>Ga0335397_10001426_pt1 | contig 32600 bp, 25 predicted proteins | sample MAT04_FD_205740 | JGI IMG/M metagenome (GOLD analysis project Ga0335397, IMG submission 205740) | Freshwater microbial communities from Lake Fryxell liftoff mats and glacier meltwater in Antarctica - MAT-04 (spades assembly) (version 2) ... | reverse complement strand
CGATGAAGCCAGCCAGGTCGGGCGCGGCCGGCACGCTGCACGGACCGAGCCCGTTCGCGCTCCCGACGGGCGCGCCCAGGACGGCGCGGTGCTCGGAGTAGCCCACCGACGTGACCCCGAAGAGCTCCTGCGCGGCGAGCGGCGAGACGTCCCAGATCGGCAGTCCTGATGCCTCTTCGACGCACGCATTCGGTCCCAGGTCGGCGACCTGCACCACCACACACTCGCCGCGGTCGGGCGTCACCAAGCGCACTCGCTGTCCGCACGCGAAGCGCTGGCGGTTGGCCGCGTAGTACCAGGTCCCGTCGGCATCCATGCCGCCGCAAGCGACGGGTTGCTCGTCGCCGGGGCCGCCGAACGTGGTCACGTCGTAGCGCTGGGACTCGGGGAGCCTCACGTCGGTGAGGCTCCCGACGCGCGAGAGACACGCGCTCACTGACTCGCCCGCAGGTCCTGCCGTATCGACAGGCACCCACGCCGCCGGTGTCGAGGGATCTTGGAGCACACACCCGGTGTCTGCGCCGCCATCATCGCCGCCACCATCGAAGGAGGGCGCATCGAGTCCAGGCGCATCGCTCGGTGAGACGCCGGCGTCGTAGCGGCTGTCGATCACCCGGGGGCTCACATCGCAGCCAACGAGGAGGCAGACGACGACGAACGAAGGGGTACGCATGCTCGCTTCTACCATCCTCGCGCGAACGTCATCAGGGAGAGGCATCAGGGAGAGGCATCAGGGAGAGGCATCGAGGAGCTCGCCGGTCATGCGGGCCACTTCGGGCCACGCGGTCGGCCCGAGTGAGTTGGTCTCTTCGTAGTGATCGCCAGGCGCCTCGAGGAGGTAGGGCGTGGAGCCCAGCTCGTAGTCCCACGGCGGGATGAAATAGCCCACGAAATCGTTGGTGCATCCGAGGAGCCACACGTCGTCGAACGCGGCCGCATCGTCGCGTGCCCGGTCCAAGAGGTGGCCGGTGCGAGGTGCCATCGACAGATCCGCGGGGTTGGTCTGCGCAGGATCGACGACGGGACGACCGTCGGGGGTGAACGCGCGCTCGCCCTCGACGCCGACGAAGAGCAGCGGATCGACCTCGCCGGGCATGGTGATCATCTGGGTGCGCCCCAGATCGATCACCGTGACCTCGGTGCGCAAGAACGGCTGGTTCCGCACGCTCACGCTCCGCGCGGGATCGTAGTTGAAGAGCTCGCGCAGTCCGAAGAGGCCCGTGGCGAAGGCGATGTGATAGAAGCGGTTCTCCACCGCGAGGAGGAAGCGGGTCCGGCGGAACGCGATGGGGAACGAGTCGAGCTCTTCGCGCGGTGCATCGAGCGACGCGAGCACGTGGTACGCGAGCTGATCCCCCACGACGTGCGCCTCGGCGCCCTCGTCGGACACCGCCGTTCCGTCCCACTCCGCTGGATGGATGAAGTTCGGACCAATCTGGACGCCGAGCGCCCCGTTGATGAAGAGCGTCGTGCCGCCCACCCCGGGGTGCATCGCACCATCGGGGCCGAGCGCGCCGTCCTCGATCCCGTTGCGCATCCAACCGGCAAAATCGCTCGACATGATGGTGTTGCGCGAGCCCTCGTACTCCGGGTGCGCCGCGTAGTTTACCAAGGTCGAGATGGTCTCGCCGCCGTCGCCGAACGCCCCGTCCTCTGCGACGAAGCGCATGACCCGGATCTGGTCGTCGAAGATGAAGGGATCACGGTTGTCGCCCACATAGCGCAGCACGTCGTTCTGGATCCCGGCCTCGGAGGACACGTCCACGTCGCGCAGGAAGAAGCTCGCGTTCTCTACATTCGCGGGCTCGAGCGTGGCGTGCGCCATCGCGATGGCCTGCGCCGCCTGCTCCCGGAGGAACGCCATGTACGACTCGGAGTAGCCGCTGTCGGCCACCGACGCGCCCCAGATCCCGATGGTGTCCCGGCCCTCGTGATCGTGGGTCGCCGAGACCACCACCAAATCGATGTCGGGCACGAGCACGCCCACCCGCTCGCGGATGAGTTCGACCTCGTCGACGAAGATCCCGACGCAGTCCAGCGCGACGAACGCGAGGGTCACATCGCCGTTCCGCAGCACCAGCGCGCGGGCCCAGGGCGGGTTCTCGTCGTGGATCGCGGTCGCGCCGCGTCCGGTCCCGAAGCCCGCGATCCACTCGCCGTCGAAGCTGCCGTTGCCGTTCACGTCGCGGAAGGTGTCGCCGTCCCCCTCGTCGAGCGCTCCGTTGCCGTTCATGTCGATGACGAGCACCTCGGCGGTGGCGAGGTCGGGCGCGATGGGGAGCCGCGCCGCACCCGCTTCGAGGCCGAGATCGCCGCCCGTCTCGCAGCCCGGAGAGCCTGGGCAGAAGAGGTCCACCGAGAACGGCTGTGGTCCTCCGTCCGTGCCCGCGTCGGGCATGCGGGTGTCGGTGCCCGCATCGACCGGCACATCTATGGGCTCGTCGCAGGCGGCGAGGAGAACGATCGTGAGCAAGGCGAGAGAGCGAGCAGCCATGGGAGGAATGCTGCGCAGCAATGGTCCTCGAAGGGAAGCCCGGGGCTCTGCGATGCATCACGGTCCACCCCGGCGCGAGCGCTGGCCGCCGGGGGGCTTGCGGCGCGGCCCGGCGCGATCGACAACGCGCGCGTGTCGGCGTGGCCCATCGAGGAGCTCCTGTTTCGGCCCGTCGTGACGTTGCTCCTCGCGCTCGCGCTGCCCTTCGCGACCGCGCGGGTGATGGCGGGATTGCTCGCGCCGCGGGGCCTCGAGGATGCGGACGCTGCCCGCGGCGTCCTCCTGGCCCTGGGCGCGGTCCGCTGGCTCGATGGGGCGTTCGCCGCCGTCCTCGGCTGCACCGCGTTGGCGCCCGCGCTCGCATCGAGCCTCTGGGCCGCGGGCGCGATGGGGCTGCTCGCGGGGGCCACGAGCGTGGCCGCCAGCAGGGTCGCTGCCCGGCGGATCGAGCGCGCCGCGGGAGCCGAGCTGGCGATCGGCGCGCGTGGCCTCGAAGCGAGGACGGCGCTCGCGGCCGCCCTGGTGGTGGGTCTCGCGCTGCCGATGGCGGCGGTGCTCGCCGAACGCATCACCCGGATTGCACCGGACGCCATCGCGTCGACCTCGGCGGACGCGGCCCGACGCAGGCTCCGCATCGATCCTCGCGACGGCGCGGCGATGCTGGCGACCGCGTGGGCCAGCGCCGATCACAACGATCTCGTGCTTGCGGGCCGCCGCGTGGATGAAGCTGGGCGAATGGGGGCACCTGCGGCGGAGCTCTCGGAGGCCCGAGCGGAGATCGCGGCGCGCGGAGGGGACTGTGTCGCTGCCCGTGCGCACTTCGATCGGGCGCTGGAGCTGCGCGCGGAGGTGGCGTTCGAGAGCGGCGCGCTCGAGCTCGGCGGCTACCACCTGCCGCACTCCCTCATCACCCGCTGCGCTGAGTGACCTCCCCGGTCCCAAGGGCGACATGTTACCCGCCGCGGAACGAGGTTGCGCACCGGCCCAGGGGCGCCCACAACCCGGTTCGCGGCGCGAGGTGGTCCGGCGCCGGATGAGGCAGGGTGGTCACGGTACTGATTCTCGAGGACGAGCCTGCGTTGCGCAGCGGGCTGGAGCGACATTTGACCCGTCGAGGGCACAGTGTCGTCGCGTGCGGAGCCGTGCACGAGGCCATCGCAGCACTCGAGAAGTCGCTGCCCGATGTGGTGCTCACCGATCTGTGGCTGCCCGACGGGAACGGGCTGGACGCACTCCGATCGGTGACCGATCCGGCCCGGCGTCCGCCCACCATCGTGATGACCGGCGAAGCGACCGTGGACACCGCGGTCGCGGCCGCCCGCCTGCGGGTCCACGACTACCTCCTCAAGCCGTTCTCGATGGAGGCGCTGGACACCGCGATCGCTCGGATCGGCGCGGTCACCCAGGCGGCGCCAGCACCCGCCGTCGTGGGGAGCACCGCCGCGTGGCGAGACCAGTACGCGCCCGAGATGGTGGGCGAGTCGCCTGCGCTGCACACCGTGTTCTCCGTGCTCTCTCGGGTGACCACGAGCGACTGCTCGATCCTGGTGCAGGGCGAGACGGGCACAGGCAAAGAGCTGGTCGCCCGCGCGATCCATGCGAGCAGCGGGCGTGGGGCCAAGCCGTTCGTTGCCGTGAACTGCGCGGCCGTGCCCGAGAACCTGATGGAGAGCGAGCTCTTCGGGCACAGCAAGGGTGCCTATACGGGGGCGGACAAGCGGGTGGGTCGCTTCATGGCGGCGGACGGCGGCACGCTCTTCTTGGATGAGATCGGGGAGATGCCGTTGGCGCTCCAGTCCAAGCTCTTGCGCGCGTTGCAGGAGAAGCAGATCACCCCGCTCGGCGAGAACAAGACCATCGACGTCGATGTGCGGGTGGTCGCCGCGACCCACCGCGATCTCGACGAGCTGGTGACCGAGGGGCTCTTCCGTGAGGATCTTCTGTATCGACTCGATGTGATCAGGGTCGAGCTGCCACCGCTGCGACAGCGTCCCAAGGACGTGAAGCGGTTGGTCGAGCGTCTGCTCGGTGAGATCAACGCCCGACGCAAGACACAGGTGACGGGGATCGATCCCGCGGTGATGGAGACCCTCGAGGGCTACGCCTGGCCAGGCAACGTGCGTCAGCTCCTGAACGTGCTCGAGCGCGCGGTGCTGCTGCGAAGCCAGGGCAACCTGGAGCTCGGTGATCTCCCGACGCGCATCCTGGACAAGGCCGCCGCGAGCGCGCCTGCCGCCACGGGCGCCTTCGCCGTTCCCACGCTGCCCGAGGACGGAGTCGATCTGCGTGAGGCCGTCGAGCGCTTCGAGGACGCGCTCATCGAGCAGGCGCTCCAGCGAACGGAGGGGAACAAGAACCGAGCAGCGGGCCTGCTTCGCCTCAGCCGCAGCACGCTGGTGGAGAAGCTCCGCAAGCGGGGCTGGGGCGGGCTCGAGGCCCGAAACCGCGACGACTGAAGCGTTGGCGCGCTCAAGCTTCACGTGCTCGCATCCGATGCACCGGTCATGTTCGTGTCCCCGCCCGTCGATCGGGAGTTCGAAGACCCTCGGAAACGTCCCACACCCCGACTCGGTAGCGCGCGGCCCGTCCTGCGCTTCCCGAGCCTGCTCCCCACCGAGGCCCCGCCTCCCAACGACCCGACGGGCGAACCCAGCCCATCACCCGAGAACGATTGAGCCCCATCCACCAGCTCCAGCGGCGAGTGACCGCCGCGATCGCGGAAGCCATGCGGGCGTTGGCGCACGATCTCGCCAACTGCGCTGCGGTCTTCGAGATGGAGGTGGGGGAGCTGGCGATCGAGCCCCGCGCGACGTCCCCGGGTGTGGCGGTCGCGCTGCGCGACGCGACCGATCGGCTGCGCGATCACGTGGGCGATCTGCGTGAGCTCGCTGGCTCCCACGCGGCCGACGCGGCGCGCCTCGACGAGCTGCTCGCGCTCGCGCTGCGTTTCTCTTCGCGTGAAGCGCGACGGGCGCTGAACGCCGTTCCTGGTGAGCGCGCGCCCGCCACCGTGCGCGCCCCGCAGCTCCTCGCGCTGGTCCCCTTGTTGGTCGCGATCCGGGAGATCAGCGTGGCGAGCCGCGGCGCGGGGCTGTTCTCCGCGTCCGTGAGCCAGCGTCCGAGCGGTGGCGTGGTCCGGCTCGGCGTCCTCTTCGACGCCGCGGCGCTGCAGGCCCCTTTCTTGGAGTCGGGCGAGTCCCCCGCGTTCGACTTGCTCGCGTCGCCCGAGGACGAGCCGCACGAGATGTCCGCCACCGACACGGCGCTGACGTCCATCGTCGAGCTGGTGCAGTTCGCGCTCGGCGACTTGGGGACGGCGCACCTCGAGCCCGCGAGCTTTCCCCTCGAGCCTCGCTTCCTGTCGATCACGTACCGCTAATTTTTGGCCGCGCCTAGGGCGCGTCGATCGTCGCGGTGCCGCCGAGCCAGCTCTCGAAGAAGCGCACCATCTGTCCGACGGCGCCGTCCACATTGTTCGCAACCGGTACGGGCGTGGCGAGCGAGACGAACGGCGCGACGACCGGGTGCTCCACGCGCTGCTCGCCCGCACGGCTGGAGAGCAGACCGTGGGTGCCCGGGGCGAAGGTGGTCAGGCCTCGGGTGACCGTCCGTCCCCCCGCCATCAGGTTCGCCGCGAGCGGGTAGCTGCCCGGGACCAGATCGCTGTAGCGCGCGGTGCCGATGATGCTCGCCCGTGCAGCGCGCGCGAGCCCCTCGGTGGCGCTGTTGGGAAGGGTCTCGTCGTCGACCGCCATCTGGAAGAGCACGTCGACCGCTCGCTCACCCAGGATGGGCCCGAAGGTCATCGAGTCGCCCGCGTCGAGGAACGTCTGATAGAGCGCGAGCTCCGGGCGGAAGATGATCTCGTGCCCCGAGCCTTCGAGCACTTCGCTCGCCAGGCCCACCCGAGGTGCGAGCAGCGGGAGGAACGCGTCCCGGAAGCCCGGGCTGCCCGCCACGATGTGGGTCAGCGCACCGCCGGTCACGTTGAGTACCGCCGCGCCCACCCGAGGCTCCGTGGTGACGAACGTGGTGCCGACGATGCCGCCCAGCGACACGCCCACGAACCCGATGGCGGCGTCTGCAAACGAGAGATCGCTGGGACCCCCTGCGGTGCTCACGGGGCTCCAGTCGGCGTCGTCCAGGATCCGGCTCGCGCTCATCAGATCGACGACCGACTGCCGGATCACGTCGCGCACGTAGAACGGATGGAACGGCGATAGCCCGCCATCGTCATCCGCGGCGCCGACGTACGCGAGGTAGATGCTGTCGCCGCCGTTGTCTCCGAAGAGGTCGGCGCCGTCGCTCGGGCCGAACGTGTGCGCGTTGTCGAGCGCGGCAGCGGGCAGGGCTGCGCGCATCCCATGGAACGGGATGTCGATCGCGAGCACCGCCCAGCCCTGGGCACAGAGCGCTTCGGCGACGGAGAAGACGTTGCTTCGATCGCTGCCCAGGCCGTGCTGGAAGATCACCGTTCTGAGCTCGCTGAGCTCGCCCGCGGGGAGCACCAACGTGAACCACACCTCGTCGCTGCGTTGCACCACGAGCGCGCCCGCGTCGTCGCGGGTGAAGGCGCCGTGGGTCTGGGGCTCGGGGCTCAAGAAGTTGGGCGAAGGAAAGCGCCCGTCGATCACCCATCCGATGTGCTCGTGCAGGACGCCGCCCGCGACGTCGAGCCCCAGCAGCGGGGACTCGGGCACGCCGAGCAGCGCGTCGAGATCGGCGCCGGTGATCGCGCGCTCGATGGTGAGTATCGGCGCATCGCCCGCGCGCACGATGGCGCGCGCGTCGCTCAGCGCCCGCTCGACCGTCTGGACGTGAAAGACCGCGAGGCCGACCACGTGCGAAGCCGGCAGGTTCGCGAGGACCGGTCCGTACTGCTCCCAGGCCTCAGCGAGGGCCCCGTCGGCAGGACGGCTCGCGGCGTCGCGCACACCCTGGAAAGCGACGGAGGGGGAGAGGGACAGACCATCACTGCCGCGCACCGCATCGGTGACGACGGCGGCGTATGCCCTGCCAGCGCGAAGCGCATGGCCCTCCCACGGGCGAAGCGCGAGGAGCGAGGTGTCAGCATCCCAACGCACCTCCACGGGGATTCGATCGAACGCGGACGGTCCTGCGGGGTCGGCGTCGATCAGGTAGACGCTGGCGGTCTCGGCCACGCTGTCGGCGGGGCTCGCGGGCAGGCTGCTGGGATCGATCGCGCCTTCGACCCGGAAGTAGATCGGGCTGACCGCGCCGAAGCCATCGAGGTCGCTCGCCGCGCTCTTGAGGGTGTCGACGTAGCTGGCGAACGCCATCGACTCGGAGGGCAGCGCGCCCAGCTCCACTCGCCCGCTCGCGTTCAGGTAGAGATCGTCGGGGAAGGGCACCTCACCGAAGTCGATGGGTCCTGCGCTGGGCCGGAACACCAAGCGGGCGCTCGAGGTCGGGCCCGCGTCGGCGCCGGCATCGTCCGAGGTGCTCGGCTCGGGACAACCCGCGCACAGAAGGCCAAAGGGGACGAGGCAAAGGAGGAAGGATCGGGTCAGTGAAGTGCGCAAAGTAGGTGGGGGAGGGTCCCATGCGGCCAGTTCCCCTGCAATGCTGCGCCCTGACCCCGCGCCGAAGGATGGAAGTTTCCCAAGGCGCCCGCTAGACTCGGCGTCCGATCGGCGCTGGCGCGTCGAGCCAGGAAAGAAATCGAACCGAGGGGCCGTACGTCCCACCGCGCACCGTGATCGGGACCACCGACGCGGACCCAGCACCGAGGCCTTCCTCCGTGCGCCGACCGAGAGAGCCATGTCTCGACCCTGCCAACGCTGCCAACACCAAAACGAGGGGCACGCGAAGTTCTGCCTGAGCTGCGGGGCGATGCTCGAGATCGAGGCCGAGGAGAACGCGGATCCGCTTCTCGGCAAGGTCATCCAAGGTCGCTATCGGCCCACGAAGCTCATCGGCGAGGGCGGCATGGGCCGCGTGTACTTGGCCGAGCAGAAGATGGGCGCGGCCACCCGGAAGGTGGCGATCAAGACGCTGCACCCCGAGCTGAGCCAAGACCCGCAGCTGGTCGCGCGCTTCAATCGGGAGTGCGAGACCGTCATCGAGCTCTCGCATCCCAACACGATTCAGTTCTTCGACTTCGGCGCGCTCGACGACGGAACCCTCTTCATCGTGATGGAGTACATCGAGGGGCGCTCGCTCGCCGCCGAGATGGAGAAGGGCTTGGTCGAGCATGTCCGGGTCGACAAGATCCTCATCCAGGCGTGCGGCTCGCTGCACGAAGCGCACGGCCGCGGGATCGTTCATCGCGATCTGAAGCCGGACAACGTCCTGCTCACCGACCGAGGTGGCCAAGAGGACTTCGTGAAGGTGCTCGATTTCGGCATCGCGAAGAAGGGCGAGGCGGAGGATCCCCAGAAGGCCAAGCTCACCAAGCAGGGCATGGTGCTGGGCACCCCTCCCTACATGAGCCCCGAGCAGTTCAGCGGAAAGACCCTGGACGCGCGGAGCGACATCTACTCGCTCGGCATCATGGCGTTCGAGATGCTGACCGGCAGCTTGCCGTTCGACGCCAAGACGCCGTGGGAGTGGGCCACCAAGCACCTCACCGCGCAGCCCGCGCCTTTCGAGGCATTCCCCGCCGGGGTGAACGTCTCGCAGAACAAGAAGAACGCAGTGGCACGCGCGCTGGCGAAGTCTCCCGAGCAGCGACACAGCACCGTGCTCGAGTTCCTCCAGGAGTTCACTGGCCAGCAGGACACCCAGGCTGCGTGGACGATGGCCACCAGCGCCGGCGGGCAGATGATGCCCAAGGGCCAGCCGAGCCAGCCTTTCCAGACCGCGACGCCCGCGCCCTTCGGCGGGAGCTCACCCGCGTACGGCAACACCCCACCCACCTACGGCGGGGCACCCCCAGGCACCTATGGGGGCAACTTCGGTGGTGGCCCTTCGCATCCGGGCGCACCTCCCGGGATGGTCGGCGGGATGGGCGTCGGCGGGATGGTCGCGGGCACCGCGCAGATGCCGCAGATGGGCGGCTTCAACGGGACCTCGTCGCCTGGCTTCGCGCCCAACACCCTGACGCCCGCACCTTCGGGCGGTGGCGCGGGGCGCTGGGTGCTGATGGGCGTCCTGGTGCTCTTCATGATGGCTGGCGCAGGCGGAGGCGCGGCGTTCTTCTTCTTCCGAGGGAACACCGATCCGGCTGTCGGGACCACGGGCCCCGCCAATCCCACGACGGGGATCGCGACGACGATTCCCAGTACACCCATGGTCCCCATGATGCCCACCACGGGGATGATTCCTGGGACGACCGGCACGACGCCCGGGACCACCGGCACCACGCCAGGAACGACCGGCACCATTCCCACGACGACCGACGCTGGCCGCCCCGCGACGACGGATGATGACGACGATGACGCCCGTCCGACGCGTCCCCGTACCTCGGCCGCCGACGAGGCGCGCGCGCGCTCGTTGAATGCGAGCGGCGTCGCTGCGCTCGGGCGTCGCGACTACCGTGCTGCGGCGGGCTCGCTCGAAGAAGCCAATCGCCTGGTCGGTCGTCGTTCGACCTTGGTGGCCGAGTTGCGCCGCGAGCTCGGCGCCCGTGGCAGCCGCGAGATAGGCTCGATGATCATGGCGGGCAACTGCCCTGGTGCGCAGGCGCTCTACCGGGATATCAACCGGGTGGGGGCTGCTGGATCGGCGCGGAGTCAGTTTACCGATTGGTGTGCTGCACCTCGCTGAGGGCGCTCGGCCTTCGGTCTTGCAGACTGCTCGAGTGCTTGCAGACTGCCCGTCTCCGCTACCCGGGTGTTGATCGAATTGCGCCGGTTTCCGCCCGGCAGGCGGCGAGCTGCAGCCGGGCCGACGGTCGGTGCGGTTCACGTACGGTGAACGGCGATTTCCCAACGTCGGTTCGTGCGACAGCATGGAGAGCTCAACGGGAGCGGGGGCTACTACGTGCTGACAGGGTTCCCAACACCATGAGCCCGCGAGATGAACGACTACACCAGTTTCTTGCCGGATACTTCAACCAGGAATGGGACGCCGACGGCGCGGCGGGCTGGTCCGAGGTCATGGATGAGTACCTCGCCCAGAACGACAGAGAGGATGCTCTGAGAACACGGGACGACCTGCGTTCGTGGTTGTCTGATTCTGGACACGCCCAACCGTTGCCCGCTGCGTTTGGCTGTGAATTCGACCCTGGTCCCGACGGGATGGATGAACGCGCCTGGGTTGCGACTCTAGCCAACTACATCGAGCACAAGCTCGTAGGCAGGACGTAGTGTGTTCGCGTCGGGTCCCTGATGTAGCGGTCAGACGGGTACATCGCTGAGGTGCGTCCGCTTCGACTTCCTCACGGGAGGCTCCGATTCCTACGCGCATGACGCCGTGGGTCGGCTCACCGATCGATTCGGCGCATCGAACGAGACGTACGACTACGATGCTCTGGGAAACCTGCTCACCAGCCACGACGCGACGCTGAGCTACCCAGGGCTCGGGGCGGCGCGACCGCACGGCGCGACCCATCTGTCGAGCGACGACGGTGAAGACTCGGTGATCGACTACGACGACGTGGGTAACGTGGAGTCGATGGGCTCGCTCCGGATTGCCTACAACCAGCTGAACCCGTAACGCGCGGGACTCGGACCAGGCGCTCACCTTCGAGTACGACGCGTCGGGCAGCCGGGCCCGCAAGCTCAGTTCGACCGGCTCGACGGTGTACTTCGGGGCGTACGAGCGGTGGCAGGATGGCCTGACGCTCTTCGAGCGCACGATGGTGATGACGCCGACTGGCCCGGTGGCGCAGATCGAGCGAGATAGGTCTCATCAACATGCAAGAGCGGATGTACCACCCTCGCTTGCGAAGATTCGCAGCGCTCGCCGAAGTCGCGTAACCCAACCCGCACGCGTCACCAAGAGGCCGGCCAGTCCCAGCGACTGCGCCGGCCTCTCGCTTTACGCCGCCAACGCCGTAGCGCGAAGACGGTCGTCCAAACCGAGAGAACCGGGCGGGCGACTCACGAAGGAGCGTGAGAGGCGGCCGGTGGAAAAGCGCGCGAGACAACACACAGTGTCGACGGCCGTCGCCTTCTGCTTGGGATCGCTCCAGTCGATGTCGAGCCCGGCCTTGATGCTGGGTGCGAGCAGCAGGGGAATGCCTGCCCTCGTGCAGATCTCGTCGGGCTCTCGACCGGTCAACTTCGACACGAGACGCACGATGCTCCGTATGGATTCGTGGGCACGCCGGTCGAGTCCCTCGTGGCCTCCGATGGGAGTCTCTTTGCGCTCGCGGGCTGCCTCGATGGATCCGGCTGCTGGACGCCGGCAGGACGCGCTGCCGTGCTCGCGAGCGGCGACGAGTTCGCGTTCCTTGAGCGCACGGGCGCCGAGCGCTTGTATGCGGTGGTCATCCGCAACACCGTCAAGGTCAGTCGCTGTCGGCCGGGCTCGAGCTGTCGCCTACAGCGAATCGACGTCGCAACCGACACCATCGAGCGCGACGTTCCCCTTGGCGTCGCCGGCGTGAGAATGCTCGAGCTCACCCACGATGCCGAAACGGGGGACGCCTATCTGGCGACCTGTCGCGGCGGTGACCTTTGTCCGAGCTGGGATCTCCATCGCATCGTGATGGACTGACAGCGAGTCCGTGACGGGGATCAGGCCTTGATTCGCTGGATGACTTTCTGGAGGTCTTCCCACACGGGCCGCTTCATCTCCGGGCTGCGGAGCAAGTAGGCTGGGTGGTAGGTGGGCATCACGGGGATGCCGTCGAAGGTGCCCCAGGTGCCGCGCCAGCTTCGGCCGGGGAGGGCACAGCCGAGGTTCTCTGCGGCGCAGCGACCGAGCGCGACGATGATGCGCGGCGCGACGCTCGCTATCTGTTCGCGCAGGTACGGCATGCATGCGGCGGCTTCGTCGGCGAGCGGGGTGCGGTTCTCGGGGGGCCGGCACTTCACGACGTTGCAGATGTAGACGCCGCCTTCGCCGATCCCCATCGCCTCGATCATCTTGTCGAGCAGCTGACCCGCTTGGCCGACGAAGGGCGCGCCTTCCTTCTCCTCGTTGTAGCCGGGGCCCTCGCCGACGAAGAGGATCTCGGCGCTCGGGTTGCCGCGGGCGAAGACCGTCTGGGTGCGCCCCTCGTGCAGACGGCACTTGGTGCAGGTGCTGATCTCTTGGGCAAGGGTGGGGAGCCGCGCGCGGTCGCCCGGGGGGCGCGGTCCACTCGCGATCGGCGCGTGCTCGGGCTGCGTCGGTGCGGGCTGCGTTGGCGTCGTCTCGGGTCTGGGGGTGCGATCGATCCCTCGATCGATGCGCTGACCGGGCACCGGTCCCGCGCGGGAGCCCTTGAGCTGGTTGATGAATGCGCGCGCTTCGTCAGGCATGCCGCTCGATCGCTCGGGCACGCTCTGCGGTGCGGCGCCCTGTTGCGAGGCGCTCGGTTGCGGGGCGCTCTGTTGTGAACGAACACCGGGCGTGCCGATCGAAGCGCTCGGGCCGGCTGTGCGCTGTCCACCGCGCGCGGGCGGCTCGTAGGCGATGCCCACGTGGCCTCGTGCGGCCTCCCAATCGAGGTGGGCTCGCACCTCGTCGAGCAGCTCGTTCAGCGCGTCGGTCACGGCGGGTTGCTGACAGCCCCCGGGGGCCGGCGCAAGCGCGCGCGACGTCGTGGTCCCTGCCCCGAACGCACTCCGTCCCGGCTGTTTCTCGTGAGGCTGCCGTCGCTTTCCCCTGGATCTGCGCGGCTCTTTGCTATGCTCGCCGCCCTCGCGATGGACGTCACCTGCGAACGCTGCGGAACTGAGTACGAGTTCGACGAAACACTCGTCTCGGACCGCGGCACCACGGTGAAGTGCACCAACTGCGGACACCTCTTCAAGGTGTTCCGGGGATCGTCGGCAGGCGCAGTCGCTGCGCCCACCGAGGCTGCGGCCGACACGCGCAAGACCTGGACCCTGCGCACGGAGGCCGGGGCGACGCGATCGATTCAGTCGCTCAAGGAGCTGCAGCGGTTGATCGCGGAAGGGGCGATCGGCGAGGACGACGAGCTCTCGCGCAGCGGCGAGGCGTGGAAGCGCCTGGGCGACATCGCCGAGCTCTCGACGTTCTTCTCTGCTGCCCGCGCTGCCGCCGCGAGCCCTCGGCGTGATCCGACCGGGCGCTCCGAGCCGACCGGGCGCTCCGAGCGCTCGGACACCGCGCGCGGCCTGCAGCGCCCCGACGAGGACGCCACGCGGGTCGCGCCTCGCGGCAAGGGCACGATGATGGGGATGGGCGGGCGCGCTGCGGGTGCGCCGCCTCGGCCTGCTGCGCTCGCCTCCGATGACGTCAAAGGTCGCACCAACCAGATGGCGGTCGCGCCGCCTTCCGTCGCGCCGCCTCCTCCGCCTCGTCGCGCAGCGAGCGAGCGCCCTCCGCCGCTGCCCCCGCAGGAGGTCGAGGCCCGCCGCGATCCCACGCCCGCGCCGTGGCGTGATCCCACGCCGCCCCAGGAAGCGGCTACGGCCCCGCTCCGTGACATCGCGCCGCCGCGTCGCGATCCCACGCCTGCAGTGCCTCGGCCTCCTGCCGCGCCTCCTCCGCGGGCGATCGCTGCGACCCGCGAGGCCGCCCCGGCCGAGCGGGTCGGTCCGCCGCCGCGACCGCGTAGCTTGGAGTCCCGCCAGGTCGAGCCCGTCGCGCGTCGGCCGGTGAGCGAAGCCCCCCCGCGCTTGCGGGTGGACGAGGAAGAGGATCATCCTCGCGCGGCGCCGCGCCGATCGAGCTCGGGCATGTGGGTCGCGCTGGTGATCCTGCTCGCCGCCGGTGCGGGTGTGGCGCTGGGCTGGGATCGAATTCAAGCGATGCTCGCGCCCACCGAGGATGGCGGCGCCGGCTTCATCGACGCGGGCGACGACGCCCTCGCGCGCGATCGAGACGACGGCTACCGGGACGCCATCGGCGAGTACACCAAGGCGCTCGGCCTGAACGATCACGACGTTCGAGCCTTGGTCGGGCTCTCGCGGGCCCACGCGCTCTTGGCGCAAAACCGTCTCTTCGAAGCAGCGGATCTCGAGGCGCGCGCGGCCGAGGACGCAGCGCTCGCGGGTGAAGCGTCCGCGCTGCGACGCGACGCCACCGAGCACACCACGCCGGCGCGAGAGAACGCGGAGCTCGCGGTGCGCCTGGGCAGCGGAGGCGCCGACGCCGAGGTGGTCCTCGCCGACGCGCTGCGCCTGAGCGAGGATCCGCTCGCGCGCTCGCGCATGGACCGCGCGCGCACGCTGGAGCCCACCCCGAGCGCCGAGGCCCTGCGGGTCGACGCCCTGCTTGCTGCTGACGGCGCGACCCTGGCCGCGAGCGTCGCGCTCGCAGAGCAGGCGGTCGCGGAGGACCCCGGTCTCTTGCGCGCGCGGATCCTCTTGGCGCGGGCTCACCTCGCAGCGGGCGATGCGGCGGCGGCGCGTTCGCAGCTCCAGGCGGTGCTCACCCGAGATCCCGAGCACCCGATCGCGGCAGCGATGTTGGCGGTATTGGACGGCCTGCCGCCGCCCGCCATCCCCGACGCGGGAACCACGATCGCCATCCCTCCGCCGACGCCGATCGTGGCGAGCGGCTCCAGTGGCTCCAGTGGCTCCAGTGGCTCCAGTGGCTCCAGTGGCTCCAGTGGCTCCAGTGGCTCCAGTGGCTCCAGTGGCTCCAGCGGGCCATCGGAGGGCGCGGCGCGATCCTACGAGGCGCTGATCGCGACGGCGCGCGAGACGTTGAACAACGGCAACGCATCGCGGGCCCGAACCCTCTACGAGCAGGCGCTCTCCGCGCGACCGGGCGGTCCCGAGGCGCTCACCGGCTTGGGCTTCTGTCTGCTCGCGAACGGCGACGCGAACGCCGCGCTGGCCCGCTTCCGCACGGCGTCGGCGACCGGCTACAGCGAGGCGCTGATCGGGATGGGCGACGCGTATCGACGGATAGGCGACATCGATCGCGCGCTCGAAGCGTACGAGCAGTACCTGACCCGGAGCCCCAGCGGACCGCACGCGTCGATCGCGCGGAGGCAGGCCGATCGACTGCGCGCCTCGGGCGCGGCAGGCGGCACCCCGACTCCGAGCGGCGGAAGCGACGGCACTGGTGGCAGCGGCACCCCGGAGACCGCGCCGCACGAGCTGCCTGCGCCCAGCGGCACCACCGAGCCGCCCCCGTCGGACACCCCGGCGATCGACAGCGCGCCCTGAGCGCGCGAGCGAGACGATGGAAGCGGAGCGCATGAAGGACCTGGTGTTCAAGGCCTCGATCCTCCACGAGGCGTTGCCCTACATCCGCCGGTTTCACGGCAAGATCTTCGTGCTCAAGTACGGCGGCCACGCGATGGTGGATCCGCTGCTCCGCGACTCGTTCGCGCGCGACGTGACCCTGATGAAGCTGATCGGCATCCACCCCGTGGTGGTGCACGGCGGTGGCCCGCAGATCGACTCGATGTTGTCGCAGCTCGGGGTGGTCTCCGAGCGCATCGATGGCCTGCGGGTCACGGACGAGAAGACGATGGAGATCGTCGAGATGGTGCTGGCGGGCAAGGTCAACTCCGAGATCGTCTCGTTGATGTGCCGCGCGGGCGCGCGCGCCGTCGGGCTCTCGGGCAAGGACGACTCGTTCTTGCTGGGCCAGAAGATCGAGCGCATGCGCACCAAGGCGGGGCGCGAGGTGGATCCGGGCCTCGTGGGTCGGGTCATCCAAGTGCGGACGGGGGTGCTCACCAAGCTCGTCGAGGGCGGCTTCGTCCCGGTGATTGCGCCCATCGCGGTCGATGAAGAAGGACGCTCGCTCAACGTGAACGCCGACACGGTGGCGGGCGCGGTGGCCGCGGCGCTCAAGGCGGAGAAGCTCCTGCTCATGACCGACATCGACGGAGTGCGCGGGCCGGACGGCACCATCGCGTCCTCGATGCGCGCCGCGGACGTGCGCGAGCGGATCGCGGAGGGCGTCATCAGCGGCGGCATGATCCCCAAGGTCCAGAGCGCGCTCGAAGCGCTGGCCACAGGAGTCCACAAGGTCCACGTGGTGGATGGCCGAGTGCAGCACGCGGCGCTGCTGGAGGTCTTCACCGACCGGGGCATCGGGACCGAGATCCTCGAGTAGCGAGATCCTCGATGTAGCGAGATCCTCGAGTAGCCCGTCGTCGGCAATGAGGGCGAGGTCCTCGAAAGGCGGTACAACTACGCCGTGCCGCAGCCCAAGGTCCCCGACGACGACGTGACCGAGGATCTCCCGCGCGACGAGGGTCCTCTCGAGGAGCCGAGCGTCGAGGACGACTTCGACGCGGACCAGCTCGCGCCCGAGCAGGTGAGCCCCGAGCGCGAGCGCAGCTGGCTGGGCGAGGACGGGATCGAAGGCATCGATGTCCCCGGCGAGCCGCTCGATGCGCTCGAGGGCGATGGCGAGGGCACGCTGCTCGACGACAGCACGCTGGCCATCGACGACGATCCGCTCGAGCTCGATCCCGAGTCGAGCTGGACCGACGGCTCCGAAGCCGAGGGCTCGCTCTTCGTGGGCGAGCTGCTCGATGACGACGAAGGTTCCGCTCGCGCGGACGACGGCGAGGAGGGGCTGATCGAGGACGACGCGCCCGAGCTCGACGAGGCGGCGAGCGCGGCGCTCGGCGGCGACGAGCTCGCAGATGATCTCGTGGTGTCCGAGGGCGAGGGCGCGCTGCGCATCTCGGTCCTGCCGTTCCGCGACGAGCTGACCGTCGGGATAGCGAGCTTCGAAGGCGAGCTGGTACAGGTGACGCCGCACGCGCTCTACGTGGGCGCGCTTCCCATCCCCGTGGCGCTCGAGGCGGGCGAGTCGCTGGCGGGCGCGGCCGCCCTCGATGACCAGCACCTCTTGATCTGGTCGAGCCGAGGGCGCGCGCAAATGCTCGCGGTCTTCTCCCAGCGCGCCCTTGCGCTCGACGTCGTCGTGCATCGCGCCGTCTCGGATGGTGTGGGGGGCGCGTGGATCATCGGAGCGGATGGCGCGCTCGCGCACCTCCCGTCGGCTCCGCGGGCCGAGCGTTTGGGCCGGCCGCGCTCCCTCGGGAACGTGAAAGGGGCGTTCGATCTCGCGAGCACCCGGCGCAAGCCCGACGTGCTCTGCGTGTTGGCGCGCGATGGCGGTGCGCTGCGGCTCCTATCCGTGCGCGGCGGCGAGGCGGTCGAGCTGGCGCTAGGTACGCCGCCCACCGCGCTCACGGTGGATGAGGACGATCGGCTCCTCGTCGCCGTGGGCTCGAGGGTCGCGCGCATCGCGGAGGCCACGGCGCTCGAGGATCGCCCGCCTGACGACGCTGCACCCATCACCGCAATGTGCACGGTCGATCGCACGCTCGTCGTGCTCCGGGATGCGCGCGCGTCGCGTCATGAGCGCCCATGAGCTTTCCCTTGGTGCAGCGGCTCCGGCGCGGCGCCCAAGGGGAGGACGCCGAGCTGCGTGAGCGCCTCGGGCTCGAGGGGCCCGTCGACGATGTGCAGCTCACGGGGGCGCTCGTCGCATCGCTCGCCAAGGACGAGCTGATCGCCCGAACTGAGTGGAGCGCGGTCGGCGACGCGCCGTCGGGCAGCGCGTCGGGCACCCTCGCGACGCCGTCGCTCACGCCGTCCATCCCGCCGCCTGCGCCGCTGGCGCCCATCGAGCTGCCTGAGGATCTTCGCGGGGTGCTCTCGGTGCTGCGAAGCGGCGCCGTGCTCGACCGACGTCGCGCCACGCTGCGCTTGGCCGAGGTCCTGCGCGGCGAGACCGCGAGCGAGCCGAGCAGCGAAGAGCTCGCGTGGATAGCCGACGCGCTGGATGCCTCGCGTGATCTCGAGATCGCGTACGAGCTGGTGCTCGCGCGCCGCGCCTTGCCCGGTGCGGCGGGCCAGGAGGCGCGGGTGGACGACGCGCGCGCGGATGCGCTGTTCGGCAAGCTCGAGGCCGAGGCGCGGGCGTACTGGGAGGGCGAGCGCGGAGGCGAGCCGCTGGGCGCTTTGGGCGCCGAAGACCTCGCGATCCTCGCGCCCCGTCTGCGAGAGGCGAGCGACGCGCTGGTGGCGCACCTCGGTGCGCTGATCGAAGGCAGCGACGGAAGCGTGGATCTGGCCGGGCGTCGCGCGCTGATCGGTGCGTTCCGGTACAGCGGCGATGGGCGCTTGGTGGGCTCGCTCGCGCTGGTGCTCGCGGCGCGGGATCGGGTGCTCACCACGGGCGCGGCGCGTGCGCTGGGTCGCATCGAAGATCCCCGGGTGCGCGCGCTCTTGCTCCGCGCGTATCGCGCGAGTGTGCGACCGGCCGAGCGCGCGGTGATCGCGGGCGCGCTGGGCGTTCAGGGTGAGCTCGTCGGCCGTGGGTGGGTGCGGGCGCTGCTTTCCAATGCAGATGCCCCGACGCTGCGCGCTGCGCTCGAGTCGATGGCGACGCTCGGTCAGCCCGAGGACGCCGAGCGGCTCGCCGTGTTCCTCGAGCACGAGGACGTGGTCATCACCTCGCGCGCGGTACGGGCGCTCGGTCGATCGGGAGACGCGCGCGCGCTGTTGTTGCTCGCTCGCGTGCGCAAGGCACCGATCGCCGACGGCGCGCTGCGCGTGGAAGTAGAGGACGCCGAGGCGTCGATCGTCGCGCGGCTCGAGCTGCGAGGTGAGGAGGTGCCCGAGCGCTCGGAGATCCTCGCCGCGACGGCGCTCACCACGGGCGCGCGCTCGCCCAAGGAGGAGCGCGAGCACGCGCCGCTGCCGAGCTGGTGGCTGCGTCTGCGGGCGTGGCTCGACTGGGTCACTGCGCGCCTCTGGATCACGATGGGTATGCGCTCGCGCGCGCTGCACCGGCTGGAGCGCGCGGCGGCCCGGCGGCCCGGGTGGGCCCCGCCGCTGGTGACGTTGGGTGCGAGCTTCCATTCCTCCCAGAGCGCGCAGGCGCTGGCCGCGCTCCGTCGGGCGCTGGAGGCCGATCGCCATTGGGTGGAGCGCAACGCCGCGCGTCTCTTGGCGCAGGTCTTCTTGCGACGCGCGGAAGAGACCACGCGCGATGGTCGCGGTGACATCGCGCGGGGCCTGCTCGAGGAGGCGCTGCGCCTCGATCTGCGGCGGGCACCCGGGAGCCTCCGCTTCGAGATGCAGCGGCGCCTCGGCGCGCTGCGCGGAGACGGCGGATGAGCGAGCCCCGCGCCCCGAGGGTCTCGCGCCGCCCCGAGGCGGGCACGCCGTCGCTTCGCGAGCTCGCGCGCCTCGAGCTGGGCGGCGAGGTCGTATCGAGCGTGGCATCCGAGGTCGCGCGGGCCGTGATCGAAGTGCGCATGGGCGAGCGCACCGAGCTGGTGACCGTCGGGCGCGAGAGCGGACGTCTGTCGGTGAGCGCGACCGATGCTCGCCCCGGAGAGGCGATCTCGCCCGCCGCCCGCCGGGCGCTCGCGTGGCTCGCGGACACGGGGCAAGAGGGGGCCGCGGATGCTCGCACCTCGCTTCTGCCTACGGCGCCGCGGGCCGGGACGCAGCTGAGTGCGCGCTTGTCCGAGCTCGCGGTGGCCATCGTGCGCAGCGGCGTCGAGGTCGCCGATCCGGCCTCGGTGCGCGAAGCGTTGCCGCGGGTGGTCGCCGAGCTGCCTGCACCGCCGCCCCTTCCGGTGGCGCGCTGGTTGGGCCGCTTGGTGAGCGCGCTCGCCGAGGCGGACGCACGACAGACGGCGCGCTTGTTGTCCGCCGTCACCGCGTCGAGCGAGCTGGGTCAGCCCTTCGCGAGCGAGGAGCGGTCGTTCTCCGATCGGCGCTTCGTCGAGCTCGCACGGGAGTGCGTGGATGCCTATGGCGGCGCGCCCATCGAGCGCAGGGTGCTCGCGGACGAGGACAGCGGCGAGCTCGTGCTCGAGGAGCGATACGTCATCGCGGAGGGGCCCATGACGGCCTCGGTCGGTCCTTGTCCCAGGCGTCTGGAGGTGGGGTTGGGCCTGCTCCGCGCCGGTGTGCCTCAGCGGATGCGCGCGCAGCAATACAGCGTGAGCCAGGACATCTCGGGCCAGACGTGGGATCGGATCGAGGCGCTCGCGTGCACCGTGCCGGTCGCCATCCGCACCGCGCTCGACGCGTTCAGCGCGCACCCTTCGGATGCGGAGCCCGTCGCGCTGCTGGTCGCGCCGTCGTTCGAGGAGGGCGAGCTCTGCGATGGAGAGGGTCACAAGATCCCGTTGTCCAAGGAGGACGCCGGGGCCGCCGAGCGATTGGTGGCCGAGGCGCAGCGTGAGCGTCTGCGCTGGGTGCTGGTGCGTTGGGTGACCAAGGAGAGTGGGTTGTCGGCGGTGCCGCTCGCGGCTGCTCATCGGGTGGATGGCGGCTGGCGGCATCTGCGGTTGAGGTGAGTGGCGCGGGTTGCGAGTGAGTGAGTGGCGCGACCGGTTGGCCGCTGCGCACCGCGAGTTCACGCGCCCACCCTCACGCGCGCTCGCCATCGCGTTGTGCGCGACGCCGGCTCCATCGCGCCCCGAGCGCGCAGCCGAACGCGAGCAGCAGGCCCGCGGGCGATCGACGCGCGACGGAGCAGCCGCACCCCGTTGCGGGTGCGCTCGCCGCGGGTGCGCTCGTCGTCGCGGGCGTGTGCGGCTGAAGGACGACGGCGCCTTCGGGGACGGCGTCTTCGGTAGGTGCTCCCGCCGCAGGAACGGGCTCGACGGCGGACTCCGCGATGGGGGTCGGGGTAGGCGCGCCCTCGGGTGGTGTCGCGAACGACCACGCGCCCGCGGCGCGGGTGCCTCCTGCGGATCCGAACACGCTCGCAGCCATTGCAGTGTCGGGCGCGCGGCTGGCGCGGCAGGTCGAGACCTCGAGGCATCGACTTCCCTCGGGGCACGCCCCGTCGTCCTCGCAGAGGCCCAGATCGAAGTCGAGCATCATGGGCACCGGGCGCGATGCGCTGTGACCGTGGGAGGTGTCGACCAGCGTCTCGCGCGGCGCGATGCAGTGGGCGTCGCGTCGGCAGACCTGGCGAGGGCCGCAGGTGCTCGCGTCGGAGCACACCGCGGGCTCGCACCGGGGACCTCCGCCGTGGCCCGCCCAGGCCCCCAGGTCGCCCATTGCGTCGCGGCCGCCGCGCGCCATGCCGGGTTCGCATGGAGGGGTGGGCCCGATGGCGTCGGCGCGCGCGCTTTCATGGAGCGCGGCATTTGGGACGAGTGCGAGCAGGGAATACACGAAGACCGCTGACGTCCGCATCGGGCAACTCTACACAGGATCGGGCGTCCTCAGCGGTGGATCCCAGCCCTCCTCTCTGGCAGCCTGTCGCCATGCGCACTTGTCTCCGTGGCTTCTCCTTGGTCGCTCTCTCCTTGCTCGCCATCGGGTGCAGCAGCACCCACGACAACCCGGTGCCGCTCGAGGAAGTGGGGGGACGCTACAGCGGCGTGCTCTGCGATGCGATCGACGCCTGCTACGGAGAGGCGATAGGCGGACTCTTCTTCGGAGGCAGCGATTGCGAGGGGACGTTTCGTACCAGCTTCGACTCGACGAGCCTGCCGCTCTATCGCGAGGCGATAGCGCGCGGGACGTTGGTCTACGACGACGCGGCGTTCGGCGAGTGCGAGGCCGCGCTCGAGATGTTGGGCTGTGAGATCTTCTCCGCGCGCATCTCGGACGCGTGTGAGACGGCGTTCGTGGGCACGCTTGCGCCCGGCGCCGGATGCACGTTGGATGAAGAGTGCCAGGGGGCGAGCTACTGCGATCACGCGGGCGGTGCGTGCCCAGGCTCGTGTCAGGCGCGAGGGTCCGCGGGCGCGAGCTGCATCGAGGACGGCGGCTGCACGACGGGGCTGCGCTGCGCGGCGGGCACCTGTCGATCTCCCGCAGGCGACGGCGCGGGATGCGATGGACCGACTGGCCTGAACTGCCGCGCGGGACTCATCTGCTTGGGCGCCGACGAGATCCGCGCGGGCACTTGCGACACCGTGGAAGCAGCGCTGAGCGGCGCGCTCGGTGCCACGTGCGATCCCACCACCGGTCCGTTGTGTGTCGATGGTCTGTCGTGCGCGCTGGACGAGATCGTCGCGGGCGCGCCCACGTTCCGTTGCGTCGAACGGGGAGCGCTCGGCGGCGACTGCCGGATTGGGATCCCGGACGCCTGCCAGGGCGATGCGGTCTGCGGCGACGTCGCGCCCGATCTCGGTGACTTCGATGGTGTGTGCAGACCGGCGCCCGGTGCGGGGGAAACCTGCGGAGGACTGCTCGAGCGATGCAGAACCGGCACCCGATGCGTCGAGGGGACGTGCGAGCCTTCAGGCGCTCTCGGCGCGGCGTGCGCCGGCCCGGTGCAGTGCGCGAGCGGTAGCTGCGTAGGCGGCGTCTGCATCGCACCGATGCTGTGCGGCGGATGAGTCCGCGTCGTCCGCTCGCCGTGCGCGCGATCCTCGGTGTGGCCTCGCTGCGGCGGGCCCAGCGCGGTCCGCTCCGCGAGCAGTGGTCGATCGAGACGGAGGCACTCTCGCGCATCCTTCATCACTACGCGCGGCGCTCGACCCGACTGCCACTCTCGGTGCAGCGCTGGGCCATCGGCGCGATGCCGCCGCCGCGGGTGCCGGCGAAGGTCACGGAGGTGAGCGCCGACGGAGTACCTGGTGAGTGGATCACGACTGACGGACAGGGCACCGGGCGAGTCCTCTACTACCTGCACGGCGGGGGCTACTCGATTGGATCGGTCGCGAGCCACCGGCCGTTCATCGCGCGCCTGGCCCAGGCGATGGGCGCGCGAGCGTTCGCGATCGACTACCGGCTCGCGCCCGAACACCGTTTCCCCGCGCAGATCGACGACGCGATGACCGCGTGGCGCTGGCTCATGCGACAGGGCGTCTTGCCCGAGCAAGTATTGATGGCGGGCGAGTCCGCGGGCGGCGGACTGACCATGAGTACCCTCGTCGCGCTGCGCGACGCTGGCGAGCCGATGCCCGGCGCCGCGGCGATCATCTCACCGTGGGTGGATCTCACGCTCTCGGGCGCGTCGATCGACGGCAACGCCCGATATGACTTTCTCTCGCGCTCGGTGCTCGCGACGTACGTGCGCCGCTTGATGGGAGGCGATGACCCCGCACTGCCCGCCATCTCCACCGTCTTCGCGGCGCTACACGATCTGCCACCGATCCTCATCCAAGTGGGCGAGGCAGAGACGCTGCTCGACGACGCGCTCACGCTGGCGCGTCGCCTGAAGGACGCGAGGAGCCCCGTCACCCTGCATGCCTATCCCGACATGATCCACGCGTTCCCCTTGATGGCGCAGCTCCCGGACGCGAAGGTCGCGCTGACCGAACTCGCGGACTTCGCGCGCGAGCACATTCGCGCTCGCTGAGTCTCGTCGGACGCGCTCGTGAGCGCACCCCGGGCGTCGGTGACGAACGGGCCGAAGCGCCCTGCGAGCGCTAGTCCTCGATGGCTTCGATGCCCTGGGCCGCGAGGCGCGCGAGGCCATCCTTCATCGCCTGGAGTTGCTCGGTACGATGTCCCGTCCAGTGGGCTATCTCTCCGATGATCCGCAGTGGGTGCTTGGTGCGGTAGGACCTCGTTGGGTTGCCGGGGAACTTCTTGTCGGTGAGGTTCGGATCAACAGTGACGTTGGTCCGGCAGGATCACCCGGGAGCTCCTGCGCCAGGTGATGTACGACCAGGTCCACTCCGCGAGCACGGCCACGCGGTTGCGGAAGTCGATTAGGAAGAACACGTGCACGAAGAGCCAGAGGAGCCAGGCGAAGAAGCCGGCGAAGCGGGCTTTGCCGATCTCGGCGATCGCGCGCGCCCGGCCGATGGTCGCCATCGAGCCTTTGTCGTTGTACGCGTACACCTCGGTGGGGCGGCCATCGAGCACCGCCATCGCGTTGCGCGCCGCGTAGCGTCCACTCTGCATCGCCATCTGCGAGACACCGGGCAACAGCTCGCCGTCGATGCGCAGCGACACGCAGTCACCGATGACGAAGATCTCGGGGTGACCGGGGCACGAGAGATCGGGATTCACCTCGACCCGCCCGCTCCGATCGAGCGGCGCGCCGAGATCCTTGGTGAGCGCGTTGGCCTGCACGCCCGCGGCCCAGATCACCGTGCGGGCCTCGATGCGCTCCTCGCCGATGGCGACACCCTTCGCGTCGAGCCCCGTCACCCGCGCGCCCAACCGCACATCGACGCCTAGCTGCTGTAGCGACTTTTTGGCCTTCTCCGACAGCGAGGGATCGAACGTGCCCAGCACCCTACCTGTGCCCTCGATCAACACGACCCGCGTCGTGGTGGGATCGATACGGCGGAAGTCCTGGGCCAGGGTGCGGCCCGCGATCTCGGCGAGCGCGCCGGCGAGCTCGACGCCCGTCGGTCCCGCGCCGATCACCACGAACGTCGTCAGCGCGCGGCGCTCATCCTCGTCATCCGATCGCTCGGCGCGCTCGAAGGCGCGGAGGATCTTGCTGCGGATCTCGAGTGCTTCGGACAGCGTCTTGAGCCCCGGCGCGTGCGCGGCCCAGTCTTGGTGTCCGAAGTAGTTGTGGCTCATGCCCGGTGCCAAGATCAGCGCGTCGTAGGGGAGCTCAGCGCCGTCCTCGAGCACCAGGTGTTTTTGATCCGGCACCACCTTCACCACGTCGGCCATGAGCACCGTGGTGTTCTTCTGACGGCGCAAGATCTGGCGGATGGGCGCGGCGACGTCGGGCGCTGCGAGCGCGGCCGTCGCCACTTGATAGAGCAGCGGCTGAAAGACGTGGTGGTTGCTGCGATCGACGACGGTCACCCGCGCGCGGGTCTTGGCCAGCGCGCGCGCGGCCGCGATGCCTCCGAATCCGCCGCCCACGATCACGATGCGGGGCTCTTCCTTGCGCAACACGCCGGAGGTGTGCGCGGTGGGGGTCGCTCCGGCAAGGGGCCCGCGCGCAAGGGTGCTTGCGCCGACGTGCAAAAGACGCGATCACCCCGTCCGTGGCGCCCTCCGACAAGCTCCTGTCGTCCGACAAGACCACCGTCGAAGAGGGGCAGCCTCCTCGGGTAGGACACCGCGAAGAGAGCGCGCTCGTGCTCTACGCCCGTGATGTGGTGCGGGTCGTGCCGCTCGCGCCGAACGTGCCGCTGAGCATCGGGCGCAGCGAGCCGTCGGAGCTGGTGCTCGAAGATCCGTTGCTCTCGCGCCAGCACGTGCGGGTCACGCTGCGTGAAGGCGCGCTCTTGGTCGAAGACCTCGCTTCCACCAATGGCACGTACGTCCGCGGCGCACGCGTCGTGGGCAGCGAAGTCGTGGCGGCCGGTGAGTCGTTCCAGCTGGGTTCGGTGACGGCTTCGCTCAGCGTCGCGGGATCCGAGGGCGTGCTGCGGGGTCTGTCGAGCCACGCGCGGCTGCTCTCGCGTCTGGATGATGAAGTGCTGCGAGCCCGCGCGTTCGGTCGGCCGCTCGCGGTGATGATGGTGCGCGCGGTGAACCGCGGTGAGCCCACCAGCACCCACGTCTCGCGCTGGGCCGGGCACCTGCGCGCCGGGCTGCGGGCAGTCGACGGAGTCGCCATCTACGCGCCGTCATCGATGCTCGCGATCCTCCCCGAGCTCGACGCGGCGCGCGCGCTCGACGAGGCGCGGAGGCTCACCCAGCGGGGCGCACCCGACATGCCGACGCTACTGGCGGGCATCGCGGTATTCCCCGACGCGGCGAGCCCCGACGAGCTGGTCGATCTGGCGCGCCGCGCCGCGAGAGCCGCGAGCCCAAGCGCGCCAGTGCAGCTGCTCGGGCCTCGCAGCGAAGCGGCTGAGCCAGGACGTCAGGCCATCGCGGTGAGTCCGGCGATACGCGATGTGCTCTCGCTGGTGCGGCGTCTGGGGCCCTCGCAAGTCCCGGTGTTGATCACCGGGGAGACCGGGAGTGGCAAGGAGATCGTCGCGCGTCGGCTGCACGAGGAGAGCCCTCGTCGCGAAGGCACCCTGCGTGCGATCAACTGCGGCGCCATCGCGGCGACGCTGTTGCCAAGCGTGCTCTTCGGTCACGAGCGCGGAGCCTTCACCGGCGCCGAGGCCCGCACGATGGGGCTCTTCGAGCAAGCGCAGGGCGGCACGGTGTTCTTGGACGAGGTGGGCGAGCTCTCGTCCGCCGCGCAGGCCGCCCTCTTGCGGGTGCTCGAGACCAAGCGATTGACCCGGGTAGGCGGCACCGAGGAGATCGAGGTCGACGTACGCATCGTCGCGGCGACGCATCGCAATCTGCCCGAGCAAGTCGCGAAGGGCGTGTTTCGCGAGGACCTCTTCTACCGCCTCAACACCGCGACGGTGCATGTGCCTGCGCTGCGCGAGCGCCTGGAGGACATCGAGCCTCTGGCGCGGCACTTCTTGGAAGAGGCGACGCGAACCATCGGGAGCGCAGTACGCGAGTTCGACGCCGACGCACTCGCACGGTTGCGCGCGTATGCCTGGCCGGGCAACGTGCGAGAGCTGCGCAACGTGATCGAGCGCGCGGTGCTGGTCGCCGAGGGCTCGGTGCTGACGGCCATCGATCTCGGTGACCGGGTGAGCGCGAGCGGCGCCAGTGCCGAGCGGAGCGAGACGGCGATGGCCGCCGCGATCGGCGCGATGGCCCCGACTGGCGAACACATGGATTTCCGCGATCGCATCCGCGCGATCGAGACCGAGCTCATCTTGGACGCGCTCAAGAAAGCCCAGGGCAACCAGACCGAAGCCGCCCGAATCCTGCGCATGCCGCTGCGGACACTGGTCCACAAGATCAAGAGCTACGGCCTCCGGGGCGAGTAGGCGACCGGTAGGGGTGAGGTGTCACCCGACGCAGTGATTCTGTCGGAGTCCGCTCCCGCCGCGCGGGTCGCCTCGACGTCTCACCAGGTTCATCTACTCGTCGTAGACAACGGCGCCGACACATGGCCTTCTCGGCATCCTCCGCGAGATCGCGTACGCCACTGTCGCGCACCTCGCGGGCGTCGCGCGCATCGGTCCCAGCGTCGGTGCGCGGCGGCCCTTCGTGCGATGCCGCGCACCCCGCGAGCAAGAGGGCCGTGAAGTTGAGCTCCGGATCGACCTCCACGATCGCATCGGGCTCGCAGCTCGCCCCCGACGCGGAAAGCAAGCAGACGTCGCGGACGATGCAGGCGTCGCCGCAACCTCCGCAGTGCTCCTGGGTGCCGAGCACGACCTCACATCCGTCACCCGGATCGCCGTTGCAGTCGGCGCGCCCGACAGCGCTGCTCGACAGCACGCACGCGCCCGAGGCGCACACCCCGGCTCCGCCCTCGAACGTACAGACCGCGTCCTCGTCGACGCGCCCGTCACAGTCCTCGTCCCGTCCATCGCACCGCTCGGGACCGAGATCGCGCTCGCCGGTCCGGTCGTCGACCTGGACGCGAGCGCCACGCCGTGGGTGGGCGCGATCGGCGAGGGCGACGTGGTGTGGTTCTGGAGTGGCCTGCCGCGAGAAGGGGAGTTGCCGCCGGAGCAGCGAAGCCCGAGACGGCTGGGTCCCGATGGCTTCGGCCCGATTCGAGGGCTGAGCGTCGCGGCGGACTCGATGGTCATGGTGCAGAGCCATCTCTCGTTCGTCGGCGTCAGACACGGCGGGCTCGACGGATCCGGTCGGAGCTATGACGACGTGTTCCTCTGGGGCGTCTCTGTCTTCGGACCCACGCTGCCGGGGCCACTCGCCTGCTCGTCGAGCCACTGCTGCGCAGACCACATTCCCTCGGGCCTCATGTGCTGGGGCGCATGGGCCCACGGGGCCCTCGCCCAGCGCGACCAAGAGCCTCCTCCGATCTACGGCCTCAACAGCTCGGTCCAGGGCCTCGAGCCGACGGATCCCGAAGGCCACGTGTTCCTCCGCGGGCTGGCGGCCTCCGATCGCAACGCCCCCTGCATCATCCGCGAAGACGACGGCGAGCTCTACTGCTGGGGTCACGCCGCGATGAACGGGCTCGGCGCCGAGACAGACGTCCATCGGCCCGCTCACGTGGCGATCGATGATGGCCGGCCGCTCACGGGTCTCTACGGCGAGCACCATTTCTGTGTCCGCCTCGGCGAGAGAGCCCTGCGCTGCTGGGGCGAGGATTCGATGAACGCGCTCGGCGGGATCGACGGGGCAGACCCCCAGCGACCTTCTCCTGTGCTTGGTTTCGAGTGATCGGGCGCTTGTAGCGCCGTGGAGGTCGAGATCTCCCAGGACGACACCTCCGATCCGTCCCATCATCCACAACTCGTTCTCGATGTGGTCCACGGCGTGTATCAGCCCGAGGAGCCGGCACCCAACCAGGTTCCCCCTCTCGACGTCTCCACCCCCACCCATGTCTACGACGCGATGAGCTGGATGCTCGAGCTCGATCGCGGCCTGCAGCGGCACTACACCCCCGGCATCTTCGATGTCGATCGGGCAGCCGTGATCCGCGGTCGCGTCCTCGACCGCTTCGGCGACCCCGTGCCGGGCATCGAGGTGAGCGTCGCGGGTAACCCCGAGTTCGGGGTGACGCGGAGCCGCGTCGGTACGGGTGTCTACGAGATCATGGTGAATGGGGGCGGCTCCTACACCTTCAACTTCGAAGATCCCTACTTGGCGGACAGCCCGAGCTACCTCGGCGCGCAGCGTCAAATGGAGGTCCCGTGGAATGGGTGGCTCGCTCTTCCCGATGTGGCCCTCTTGCCCCGAACGGACCTGGTGGGCGGGACGGTCACGAGCGCGGGGGGCATCATCGTCGGGCCGTCGATCTCCGATGCGCGCGGTCCGCGGAGCCTGCGGCTCTACGTCCCGCCGAGCACCACCGTCGAGGGCGATGGAGTGAGTGCGACCAGCAGCTTCGGGGTCTGGCTCGCCGAGTTCACCCAGAGCCCGGGGGGCTCGCTCACGGCGCTCGATCTCATGCCCGCTTCGAGGCAGGCGACATCGTCCCCTACGGGAGCTACGACCCCGATCGCGGCGCGTGGTCCGCCGAGCGAGACGGCGTGATGGTGGAGCTGGTACGCACTCCGAGCTGCAGCATCTCGGGTGTGCCCGCTGCCCCTCACCCTCAGGTCTCGCCCGCCGAGAGCACGGCGCTGTGCGGCGACTCCACGAACTTCCCAGCAGGGACCTACATGCGGGTCCCGATCCGGCACTTCTCGTGGGCCGACTTCAATCGACTCATGGGCTTGCCCGAGCGGCCGAACAGCAATGTCCAGGGAGCGAACAACGCGTCGTGCAGCGCCACGGAGCCCGGGTCGATCATCTACTGTGACGCCCAGATCCTCGGCGAACCGTTCCCCATCGCGGGCACGCCGTTCACCCTCATGTACCTGTCGGACCGTCACGAAGGTCGCCGCGAGGCCTACAGCGTCCAAGTGACTCCCATCGCCGAGTCGCGCGGACCGGGCAACGATCCCAGCCGAGTCCGTATGCAGCTCGTGGTGGCCGGTCGCGCGGTCGCCGACTCGGGCTTCGTCGCTGCCGACGAAGGCGAGACGTTCATTCTCGAGTGGGACGGCGAGGACGCGTATGGGCGCGACCTCGTCGGCCCTCAGCGTGCCGACGTGCGGATCGGCTTCGAGTACACCCGCGGCTACCTCGAGACGGAGGCCATCGGCGAGTGGTCATTCGCGGCGAGGCCGGACGAGGCGGCCGAGATCATCGGAGACGAGGAGGAGACGACCATCGTCTGGCGCACCCGCTACATGACCGTCGGTAACATCGACGACCTCGACTCGGGGCTCGGAGGTTTGGGCATCGACGTACACCACTACTACGATCCTGCCTCGAGCACGCTCATCATGGGGAACGGCCAGCGCCGTGCCGTCGAGTCGATCTCAGGGCTGGTCGATCCGCCGTACCCCGCCAACGTCGAGTTGCCCGCCTACGATGGTGAGAGCCACTTCGGTCTCAGTGGCGGGAACGACACGATTCGCGCCCTCACGGCTGGCCCCGATGGGACTGCCTACTGGTGGGACGGTGCCGCCGGCAACTGGCGTCTACACCGGCGCAGTCGCACGGACAGCGCCGCCGGCGCGATTGGCACGGAGCAATTCAACTCGGTGACCGGGCTGGCAGTCGGTACCCGTGTCGACGCTTCTGGCGTGGCGCACGAGGGTCTCTGGGTAGTCGATCGAGGTGACGTGACCGCTGGGGGAGGGCCCACGACGAACGCGCACCAGTTGGTGTGGATCGATCTCGCGACCAGCGTGCGGACGGACATCCTCGGCGTCGGTGGCGTTGCGGGCATGTCGATCGTGAGCGGTACGCCGGTGCCGTCGAATGGAAGGCCCACCGAGGTGACTGGGCTCAATCCGGTGCTGCTCAACAAGCCCGCCGCCGTCGTCGCTGGGCAGTCCCGGACGTGTCGACCCGTACCGACGTCGCCTCTAGCAACGTCACGATATCCCGTGACGCCCTGGGCCGGCCCGAGACGCTCACCCGACCGGGCGCGGGCTCGGTCAGCGTCACTTGGGACGGCACCCGCGTGACCAGCATGGGCAGCACGATGTACTCGAGCTCGGGTGTCGCCGGGCGCTACGCCCTCGGCTACAGCCCGAGCGGGCTGGTCGCGAGTGAGCGGGTGTGCCTCGGCACCACCTGCACCCCGACCTCGGGCGGGCGGGTGATCAGCCGGACCTACGACATGGACGGAGTGCTCGCGTCGGTGGGCGATGGGTTGGTCGGCACGACGTCGAGCTGGTCGCCGGTGATCGGCGCGGGCCGCTGGGGAGACGAGAGCCTGGTCTCGGGGAACAGGATCGCCTCCGAGCGCCTCGCGTCGTGGCAGGGCGAGTTCACTTACAGCCACTACACGCGCAACACGTCGATTGAGCTCTACGAGGAGTCGATCTGCGCCCGCGACGCGCTCGGGCGGGTGACTCGGCGCGCCGAGCGCATCCTGTCGTCCACGTACCGGTGGTACGGTACCCGACGGCCACTGCGGGTGCTGAAGCGCGACCGGCGGGACGGCGACTTCGAGCCGATCTGGGCCGCCACGTCCATCCGTCCAGCGCCTCTCCTTTGGGCGCTGGCGTGGGTGGTTGCGACTGCAGCATGGTTGACCGTCCTATTGCCAGACACCTCAACTGGTTCGGAGAAGACGATGCTTGCGGTAGCCCTCGCGGCAGCATTCGGCCTGACGTGTTGTGCGGTGGAGGAAGGTCGCAACGCAGCGTGGCTCGCCCGGTTCATCCAGCCTGAGGCGGGACGCCTCGCCTCTCTCGGATCGGCTCGAACCTGTCTATCTGGAACCGTGCGAGATGTCGGCGCGCCGGTCGCTCGAACAGACACTCGGGCAGTTCATTTGTCACGTGCGCGGATGACTTGTGACGAAGGATGGGTGCCCGTGTCGGATGGGCTTCGGGTCCAGCACTCTGTGGTGATGCGAGGTGTGTTCGTCGAGCGGCGTGCAGAGGCGTTCAGGATTCGCGAGGTTCGGATCGCGTGCCGTCGGGGCATTTGGGTAGTGGAGCGCCGTGGACGATTTGCTCGGCTTCTGGTCACCACGTCGCACACTACCGAGGACGAGGCCATACGGCAGCTGGCATACGAAGTCGCATGAGGGACCACTCGTCCTTGCCAACTACACCTTGGATGTGATTCCGATCGCGAGAACCTCCTGCGCGCGGGTGTCGCCGCACGCAGTCTCGCGGTTCGGAAGACACGGTTCGAACTGCGGGGTGGCGCGATGTCCGCTACTGTTCGCGTCGTGAACCTCCCCCGTGATGGCGCCGACACCCCCGAGATGGTGGCGCGCATGAGCCAGATGATCCGCGATCTCGTGCCGCACAACCGCGCGATCGGGATGGACGTCGACCAAGTGAAGGACGGCGAGGTGTGGGTGAGCCTGCTCTGGGATCCCAAGCTGGTGGGCAACCCGGTCACGGGCGTGCTGCACGCGCGAGACGCGCTGGGTTGCCCCGAGACCCTTACGCGCTCGGGCAGCGGCTCGGTGAATGTCACGTGGGATGGCACACGGTGGACGAGCCTCGAGAGCTCCATGTACGGAAACTCAGGCGTTGCGGGTCGCTACACCCTCGACTACAGCCCGAGCGACTTGGTCGCGGGCGAGCGGGTGTGCTTGGGCACAAGCTGCACGCCTACGTCCGGGGGGCGAGTGATTGGCCGCAGCTACGACGCGGACGGGGTTCTTGCCTCCGTCGGTGACGGGCTGGTCAACACCAACTATGCGTGGTCGAAGCGGAAGGCGGAGG
>Ga0335397_10001425_pt1 | contig 32626 bp, 33 predicted proteins | sample MAT04_FD_205740 | JGI IMG/M metagenome (GOLD analysis project Ga0335397, IMG submission 205740) | Freshwater microbial communities from Lake Fryxell liftoff mats and glacier meltwater in Antarctica - MAT-04 (spades assembly) (version 2) ... | reverse complement strand
AATTCTGGGGGACTTCCGAGCCTTTCAAAGTCCCCCAGAATTGGGGGATTTAGGGGGCTAGAAAGCTAACGCATCCCATTGGGACTTTATTTCAATGCAGATCCCTTACTGTTGCCTGTACTTTCAGTTCCTCGGCGACTCGGCGAATATCTCGGGCAATACTCAAAAAAGCTGCGTCTTTATCTTCCCAAAGCGTAACCGGTTTACCACTGCTGGGAGCCGCCTGTAACTTTACAAATGGAGTCGCTGACAAGTCGATAGGACGAAGAAGAACAGGAATGACGCGCGCTTGTCCTGACTCGTTGCGCTTTAGCGCTCTATGGGCTTCGTCCAACGAATACTCTGAAGCAAGGAAGTCGGAGCTTAGCAGCAAAAGAATAATATCCGCTGAGTCTAAATAGGATGTGATTGCTTTTGTCCAGTCAGTCCCTGCCTCAATTTGATGATCGTGCCAAGATTGAATCACTCCACGCCATTTCAAGGCAGTGAGATGAGCCGTGAACTGTTCGACTAGAGCCTGATCCTTAGAAGAGTAAGACAAGAAAACTTTGATTCCTTCTCTGTACATAAATTTTAGTCCTGCCTATTTTACTTCGCTTGCACCAAATACCCACACCGATGCTCACCACTCGCTAGCCAGTGAGTGCGCTCGACTTTACAATCTTGAAGCGCCAACTCAAACATTTCCAGCTCATTGCCGCAAACGCTGGGGAAAGACTCAACAATCTGAGAAATAGCACAGTTATATTCTGTAATCACAAACGCATCGGCAGTAGAGTGCCATTCTGCCATGTAGCCTTCGGTGTTACGAATTTCTACTAAACTGGCGACTCGTTCTTGCAAAGAGCCATTGCCTAACCGCTGGCGATATTCTAAGGCTTTGCGCGCCCACTGTTTACGGAGAAGATTACTCACCTGGTCTTTGCCAACGGTTTCTGCCAGGGTGTCGAGCAAATCGAGGGCAAAATCATCGTAGCGATCGGGCAGGCGATCGCGCCCCTCGCGGCTCAACTTATAGGCATAGTTGGGGCGACCCATGCCCACAGGCACCACCTGATGCTCAATCAATCCTTCCTCTTCAAGATCTTTCAAATGCCGCCGAATGGCTTGCGGGCTAATGCCCAGACTGTTTGCTAACACCTGAGCTGTCGTTTCGCCCTGCTTCAATAAATGATTCAGAATATCTTGCTTAGTCGGTTGCTGTGTGGCTGTCATCTTTCCCCCGAAACCCATTAACCCAATCTGTTTTGCTCGATTTGCTCGAAAGTGTCAGAGATACTGCCAAAAAACTTTATGCTGAAAAGCTGGAAGTCAAAACTTGACTTTAACAACTCTTTTGTTGCTAAACTACATCTATGCGTTGAGCAATACAAAAGTTGTTTTAATTATAAAAGCTATTCTACTCCCCGATTCATCGCCATGAACTCAAACCCAAGTCAAGGTAGCGACAAAAGCCTGGAAGCCATGCGGCACTTCTCTGAAACCTACGCTCAGCGGACAGGCACCTACTTTTGTGTTGACCCCAGCGTGACGGCTGTCGTGATTGAAGGTCTTGCCAAACACAAAGACGACCTTGGCGCACCCCTCTGTCCCTGCCGTCACTACGAAGATAAGCAGGCAGAGGCTGCTGCTGCCTACTGGAACTGCCCCTGCGTCCCCATGCGCGAGCGCAAAGAATGCCACTGTATGCTGTTCCTCACTCCCGACAACGATTTTGCAGGCGAACAACAGCACATTACTTTCGACGACATCCGCGCTGTTACTAGTCAGCCCCACTAATCAGCCCTAGTCATCCTCTAGCCTAATCCTTCTTCGTCTTGAGAGAGCACCTATGACCACGACCACGGTTAAGTCCCTTGTCAACCAGCCTTATAAGTATGGTTTTGTTACTGATATTGAATCTGAATCCATTCCCGCTGGGTTAAGCGAAGATGTGGTTCGGCTAATTTCGGCTAAAAAAGAAGAGCCGGAGTTCATGCTGGAGTTTCGCCTAAAGGCTTATCGGCAGTGGTTGAAGATGACCGAGCCGAATTGGGCTGAAGTCGGATATCCGGCGATCGACTATCAAAAAATCGTCTATTACTCTGCTCCCAAAAAGAAAGAGAAGCTCGGTAGCTTAGATGAAGTTGATCCGACCTTGTTAGAAACGTTTGAGAAGCTCGGTATTTCTCTTTCGGAGCAAAAGCGTCTTTCCAACGTGGCAGTTGATGCCATCTTTGACAGCGTTTCTGTTGCGACTACGTTCAAAGACAAGTTAGCGGAACAGGGCGTTATTTTCTGTTCTATCTCTGAAGCGCTTCAGAAGCACCCTGATTTGGTTCAGAAGTATCTGGGCAGCGTTGTGCCAGTGGGCGACAACTTTTTTGCAGCGCTCAACGCGGCGGTGTTCAGCGATGGCTCTTTCGTCTACATTCCCAAGAATACGAAATGCCCGATGGAGCTGTCCACCTATTTCCGCATCAACAACGGTGATTCGGGGCAGTTTGAGCGGACGTTGATTGTTGCGGAAGAGGGAAGCTCGGTTAGCTACCTAGAAGGCTGTACTGCGCCGATGTTTGACACCAATCAGCTTCATGCTGCGGTGGTTGAGCTAGTTGCGTTGGACAATGCCGATATTAAATATTCCACAGTGCAAAACTGGTACGCAGGCGACGAAAATGGTAAAGGTGGCATCTATAACTTTGTGACTAAGCGGGGTTTGTGCCAGGGCGTGAATTCCAAGATTTCTTGGACACAGGTGGAAACAGGCTCGGCGATTACTTGGAAGTATCCAAGCTGTGTGCTGGTGGGCGATCGCTCAGTCGGCGAATTCTACTCAGTTGCGTTGACCAATCACTGTCAGCAGGCAGACACGGGCACCAAGATGATCCACATTGGTAAGAACACGCGCAGCACGATTATTTCTAAAGGAATCTCGGCGGGTCGCTCTGAGAACAGCTATCGGGGTTTAGTAAAAATAGGACCCAAAGCGGCGGGTGCCCGCAACTATTCGCAGTGCGATTCTATGCTGATTGGCGATAATGCTGGAGCCAATACTTTCCCGTATATCCAGGTGCAGAACAACACTGCCAAAGTAGAACACGAAGCCTCGACCTCCAAGATTGGGGAAGACCAACTGTTTTACTTTACTCAGCGGGGCATTTCTTCCGAAGACGCGATTTCGATGATGATTAGCGGCTTTTGTAAGGACGTGTTCAACCAGTTGCCGATGGAGTTTGCTGTAGAAGCCGATCGCCTCTTAAGCCTCAAACTAGAAGGCAGTGTGGGCTAACTACAGAGGGTTACGCCTGTAACGTTAATCTACAAAATCCTAATATTGCCCGACTGTTGCTGAAGTAAATGGTGTTTCCATGATTGTTGAGAATAGCGAAGTTATCTTATCGGTTAAAAACCTGACTGCCAATGTGGGGGATACGCCCATTCTGAAGGGGTTAAACCTGGAGATTAAGGCGGGCGAAATCCACGCCATTATGGGCCCTAACGGTTCTGGGAAAAGCACTTTTTCCAAAGTATTAGCCGGACATCCGGCATACGAGGTAACGGGCGGCGAAGTGCTGTACCGAGGGCAGAATTTGCTTGACATGGAGCCAGAAGTGCGATCGCGCTCTGGTATTTTCCTGGCATTTCAATACCCGTTAGAAATTCCGGGAGTGAGTAATGTAGACTTTTTACGAGTGGCGTACAACTCTAAGCGTAAGCACGAAGGTTTAGAAGAGCTGGATGCTTTTGACTTTGATGACTTGGTACAGCAAAAGTTAGAAGTTGTGAAAATGAAGCCAGAATTTTTGAGCCGCAGCGTTAACGAAGGATTCTCGGGCGGCGAGAAGAAGCGCAACGAAATTCTGCAAATGGCGATGCTGGAGCCAAAGCTAGCAATTCTAGACGAAACTGATTCGGGCTTAGATATTGATGCCCTCAGAGTTGTAGCGGGTGGCGTCAATCAACTCTCTCAACCTGATAACGCGACGCTGCTAATTACCCACTATCAGCGATTGCTAGATTACATCGTGCCGGATTTTGTACACGTCATGGAAGGGGGACGGATTCTCATAACAGGCGGCAAAGAGCTGGCGTTTGAGTTAGAAGAACGGGGCTATGAGTGGGTGCGGGAAGATGAAGCTGCGGAGGTGAATGCGCGATGAGTATTCAGGCTTCGATGATTCCTGATTTAGGAATAATTAGTACTGCATCTGAAAAGCGATCGGCTTGCTTAGTAGCTCTGCTGGAACTGCGATCGCCCTCCCTCCCCACAGCTTCACCTTGGCTGCAAGCTATTCGTGATGCAGCGGCAACAAAAGTCCAAGCCCTAGCCATCCCCTCTACCCGTGATGAAGAATGGCGCTTCACCGACTTGTCGGCTCTTGTATCCGCCCAGTTTTCGAGCGATACCTCTAACCCGCTTTCGGTAGATTTGAGTGAAATTAAATCTTTCATCATTCCTGAAGCGTCGCATCGTTTAGTGTTTATCAATGGTCATTATTGCTCTGAGCTTTCTGATGTTACTGATTTACCGACAGGGTTATTTGTCGGCAGTCTGAGCGAAGCCTTAAAGGTTGAATCGGCTGCTGTTGCCCTTCAAACTCATCTGGCACATCAGCCTGGAAGCGAAGATGTTTTTACCCTCCTCAATACCGCTAGCTTCATCGATACGGCTGTCGTTTGGGTTGAGAAGAATCAACAAATAGCGTCACCTGTGCAGGTGTTATTTCTCTCCTTGGATGGCGCTGAGCCAACCGTTTGTCATCCTCGTTGTCTGGTTCTGGTAGAAAGGAATAGCAGCCTGACGATTGTTGAAGAATATGCTTCGATCGGGTTTGAAAGCAATTTCTGTAATGCGGTAACAGAAATCGCGTTAAGTGAGAATGCTCAGGTTGACCATACTCGAATTCAGCGTGAGAGCCATGCTGAATTCCATATTGGTAAGACTGTAGTTTCTCAAGCGCGATCGTCTCGTTATACCTGCAATGCAATTAGCATCGGCGCAAAGTTGTCCCGGCACAATTTAGAGATTTACCAAACAGGTGAACAGACTGAGACAACGCTAAATGGATTGACGATGATTGCAGGAGAACAAGTCGGAGATATGCACAGCGCGATCGCCCTCACCGCTCCTCATGCCGTAACCCGCCAACTGCATAAATGCATTGTGGACGATCGCGCACACGCTGTTTTTAACGGCAAAGTGTTCGTGCCCAAAGCCGCCCAAATGACCGATGCCGGACAGCTCAATCGCAACCTGCTGTTATCGCCCAAAGCCAGAGTTGATACTAAGCCACAGCTTGAGATTGTTGCCGATAATGTGAAGTGTACTCACGGTGCGACGGTGAGTCAGCTTGAAGATGACGAGGTGTTTTATCTGCAAAGTCGGGGAATTGATGCAGAAAGTGCGCAGAAGCTTTTGGTTTATGCGTTTGCGTTTGAAGTTATCAGCAAGATTCCGATCGCCTCTCTTCAGCAAAATCTGGCGCAGTGGGCAAGGCGATCGCCAGGGTCGCTGAAGTCGCCGGGATCGCCAGGGTCGCCGGGGTCGCCGGGATCGCCAGGGTCACCAGGGTCACCAGGGTCGCCGGGATCACCAGGGTAGGCACGGGGGCACTACCCCTATTCTCCCTAACCATCCAGAATCAAAAACTACCCAACTCCTTTACCCCCTTTATTTGCCATGACGCTTACCCAAGAGAAAACACTTGCAGCCTGCGTCCGTGCTGATTTCCCGATCTTGAGTCAGGAAATTCACGGCAAGCCTTTGGTTTATTTGGACAATGCCGCTTCGTCTCAAAAGCCTTTGGCGGTGTTAGACGCTTTGCAGCATTACTACCGAAACGACAACGCCAATGTCCATCGGGGCGTACATACCCTGAGTTCGCGGGCAACGGATGGGTACGAAGGAGCGCGGGACAAGGTGGCGGCGTTTGTCAATGCGGCGCACCGTGAAGAAATTATTTACACGCGCAACGCCACCGAAGCCATTAACTTGGTAGCTTATGCGTGGGGCATGAACACGTTGCAGCGGGGTGACGAGATCATTCTGTCGGTGATGGAACACCATGCTAATTTAATTCCCTGGCAGTTTGTAGCGCAAAAAACTGGGGCAGTCCTGCGGTTTGTCGAGTTGACTGAGACGCAGGAATTTGATCTGGATCACTACAAATCTTTGGTTTCGGATAAAACGAAGCTAGTATCTGTGGTTCATGCTTCTAATACGCTAGGCTGCATTAACCCTGTTGATGAGATCGTGGCGATCGCCCACCAGTACGGCGCGAAAGTTCTGATCGATGCTTGCCAAAGCGTTCCTCACAGTGTTGTAGATGTTCAGGCATTGGATTGCGATTGGCTAGTGGCATCCGGTCACAAAATGTGTGCGCCGACTGGGATTGGCTTCCTCTACGGCAAGAAAGATCTATTGCGCTCCATGCCGCCCTTCATGGGAGGAGGCGAAATGATTGCCGACGTGTTTTTTGATCATGCGACCTACGCCGATATTCCTCACCGATTTGAGGCAGGCACTCCAGCCATTGGAGAGGCGATCGCCCTCGGTGCAGCGGTAGATTATTTAATGGCGATCGGCATGGACAAAATTCACTCCTATGAGCAAGAGCTGACGACTTACTTGTTTCAACAGCTAACGCCCATTCCCGAAGTCAAAATCTATGGCCCTCAGCTTAACGCTGGATCTACGAACCGAGTCGGATTAGCAGCCTTCACAACGGGCGCAGTTCATCCACACGATTTATCAACGATTCTCGATCAAGCTGGGATCGCCATTCGTGCCGGGCACCATTGCACCCAACCGTTACACCGACTTCTGGGCGCCCAGTCTACTGCTAGAGCCAGTGTTTACTTTTACAATACTCGTGAGGAAATTGATAGCTTTATTGCGGCGTTGAAAGAAGCGATCGAGTTCTTTGGCGGTATCTTCGGGTAGTTCAATTTTTAATCAGTTACATATCTTTATAGCTATGGAGTACTCACCTTAAAAGTAGTAATCTTGATCACGACATCTACCGTTCGTATGAACACAGACGAGAGCGTTGTCTGATATTGTGACAGCATTCCTCCGCAGATTAAGAATATGATCAAATCTTGGATGGTCATCGGCGGCATTACTCTTATTGCCGGGGTGCTTGTAAGTTTTCTCATGACCCCTCGTGGGATTAAGTGGTTCAAACGCCTTCGCCGCCCCAGTTGGCTAACATTTGAAGCGGCGATCCCGATTATTTGGACGACCATTTTTATCTGCGGAGCCTGGTCAGCTACCCTAGTTTGGGAAACCTTAGCGAAAACTCAAGAGGGACGCTCGCAAGCCTGGTTATTCATGGGCGGCTATCTTTTGGTAGAACTGGTTACTCTTGCCTATAGCCCCGTCATGATGAGACTCCAAAGTCTCAAGACAGGCATCATCATTGGCGCTACTGGCGGGGTGCTAGCCTTAATATTGGCGATCGCCGTTGGGCAGGTTTCGCAAACTTCCGCTTGGTTACTGGTACCCTATTTGCTGTGGAGTCCAATTGGTACATATACCACTTGGGCAATGGCACAGCTTAATCCTCAAGATGCCTAAAATTTAGTGAACAGATTCGTAATTAATGACATCGAATCTGCCAATCTCCAGTAACCTTATAACTGATTCTAACCAACGGATCACATCATCCCAGTTTGTCAGTGAGTTCAGGAGAATCGTCCATGTCGTTTCTAAGTCAATCTCCCTATCGGTTCATGGTTAAAGCATCGGTGGCAGTTGCAATAGGCTTATGGCTTGTGGGCTGCTCTGAAAACCGCTCTTCGCAGTGCGTCAAGCTGATTGGTGTAGCAAACCAAGCGGTCAATTCTATTGAGCAGGTAACGGCGCCCAGTAGCGCAGATAGCGTTGAGGCTCTGGGACAAATTGCCGTTGTTGCCGAGGATACTGATAAGGCAATGAAAGCTCTTAACTTGACCGACGGGAAGCTAGTGGCGTTTCGCGATCGCTTCACTGCCATGTATGCAGCAACTAGCACTGCTACGCGATCGTTAATTGATTCCTCAAAAATTAAAGACAAGGCAACTTCGCAAAAAGCTTATGAAGACCTGAAGGCTTCTACAAGTCAAGAATCGCCCTTGGTTGATGAAGTCAATAAATATTGCAATGCGGGTTAGCAAGAATTTTTTCAGCGCCAAGTTAGAACCCTCCCTCAGCTCTGCCATATTGAGCAATGATGATTGCCTCTGAATGAGTCTGATGACTCAGCCATGCCCAGAGTTGGTCACCATAGGAATAGTGCCACCATTCTTTAGGATGCTGTCGAAATCCGGCTTGGCTCATGGCTTGTGTGAGAATTTGGCGATTGTGATGAAAGAGGCAGTCTGATAAAGAATTGCTGAAGTAATCGGGATGCGATTGGGCCGACATTTCATCAATGGGTGAACCCATGTCGATCGCTCCCTCTCCATCCACCAATGTCACATCAACCGCTGCGCCTGTGCTGTGGGGGGGCGGCATCTTAGGGTTAGCATTCGGCACTGCCCAGAATTCGTAAACTTCCTCTAAAATTTCCTGACGTTGCGTTTCGGTCAGATCTGATAAACGTAATCCTCTAGCTTGAACCGTTTGTGCCAAGGTGTAATCCACCATAAACTGCTGGACGGCGATCGGACGGTAGGCATCGAAAATTTGGATGCGCCAGTTTGGGTACTCTATTTGTAGGAAATGTTGCGCCTGTAGCAGGCGTTCTAACACACCTTGCCGAAGATAATAAGGAGAGCGTTCTGCATAGGGCGCACCTAACTTGACATAAGGATGCGGCTGCTCGGCTGCAAACTGATGGAGGGGAATCGGCATTAGCGATTCTCCGCATTCTTGAATTGGAACTTGCTGGTAGGGTTTCATCTTAGTCACAATCTCAGTCACAATCTTAGTCACAATCAATGTCAGGATAGTCTCTCAGAATAGTTTGCGTTTCAAACCTGATCATGGGTTTACGTCACTTTGCTTCTCTTATTCGCCACTCACATACCCCAATTAAACTATGAAGTCTTACGTTGCTGCTGCCGTGCAAATGAATAGTCTGCCAGATTTAGAAAAAAATCTGGCGCAGGCAGAAGATCTCATTGACCTTGCCGTCCGCCAGGGGGCTGAGTTGATTGGTCTGCCCGAAAACTTCTCGTTTTTGGGTGATGAAATCGCTAAATTTGAGCAGGCAGCGGCGATCGCCCAAGGCAGCGAAAAGTTTCTCAAAACCATGGCGCAGCGCTATCAGGTCACGTTATTGGGCGGCGGGTTCCCGGTTCCTGCTCCAACTGGTAAAGTTTACAATACGGCTCTCTTAATTGACCCTAACGGCGAAGAACTATCCCGTTACGAAAAAGTCCATCTGTTTGACGTCAATTTGCCCGATGGCAACACTTACCAAGAGTCTGAGGCAGTTTCGCCAGGAGGACAGTTGCCTCCAGTGTACCCATCAAAAGAATTGGGGCATTTGGGGCTTTCGGTCTGCTATGACGTGCGCTTTCCTGAGTTGTATCGTCATTTGTCGCAGATGGGCGCAGAGGTATTGTTTATTCCGGCGGCGTTTACGGCTTATACGGGCAAAGATCACTGGCAAGTTTTATTGCAGGCACGGGCGATCGAAAATACCTGTTATGTCATTGCGCCAGCACAGACGGGTAAGCACAACTCTCGCCGTCAATCCCACGGTCATGCGGTCATTATTGACCCGTGGGGAATTATTCTGGCAGATGCGGGCGAGCAACCAGGAGTGGCGATCGCCTCTATTGAACCTTCCCGCTTAGAGCAAGTCCGTCGCCAAATGCCATCTTTGCAACATCGCGTTTTTATTTAATTTTGTTTAATCTTTAAGGGCGGTCGCCCTGATGACGATCGCCCTTAAAAATGTGCCCACTCTCGACAAGTCTTGCCTAATCTATGGTTAATCTTACTTCGTGGACTGTTTTGTCTCCCCTGCTTGCCACCGAAGCCCCAGCCGAAACAGGTTCCCTTGTTCTAGCAGGAGTTTTACTGAGCTTGGTCATCATTTATTTGGCTGCCAAGCTAGTCGGAGAACTTTGCGCCCGTGTTAACCTTCCTTCTGTACTAGGAGAACTGGTCGGCGGCGTCCTGGTCGGGGTGTCTGCCTTCAATTTGCTGATTTTCCCCGACAGCAGCGGAGCATTTCACTCCCTGCTGCTCGACTTTCTACAAACCACCGCAGGGCTAACTCCCGAAGCCGTGCCCAGCGTCGGGGGTTCCATTAGCGAAGTCATTTCCTTGCTGTCGGAATTGGGCGTCATCATTCTTTTGTTTGAAATTGGCTTAGAGTCTGATCTGAAGGAACTCATCCGCGTAGGGCCCCAAGCCGCTGTGGTGGCGATCGTGGGGGTGGCGGTGCCCTTCGTAGCAGGCACAACTGGGTTGATTCTCTTGTTTGGAGTGCCCGCGATTCCTGCCATCTTTGCGGGGGCTGCGTTGACAGCAACCAGCATCGGTATCACTGCCAAAGTGCTAGCAGAAATCCAGCGGCTAAGTTCTAGAGAAGGACAGATCATTATTGGGGCAGCCGTACTGGATGATGTCCTCGGTATTATCGTTCTGGCGGTCGTGGCTAGCCTTGCTAAAACCGGAGAAATTCAGGTCAGTAATATTATTTACCTGGTTGTAGGGGCGAGCGTTTTTCTGATTGGTTCTATTCTTCTGGGTCGGCTGCTCAGCCCGTATTTTGTGGCATTGGTCGATCGCCTCCAAACCCGTGGCAATCTCCTGCTGCCCTCTTTGATCTTCGCTTTTGTGTTGTCTTACATTGGCGCAGCTATCCATCTGGAAGCCATTTTAGGCGCTTTTGCTGCTGGGTTAATTCTTGCCGAAACTGACAAACAAAAACAGCTAGAAGAACAAATTTTGCCGATCGCCGATATGCTCGTTCCTATTTTCTTCGTAGTCGTGGGCGCTAGAACCGATGTCAGCGTTCTTAACCCATTTGTACAGAGCAATCAAGAGGGCTTAATTATTGCTTCCTTTCTCGTCATTGTGGCGATTATCGGCAAAGTGGTGACGGGCTTGGCAGTGTTTGGACAACCCGGCATTAATCGGCTGGCGATCGGCGTAGGGATGATTCCTCGGGGTGAAGTTGGGCTAGTGTTTGCGGGTGTTGGCGCAAGTACGGGCATTCTCAGCAAGTCGCTCAACGCCGCCATTATCGCCATGGTCATCATTACAACCTTCATTGCCCCCCCCTTGCTGCGCATTGTCTTCGACAAAGCAGATGAAAAACTTGAAGCAGCAAAGCCCCCCACCTAGGTTAGGGCATCCCCCCGTGGGTGCCCTACCTCTCCCCCGTGGGTGCCCACCTACATTTTTCTGAGGTGCCCCTACCTAATTCGGAATTTTCTCCATTCGCGTTGTAGTGTTCTGCAACTAAAATCCTGTGATACACTCATCGCTCAATAAACCCATTTAAAAAGTTCCCGTGTCTCAATCTTCATTCCCTGACTTTCAATCTCCCGATTTTCGCCCTATTTCTGCCATGAATCCCTCAGACTCCCAATTTCGTATCAGCCCTGCCTTCCCCCACGAACCGCAGCGCGCTCGAATTGGGGTTTTTGATAGCGGCGTGGGCGGACTCACGGTTCTCAGAGAGCTTTATCGTCAACTGCCCAACGAATCGATCCTCTATTTTGGAGATACTGCCCGTCTGCCCTACGGCACCCGATCGCCAGCCGAGATTGTGCAGTTCTCCCGCGAAATATTAGTGTGGATGGTGCAGCAGGGCGTGAAGATGGTGATTATGGCTTGTAACACCAGTTCGGCGTTGGCGTTAGAAACAGTGCGATCGGAGTTTAATATCCCAATTTTGGGCATTATTCTACCTGGAGCGCGGGCGGCAGTGCAAAAAGGTAAACGGATTGGCGTTATTGCCACACCAGCTACAGCCGCCAGCAATGCCTACCGCCAAGCGATTCAAGAAATCGATTCAGCTGTGCAGGTCTGGCAAATGGCTTGCCCTGAATTTGTCCCTTTAATTGAGCACAATCGTCTTCATGAGCCTTACACCCAGGAAATTGCTCAAGAGTATCTAGCGCCCTTGCTAGAACAGGGTGTTGATACGCTGGTACATGGCTGCACTCATTATCCCTACCTCAACCCAGTCTTCAAATCTATTCTGCCGCCGTCCGTCAAAATTGTTGACCCAGCCGTGTATTTAGTCAAAGCTGCCGCTCAAGAGTTAGATCTGCTGGGTTTAAGAAATATCCGAGTGGCATTGCCTACGCAGTTCTATGTCAGCAGCGCCCCGGCTCGATTTGCCCAACTATCGGTGCAATGGTTAGGCTGCACACCCCTAGTTGAGCAGGTCAATATTCGAGAAATGACTCGTCAGGCGACCCTCAAGGCAGTAGATTAATGCTAGTTTTCCTCGTCTTGTTGCTATTGTCGCTGATTGCCAGCATTCTCTACGCTCTTAAACTCCGCGATGCCTCTCACCAGACTCCCAGGCTCCCGCTCAAACCCCAAGAAGGCGAACTGCCCTCCCTCTCAGTAATTATTCCTGCTTACAACGAGGCTGAAAATATTGAGGATTGCGTTTGCTCGGTTTTGTCGAGTACCGACTTACCACCTGAAAAGCTAGAAGTTTGGGTCGTCGATGATCAGTCTGTGGATGAGACGTGGGAAATTTTGCAGCGGTTACAAACTCGTCTAAATGATCCTCGCTTGAAACTAATGGCTGGCAAGCCTCGTCCGGACGGGCAGGTTTGGTTAGGAAAAAATTGGGCGTGTGCGCAGGCGGCAGCACAGGCGCAGGGTGATTATTTGTTGTTTTTGGATGCAGATTTAAGACTGAATGAAGGGGCGATCGCCACCACGCTCCAATTTGCCCAACAGCAGCAGGTCGACCTGTTCACGATTTGTCCCGCCTTCGTTTGTGGCTGCATGGCAGAATGGCTTACCCAGCCCTTGATTATTCACACGATGCTGATTGGCTTCGACTTCAAAGCTGTCAATGACCCCACCACCGACGCTGCTTTTGCCGCTGGAATGTTTATGCTCTTCCGTCGAGCTGCCTATGAGCAGATTGGCGGACATACGACAGTTGCCGATCAAGTTGTAGAAGATGTAGAGCTAGGACGGCTGGTGAAATACAGCGGTCTTAAGCTGAATTGTTTTCTAGGAACTGAGCTGGCATCGGTGCGAATGTATCGAACCTGGGCGGCTTTGTGGGAAGGGTGGACGAAGAATCTTTACGCGGGTGGGCAGCGCAACCCGGTGAGCATGGCTAAATTTGTCCTGGTGATTTTGCTAATGTGTAGTGTTCCTTGGATGGGGCTGTTTGTCTCGATCGCCCAACTCACTCAAGGCTGGAATCCCTGGAGCCTCATCATTCTCGCTTTAAGCCTACTCACTATCGCCATGCATTACGTGATTCGTCGCATCGGTTACTCTGCCTCTGGCATTTCTCCACGCTATTGGTGGTTGACTGGATTGGGCGGACTTTTTGTAGTGGCGATCGGGCTAACCTCTGTTCTCAAAACCGAAACGGGCTGGGGCTGGACTTGGCGAGGGCGACCCCTAGCGGGCAACTCGAAGAGGACGCTGAAGCAGTCTAGTTAACCGTTCAATCTGTGATGCTTGCCGGATTAAATGCCAAAAAGAGAGGCACAAACAGAAAATTGAGCCCCCTTCTGTCCGTCCTCTCTTTTGGTGGAAACTGTTGCCAGTCCCAGATAACAGCCTATTCCTTCATTCCTCCAAGTAGGCGAAGTTGCGATAAAGACATGACGAGGAAATGGTGAATATCCTGGTTCGGTCGTTTCGCATCAAAACGACCCACCGGATCATCTATCTACTATTGATTCTTTGCTAGTTTTTCTCTGAGTTCGCTTTTGATGCGGCTAAGGATTGAGGCTTCGTCTAGAGTCGCAAGGATTTTGTCTACAACCGCTTTCGGGCTATCTGCGCCCCAAGAAGCTCCGTTGGCGAGGTAAGTTTTAACCACTTGCCCGATCGCATAGGTAGAGACTCCGGCAACCCCGGCTTGAGTCAGGGCAACGGAAACATAAGGTGCGAGGGAAATGCCTCCGGTAGCCGGAGCCGCTGCGCCTAAGAAGCTTTTGAGAGAGCCAAGTCCCAACGTAGCGATTAATTCGCTGGCAGTGATGCCGCCCATGCTGAGGGCAATTTTTTGCAGCAAACCGATCGCCCCCTCCTGAGTCATCGCAATACCATAGAGGCGAGAAAGGGTCAGGATCAGGGCAATATCAATCACAATGCCGCTGAGCAAATCTACTACCATCAGCGGGTTAAGGGCGATCGCCACACCCTTTGTCATCACTCCTTGCCAAATTACGTCATTGGCGCTGCGATCGCGAATCTCCATCTTGCGCTGCACCAACTGTTCGTTCACAGCCCCCGTATACAGCATCGTATTCAGCGCCACCAGTGATTTTCCTTCTCGGTGCAAAATCTCCAAGATCTTCAGCTTTAAATCATCCACCTGCGGCGCACTCCGGTTCAACCGAGCCACCACCCTTCCATCTGCCTGTCGCACTGCCTGCGCCACCAAAGGAGAAGCCGCTGCCATCACAATTTCTTCGGGCGATAGCAGTTCGCGCACTCGCTCGTCCCGAATTTTGGCGTAAATAGCTTGGCGATCGGCTTCAGGATATTGATCTACCTTGTTTAACACCAACAAGATCGGCTTACTCGCTTGCCGCAGTTCTGAAAGCGCCTGGTACTCCACCTGAGTCATATCGCCTGCAATCACAAACAAAATCAAATCTGCCTGCTGAGCCAACTGCCGCGCTAAAGCCTCGCGGGTCTCGCCATCAATTTCATCAATCCCAGGGGTATCAATCAGCTCAATCCGAGAGGTTCCCAGTCCTGGCAGCGTCACTCGTAAGAGATCAGAACTTCCTCCCGCGATCGGTTCGACGCTCCACTGAGCAGTTTGCACGATTTGCGTGACGCCATGAGTAGGTCCCGTTTCAAACACCTTTTGCCCTAGCAGTGCATTAAGTAAAGAAGATTTGCCCCGCCCCACCATACCGAAAACTGCAATATGAACAACCTGGCGATCGAGCTTGCTCAACATCGACTCTAGACTCAGAATCTCGGCTTCTAGCCCCGTCCGCTCCCGTGGAGTGAGGTCAAGACTAGTCACCAAATCGCGCAATACATCTTGTGCCTGGCGATAGTTTAGCTCTGCCTGAATGTCATCAAAGCTATGAATCGTTTCTTCTAATTCAGCGTCGGGATTCAAGGCTATCTCCATAAAATAGGTATCCTGCCGCTTTCGATCTTGCCTGAATTTTGGGATTGAGGGCGATCGGTTTTCCGGCTATGGCACAACATATGAGAATAAGTTTGCAACATTGTAACGATTCTGTTACAGTAGTTCACACAAGGCAACAATACAAAAAACACCTGGAGAAAGCTATGAGAAGCGGAAATATTATTGATGAAACAGGTAAGCTGAACAACTTTGCGATCGAGCCTGAAATGTATGTTGATGCAGTAGCGCGTACTGGATTCACTGAATATGCTGAAAAGTTGAATGGTCGGCTGGCAATGATTGGCTTCGTCGCTATGCTGGCTCTAGAAGTTGTATCGGGTCATGGACTGGTAACTCTACTGCAAAGCCTGTAGATGTCCGACTCGACTAAGCTTTCTCAATCCAGACGGTTTAAGCGCTAGATTTTCATTGCCCCCTGAATTCTTGAAGAATTCGGGGGGTATTGGTTTAGGGACATTTTTTTAAGGACGTTGCGTGGCGATCGCCATTCGCACACCCTCAATCTTCCGCAGTCGATCCATCACTGCCACTACCCGACCATGAGTAACAGATTGGTCTGCATTAATCACCACCAAAGGCTGCTGCCCCTTCAAGGCGATCGCCCTAACCTGTGCTTCTAGCGCTTCTAAATCCAAGGGCTGACGGTTGAGCGCCAAATTTCCTGATCGATCGATCGTTACGACCGCTTGGGTTTGCGGTTGGCTTTGGGAAGTTGTGGCTCCGGGCAAGTTGACAGGTAAGCCTTCAGAGCGCGAGAGATACAGCGTAGACATGATGAAGAAGGTCAAGATGGCGAAAATCACATCGATCATCGGCACAATATTGATTTGGGAAGGAGGTTCAGGCTCTTGAGGAATGCGCATGGTAAAGAGGGCGATCGGGGGATAGTTAAGCTAGTAGCTTATTGAGCATTAGGATACGAGGCGCTGCGTCCTTGGCGACGGCGATGAATAAGTTCTAGCTGTCCGCCGTATTCCTGAATCAGCGCTATTTGTCGGAGGTATAACCCTCGGAACAAATTGGCAAATAGCAGCGTAGAAATTGCCACCACCAGCCCCGATGCAGTCGAAACCAATGCCTCACTGATCCCAGCAGTCACGTTAGTGCTGGAGGTTCCGCCAATATTGCCGACTCGCAATGAGGCAAAGGAAGCCATGAGTCCTAAGATCGTCCCTAGTAGCCCTAGCAGCGGCGAAACACTAATCACGGTGTCGAATACTGTATTGAAGCGCTTGAGCAGCGGTAACTCGGCTTGAGCAGCACTTTCTAACGCCAGCCGAAATTCTTCGGGAGTCGCTTCCTCTAACTCCAAGGCAGCCATAAAAATCCGGGCGATCGGCAGGTTTACATTCTGCTCTAGCTTTTGTAATGCTGCCTTACTACTGCGACGATATAACCCCAAAACATCGCGCACTACCTTATCTTGGCGCTTAACAATCTGGCTCCAAAACAAGACTCGTTCCAAAATCAGCGCCATTGCCAAAATAGATAGCCCCAGCAGGGGATACATGACTACCCCACCCTGCGAAAAAAGATTACCGATTGGCATAGGTATACTCGTATCGTTAGGACATTAATAGGCTATCTGCGCCGCTGTTAACAACAGTTGGAAACAGACAGATATCAGCATACTGCTGTTTTTTGCCCTTGACCTTTTTTATCCTTGAACAGACTCTTTCAATATCGTTCAGCCCGATCGCTTAACCTGTACCTGGAAAGTGCTCAATCTGGGCATATCCGCTAAAAATTAACTGTTGCCCCTGAGTTTCTAAGCGATTAATCCGCAACATTACGCCATCTAGATCAAATCGATCTAAATCCACCATGTTGTCTAAAATTGCGGCAAATGCTTGGGTCAAAACTTCTGACAAACCCCTTACATCCTCTGGTACGACTTGCGAATTAAACTGGGGATCTTTGAAAGCAACCCGGCGGCGCTTTTCAACCGCTAAAGTCGCAATGAGTTCAATGGGAACATCGCTACGGTTAGGCAAGTCCGTCTTGGCAGAAATGCTGATTTGGTTGTCAAGGAGAAGTTTTAGCTCAATATCACGAAATGAAATCGGTTCTCCGCCTGAAAGATTAGTTAGGGATTCTGTGTCTAGATTTTGAAGGCGTTTTTGCACCAAATCTGCCTCAAAGGCTCGATTGATGGAATCTTCGGAGAGAATGATTTGGGCGATCGCCTGAGTCGGCTGCTTCAAGCGCAACTGACCACCCAGCACAGAACCAAAATCAATGGTGACCGCGTCGGTTTCAAACGACATCTCTTCAACCTCAAACTGCCGCTTGATGACTAGACCCCGTCCGCTCATCTTAAAGCTGTCAATACTGCCCTGCAAAATCTTGCTGGCAGGATTACACCGCACAGAAACCTCTACCGACTCGCATTGACTAAACAAGTGGCGAATCGATTGAGTGGCAGCAGCATTGAGCATCCGCTCTCCAAAATCGGCATTAGGACTACTCTTTGAACCTGTAAAACCACCAAACATGCAGTTGCTCGTTTTTATAGGGCACTGTGTCTTGTTGTAACAGAATGTTAACGTTTCGGCAAATAGCGGGTCAGTTGAGAAATCTATGAAATTGCTAAAGGAAATGATTATCTTTGGTATTAATGACTGAATTGATTGCGACACTTAGCAAATTCGTTGCTTCAGTACAAGTACCAAAAATCTCTGTAACCCTCTGAGTTCCACAGCCGCTATAGAAATCGGCACAAAGGCAAGTGCAGGCTGAATCCTCTCTTGCAAAATATTTATAGCGTTTAACTGTCCTTGCCCTACAGCCTTGTGGGGCAATTTTTATTTTATAAACTAAGGTTGCCGTTCCCAAGAATTTTTAGCAAAATGGAGTTAGCGTTTAACTGTCCTTGCCCTGCAGCCCTGTAGGGCAATTTTTTAAAGTTGTTGAAGGAAATAGAGCTTTACACGCCCATTCTATAGAACCCATTTGAGATCTAATCTAAATTTAGCTGAGGGTCGGTTTTTGACAGCGATCGCCAGGGGCGCAGCATTTGCGCAGGATCTAGCCAGAAATATGTCAAGTGGGTATGGCAATCCTAAGTCAGTGGTAAGAGGGTGATAGGCTTCTAGCCTGTTCGGGCAAGATGCCCAACCCATAAATCATCGGAAACCTCCAAGAAACCCTGTTCATTCACGACAGGGAGGGATAGGAGCGGTGGTTGAGTGCGGCTCAATGCCGCCGAAATCACCACATAATCTTCGCAATGAGCAGAAAGCTATCTGGTACAATTGAACGTATGACAAGCCCACTCCTTTAACAAAGGCACAATCTGAAAGGCTACGCACTACAGGGGTTACAGTTTCGGAAGCGAAAGTTTTCTGGGAGAGAGGGACGAGCATCACGCTCCTTGCAAAACAAATTGAATACTTAGGGCGGCAGTCAATCCGCCTATCGTGTAGTCTATGAAGTCCAAGACTCCCAACCTTGGGTTTTTGTGATCAAAGTTGGGCATCGACAAGATGTCTACAAATTTTGAACTAACTCAAACCTTCTCGTTCCCAGTCTCCAGCCTGGGAACGAGAAAAGTTTAGAAGTGATTTGTTACATGGCTTTAGCTCTGCACCTACGCAAAACGTCTCGTATGGAAGCATCTTGCTACCGAACCTTTACCGAAGACTCATAAAAATTAAGTGCTCGTCACTTCCATATAAATATGCTCCAACCGCACAGGCTGACGAGAAATGGAGTTAAGAGGAATCCCATCAAAGCGCTCAATAATTTCCCGCAGCTCCAAATGTTCAGGAATCCAGAAGGCGAGATCGCGACCGTAGCGTCGGGGAGTGAAGCCCTGCTGCCGAGCACGGGCGATCGCCATTTCTTCCTCTTCCGTTTGCACCATGACGATTTCTTGAGCCGGAATAATTTGCTGCAACTCTGCTAAAGTGCCTTCTGCCAAAAGCTTGCCTTCTTTCAGAATGCCAATTCGCTGACATAGGCGCTCGGCTTCTTCTAAAAGGTGAGTTGTTAGCAGCGTCGTAATGCCTTGGCTTTTGAGCTGGCGGATGAGTTCCCAGAGTTCATAGCGGGCTTCAATATCGAGTCCGGTAGTAGGTTCGTCAAGAATGACGAGTTTGGGTTGATGAACCAGGGCGATCGCCACGCTCAACCGCCGCTGCATGCCGCCACTGAGAGTTTCGACAGGACTATTGGCGCGATCGACCAAATTGACTGCTTCTAGGCAATTGTTGACTTGCTCAATTCGTTCAGACTTACGTAGCCCGTAGATGCGGGCAAAGAACTCTAAATTTTCTCGACAAGTGAGGGATTGATAGAGAAGATTTTCTTGGGGAGCAATGCCAATCAGCTTTTTGGTAGCTTGACAAACAGGTTTTCCTTCAACGTAAATAGCACCACTATCTGCCTTGAGCAAATCACAAATGATGTTGATCGTCGTCGTTTTGCCTGCTCCATTCGGTCCTAATAACCCATATACTTCACCTTCTGCAATAGAGAAAGTTAGGTCTTGGAGGACCAGCCGATCGCCATATCCCTTGTTTAGCTTTTCAATTCGCAGCAAGCGTTATAGCCTCCTTTCTGAAACAAGCATCCGACGATACGATAGCCACCCGCCCAAGACCATCAATGTTGCAAAGCCGACCAAAAACCAAAAGTGTCGGGCAATTCCAGATAAATTCTTGCCTGCTGCCCACACGCCTGTTAGGGCTTCGTTCATATGATAAACCGGGTTATATTCTGCCCATCTCAACAGGCTTTCTGGAAATAACGAAGTGGGCAAAAATACGCCACCCAAAATCAGTAGAGGAACACCAAATGCTGCCACCAAAGCATTGACATCTTCAGTGCGTCGGGCAAACTGGGTTCCTAAAATAAAACCTACTCCCACATAGGAGGCAATGCTCAACAGAATAATCAGTGCGCCCAACCAAAAGCTTCCATTAAACTGCGCCCCAACCAATGCGGCAACCAGATAGACAAGGACGGTTTGACCCATGCCAATCCAAGTGTGGGCAACAAAGATGCCCAAAAAGTAAGACGTGCCGCTGATCGGCGAAAGAAACAGACGTTTGAGCGTTCTTTGTTCTCGTTCTGAAACCACTGTGGCAACGCTTCCACCCAAACAACTAAAAAACAAAGCTGCTCCAATTAGGGTTGCCGGAGCGGCAGTTTCAAAGGCATCCCCGATCGCCAGTTTTGTTTTCTCTGCCACAATTAACCCATTCAGAACCAGAACTGAAATAGGGAAAATTGCCCAGGAAATCAGCGATCGCCGCCTTCGCAGCAGTTCCGTTAAAATCCGCCCTGCCACTGCCAGAGTTTCGTTCCAGTATTTGCCTAAAGAGAGACTACCCAAGAAAATACCCCATGCCCAACGCTTCTATCTTAGGGGGATGGGGTATTTTTAGATTTGCGATTTTGAATTTTAGACGGCTCAGTTCAGAATCTAGAATCGATTAACTTCAGGAGCTGTGCCGTCATTGCCGGTTTGGGGCAAGAATAGGTTACTGGCAGCATCATTTTGATAAATGCAGTCAATTTGGTGGCTGGCAGCATCACACTTTTCAATGTCACCTGTAAAACCGAAGGTATTCATCCGGTTGCGGCATTGATTAACTTGTTCAGACATAATAAGATTGCGACTTTGGAGGAGGCTCCAGTTGCTACTCCGGATCACGCATCCCGGCTGCATTTTAGGCTGAGAAACATGAACGGCAAAGGGGCTAAGGGTGACAAAGGCGCGCAGATCAACAGCGATCGCACTAAGATTTGGATTTTAAGAGTCTGGTGGATGGGATTGGGTGACAAAGGCGCGCAGATCAACAGCGATCGCACTAGCCCCGTACTGGACGCAAATTTCGGGGTTGGGAGCGCTGCGATCGATGTCGTAGCGAGTCGCAACGCTGCCCAGGTCTGAAGTCGTGGCAGAGCTAAAGAAAATGCCTAGCCCCAAACCGGCAACAAAAATGGCGCCCAAAATTGCCATAGTTGTCCAGTTGAGGGCAGCAGCGATCCCAGACTTGGGCTTAGGCTGATCCTCGCGATCGTCAGAGTAAGAATCTGAGTAGTCGTCCGAATAGCGATTGTCTGAGTAAGGGAGTAGCAATGAAATAACGTCCCGATCCGCCCCCTAAATCCCCCAATTCTGGGGGACTTCTGAGCCTTTCAAAGTCCCCCAGAATTGGGGGATTTAGGGGGCTAGAAAGCTAACTCAGATCTTGCACCTTTCTCGATAGCCCACCCTCGAATGAATTCGGGGCTAATAGACAAAACCCATTAAAATGGGTTGAAAGCCTGTCTGCCAAGTTCTTGAGTCCGTTTCAACGGACTTCGTTGCGTTAGCCCGGAATTTCAATTCCGGGTGGGTGGTGCGAGTGGTGCAAGATCTCAGCTAACGTATCCTATTGGGTTATTTCAATGCAGATCCCTAACGAGATCTAGAAGGAGGTTTTCGGCGGTTTACGTTTCATGGTCAGAAGTCTTGCAAGGTTTGGGCGTAGTTCTTTTAAGATTCACACTATTCTAGTTTAATTCTTTCCAGCTCTGTCATCTAGAATAGCCCACGACTCTCAGGCTCTAAGCGACTGGAGGCACGCAGTAGACCGGGAGGGTAAAGTGAAAGCAACTGCCTTGATTGGGACTAGAGTCTACCCAAATTTGACCGTAATGGGCTTGCACAACTCGCTTGCATAGCCCTAATCCAATTCCGTACCCATCCTTTGCTTCATCTCGTTTCAACCGAAAGCTGTCTTCAAAAATGCTCTGCTGGTTTTCTTCAGGAATGCCGGGCCCGTCATCACCAATGCTAATCTGCACCTTTTGGGTCGTGCGATGCAAAATGCCAATCTGAATGGTGCCGTTTTCGGGCGTATATTTAACGGCGTTGTCCAAAAGGTTAATCATCACTTGTCTAATGCGCTCTGGGTCTGCATAAACACTAGGTAGATCCGAGGGGACATCGATCGCCAGGTGATGAGATTTGATCTTGAATTGTTCTTTTAATTGATTCAGCACTTCTAGGCACAGTGCAGTGAGGTCAACCTCTTCAGGTTGAATTTTGATACCTGCACCTTTCTCCCTCGCCGCCTGCAAAATGTCGGTAATCATGCGATCGATGGCTTTAGTTTGAGTGCGGGCGTGTTTCATAACCTGTGCCATTAAGGCGGGGTTAAGGCGGGTGCCGCCTGCTTCTTCGCGGGAGTTATTTCCTATTTCTAGAGTTTCAATGGCGATCGATACTGCGGTCAGAGGATTGCGCAAATCATGAGCTAGCATAGAAATAAGCTGATCTTTGAATCGAACTTGTGCCTGGAGTTCTTCTTTTTCTCGTTGGAGTCGAAAGATTTCGTCGGACAGATGAAGGAGTTCGGTAGCATGGGCGATCGAGCGGATTTTGCTGCTAGAGGATCTGTCGGGAGCATCTGGAGAGCGTTGCGTTGCTAAATGCTCATCGACTACTCGCTGCCAGCGTCCCCACCAGTTGCCCAACTGAGCCACCAGGTCACTGCCTGCTAAGACTTGACGAGGCTCTGGATGAATGCGGATTAACGATGGCGTCATCATTAGCTTAAAGTACTCTGCTAAATGAGGTTGTTCGCTAACATCCACAATTTGCAGATCATAATAGGTGTCATCGGCTGCTGACTCTTTAAGGAACTGTCGAATCTGTCGAATCTTTTCACTCGAACTTGGGCGCTTGTCTATAAAGAGTAAGAGCTGGAGAGGAGCTTCGGAAAGCTTGAGCTGTAGGGACTTTGCCTCCATTTGAACCTATATAAGTAGCAAGGAGTTGTTCGTAGAGTTAGGGAAGCTCTTTAGAAAACACAATTTCTTAATTATTTTGACAGATTTTGCTGAGACTGATGTGACAAACTCACTAAGCCCACCATCAATGCCTGGAAAATGTTCATTTCTTGACCAGAGCAAGAATAGTCGATGGGTTGCGCTCAATAAGCTATGTAAGATTGTCGAAACTTATTTATCAGGTGTCAGGGGAAAAGCAATGAAGATTCTGGTGCTGGCGTGGGAGTTTCCACCTCGAATTGTCGGGGGAATTTCTCGTCATGTGGCAGAGCTATATCCTGAGCTAGTGCAGGCAGGATACGAGATTCATTTGTTAACGGTAGAGTTTGGGTCGGCTCCGCACTATGAGGTGGTTGAAGGGATTCATGTGCATCGGGTGCCCGTGGCGAAGAGTCAAGACTTTTTCCATTGGGTCGTCAATATGAATGCCAGTATGGGGCAGCATGGCGGCAAGCTGATGCAAGAGGAAGCGCCTTTTGATATTATTCATGCTCATGATTGGCTAGTGGGGGATGCGGCGATCGCCCTCAAGAATCTCTTCAACGTGCCTCTAGTCGCCACCATTCACGCCACTGAATACGGTCGCTACAATGGCTTGTACAACGACACTCACCGCTACATTAGCCAGAAAGAAGCCGAACTGGCTCATCAGGCATCGCGGGTCATTGTTTGCACTAACTACATGCGCTTAGAAATAGAGCGAGTATTCCAATGCCCCTGGGACAAAATTGATGTGGTTTACAACGGCGTCCGGCGCGAGCAACCGCCGCTGCTCAACTTCGATGCTGCCTCTTTCCGCCGTCGTTTTGCCGCTGACCAAGAAAAAATTGTTTACTACGTGGGGCGGATGACCTATGAGAAAGGCGTCAATTTACTCTTGAGCGCTGCCCCCCAGGTACTTTGGGAAATGCAGGGTCGCGTTAAGTTTGTGATTATTGGAGGAGGCAATACCGACCATCTCAAGCGTCAAGCTTGGGATCTGGGCATTTGGCATAAGTGCTACTTCACGGGCTTTATGTCTGAACACGACCTGATGCGATTCCGCACGATCGCCGACTGCTCCGTTTTCCCTAGTCTTTACGAACCCTTCGGTATTGTGGCACTAGAAAGCTTTGCGGTACACGTCCCGGTGGTGGTTTCTGATACGGGCGGTCTGCCGGAAGTGGTGCGCCACGGCAAAACCGGGATTGTGACTCAAACCGGCAATCCAGACTCGATCGCTTGGGGAATTTTGGAGATGCTGAAAAATCCAGAGCGGGCACAACAATGGTGTGAAAATGCTTACAAAGATCTGGAGGCGCGCTTTAGTTGGAATAAGCTGGCGCAACAGACCGAGGCAATTTACGGGCGAGTGCTGCACGAGCAGGCTGGCGACGAGTAAGAGAGTGTTTGTAAACAAAGGTTTCGATCCCCCTAAATCCCCCTTGATAAGGGGGACTTCAGAGTTTTAGCTCGATTCCCTCCTTATGAAGGAGGGTTAGGGAGGATCTAAGCCCAAAGCGTAGTCCAGCTATCTTTAAATTTTATTTACAAACACTCTCTAAGGATGACTCATGCTGCCGACTGATTTATTAATGTCGCGCCCCAATGGCGAAGAGATGGTGCCCAAGCGGTTGCCTTTGGATGGCAAGAGTCTAGCGATCGTCACTCACCTAATTGCTCTGTTTCAGCAGTCGCAAGGTCACCCTCAGAAGGAACTCGATCGCCTCCTGCAAGAGCTAGAAGGCGAAACTACTGACTACCGAATCAAACGCGGGCTGGCACATCTTCTCAAAAGCGAAACCTTTAGCACCTTTGAGATCATCAGTCCCCTCGATCCCCAGCTTCTACGCCAACGAGTCTTTGCTCTCTCTGCCCAGTCGCCACCCCTGCCCCAAACCGCCGCCACGACGCTGGCAACTCTAGCCACGCAACTGAGCGAAGAACTCGCCCACGAAGTCTTGGCTGACCAAATTCGCACTGGGCTTTACGCCGACTTATCTGAAAACCGCGTCCTCACCCAGTTCAACTCACCCACTCCAGAGGCATTGCTGCACCGCTACAACCTCTCTCAGGTGCAAGGTGTTTTTTACAAAGCTAGTCAGATCCGCATTAATGCCCATCGTAATGATCCGGGTGAGTATAAGCTGCTGTTTCGCTATCTCAAACTATTTGGGCTGATGGCATATATTGAGGGCGACGCCGACCACGGGTTTGCGATCGCCATTGATGGCCCTAGCAGTTTGTTCAAACCCAGTACTCGCTACGGGCTAGACATTGCCAAGATGATCCCGGCATTATTGCATGTGACAAAATGGAGTCTCAGCGCTGATTTACAGATTAAAGATCCCTACACCAAAGAACAAAAAACGCGACAATTCAGCCTTGATTCTGGCTGCGGATTAGTCAGCCATTACCCGCCCGGAAAGCCCTATGACAGCATGTTAGAAAGTGCCTTTGCCGATCGCTGGGATGCCCTTAAAACGGACTGGGTCTTAGAACGAGAGGTAGATTTGATCCCGATTCCAGGTAGCGTCATGATTCCTGACTTTCGGTTGGTACATCCGGACGGGCGATCGGTATTGCTGGAGATTGTGGGCTATTGGCGCCCCGAATACCTGCGCAAGAAGTTTTCGCAGGTGCGGCAATCGGGCTGTGATAACTTGATTCTGGCGGTTTCAGAACGGTTGAATTTAGAGAAGGCTGGCGTAAAGGTGGCAGATACGCCTGCAAAAATTATCTGGTTTAAAGATAAATTGTTGCCGAAAGCGGTTCTAGCGGCGTTGGCAGGGTTGGGTCAAAAAGATTTCTAACCGAGCCTTAATACCCCGCACTGTCCCTGCTGCCGCATCAGGTGATCGCACAATACCACTGCCATCATGGCTTCTACCATGGGTACAGCCCGAGGCAACACACAGGGATCATGTCTACCCTTGGCGGCAAGCACCGTCTCTTCTCCAGCTTGAGTAACTGTGCGCTGCTCTTTACGAATGGTGGCGGTGGGCTTAAACGCCACACGGATAATGATGTTTTCGCCGTTAGTAATTCCGCCTTGAGTACCGCCCGATCGATTGGTAACGGTGCGAATTTCTCCCGCTTCATCGGTGTAAAACTCGTCGTTGTGTTCACTACCCATCATTAAGGTTCCGGCAAAACCTGAGCCAATCTCGAAGCCTTTTGAGGCGGGCAAAGACATGACGCCCTTAGCCAAGTCTGCCTCTAGCTTGTCAAAAACAGGCATCCCCAAGCCTTTGGGCAAGCCCCGAGCCACGCACTCGACAACGCCCCCAATAGAATCACCTTGTCGTCCAGTTTGTTCAATCAGCTCAATCATGCGATCGCCACATTCCAAATCAGGGCAGCGGATAATATTACGCTCAACTTGTTCTAGGGTGACGCTGTTGGGATCGATCGCGCCTTCAAGATCTTTAATCCGTTTGACGTAACCGACAATTTCTACCCCGGCAACTTGACGAAGAATTTTCTTGGCGATCGCCCCTGCTGCCACCCGTCCAATAGTTTCTCTGGCCGAAGATCTCCCCCCCCCCTGCCAGTTGCGAATGCCGTACTTTGCATCATAGGTAGCATCGGCATGGGAAGGGCGATACTTCTGCGCCATTTCATCATAATCTTGGGAGCGTGCGTCTTTATTGCGCACTAAAATGGCGATCGGCGTTCCAGTTGTTTTTCCAGCAAAGACACCTGAAAGAATTTCGCAGGTATCGGTTTCGTTGCGAGGTGTCGTGATTTTGCTTTGACCAGGGCGACGGCGATCGAGTTCAAACTGAATTTCTTCGGGCGAAATTTCTAGCAGTGGCGGACAACCATCAATCACAACACCGACCCCGCCGCCGTGGGATTCGCCAAAGGTGGTAATGCGAAAAAGATGACCAAAAGTGTTGCCCATAGTGCTGCCTACCGCAAGTTTTGCAAGATTTTGATTTTAGCAGGTGGCAGCAGTTCCAAAGACTGTTCTAAAAACCGTTCTAAAGACAAACACCCCTAGGTACGAATACTATCTTCCTGCCCCATTAGTTCAGGGAAACGTGCGCTCGCAGTAGGCAAAGCCCGCATTTCATCTAAGGCAGTATCAATGTGACCTGAATAGCAAGCGCCTACTTCAATATCCAAAGATTGAGCAGTCACATCGCCTTCTAACCGAGCGGTTTTGCTTAGGGTTAGTCGCCCTTCTACAATCACTCTAGCTTTTACAACACCGTGAATAATTAAGTTATGTGCTTTTAACTCTGCGCCTTCAATTAACCCAGTTTGCGAAAGTTCCATATCGCCCTTAACGTGCACAGTGCCGTGCACAATTCCATCTACCCGCAAATTTCCTTCTACGTTTAAATCGCCCTGAATTTCACTCGTTGCATTAAGATACGTCAACGATGAACTGGTTTTCTTGCGCCCAAACATCCTGTTGTCCTGCTGAGTGAGGTGGTTTTGAGTTTAATGTGGCACACTCTAGGCGCTGATGGCTATGGAGGGATTTGCAGGCTTTTTCGTGTCTTTGAAGACGTTAAAGAGATGAACACGTAGATTGAAATGACGCGATCGCCATTCATTACAGCCTTTTAGCCAAATAATCACTCCATCCTTCTCAGTGCAACAATACTCCTTTTGTTACACCTCCGCGCTCATCCCTAACAAAAAGAGCGATCCCCACTTAGAGATCGCTCTTTTAAAAAACTCGGTTCTGAAAAATTAACCACCAATCATAGGAGCAGTCAAAGCTACAGGAGTGGCATCACCCGCTGCCAAGTCCAGGGGGAAGTTGTGCGCATTCCGCTCGTGCATGACTTCCATGCCCAAGTTAGCCCGGTTAAGAACGTCTGCCCAAGTGTTGACCACACGACCTTGCGAGTCGAGGATAGACTGGTTGAAGTTGAACCCGTTCAGGTTGAATGCCATTGTGCTGATGCCCAATGCCGTAAACCAGATTCCCACGACTGGCCATGCACCCAACAAGAAGTGCAAGCTGCGTGAGTTATTAAACGAAGCATATTGGAAGATCAATCGACCGAAGTAGCCGTGGGCTGCCACGATGTTGTAAGTCTCTTCTTCTTGTCCAAACTTGTAACCGTAGTTCAGCGATTCAGTTTCAGTTGTCTCACGAACTAAGCTCGAAGTCACCAACGAACCGTGCATCGCAGAGAACAATGCGCCGCCAAATACACCGGCTACTCCCAACATGTGGAAGGGGTGCATCAAAATATTATGCTCGGCTTGAAATACAAACATGAAGTTAAACGTTCCAGAGATTCCCAAGGGCATCCCATCAGAGAAAGAACCTTGACCAATGGGATAGATCAAGAGAACAGAAGTTGCGGCTGCTACAGGTGCAGAGTACGCTACGCAGATCCAAGGACGCATTCCTAAACGGTAGGACAATTCCCACTGGCGACCCATGTAGGCAAAGATGCCAATTATAAAGTGAAACACTACTAATTGATAAGTACCACCGTTGTACAGCCATTCATCTAAAGAAGCGGCTTCCCAGATGGGATAGAAGTGCAAACCGATCGCATTCGAGGAAGGAATAACAGCACCAGTAATAATGTTATTGCCGTACAGTAACGACCCAGCCACAGGCTCGCGAATCCCGTCAATATCTACAGGCGGAGCGGCAATAAAAGCAATGATGAAACAGATAGTGGCGCTGAGTAAGCAAGGAATCATCAACACACCGAACCAACCGACATAAATGCGATTATCGGTAGAAGTAATCCAGTCGCAAAACCGATCCCATAGCCCAGAATCTTGCCGCTTTTGGAAAGTAGTTGTCATAATAATTGCCCTTCATTACAAAAAAGAATGAATCGAAGCAGATGTATTAGGCAAGTTTAACTTGCCTCTCATTCATGATATTGATACCCATCTTTTTCCCCAAGCATTGATCATTTTTTGTAATACTTATTCATGATTCATATAAACTTGAATTAACTAGTATCAGAGAGAAAAGATTGATCTTCCCGATCAGTCTTTGTAATGGATCTTTCAACTCTTATCCAGATTTTAATTCGCATATCTTAACAAGAAATCTTTTATATTTCTAGAACCGTAATTCAGGATAAATAGGTGGAGAGAAAGCATCAACATCAAAAGGAAGAGGTCTTTTGTGGAAAAAAAAGCTCGTGTCAAACGACTCAATCATCAAGACGATGTCAGGCGATCGTGGGCAACGGCTTATCCGTTGATAGAAGACTTTGAAAGTATCCTTCCCGAAGCTTGGGCGGAGGAACAAACTGAGCTAGATTCTGCTGGAAATCGCTCTCTAATCCAGCCTCCTAATAGTCACACGATGCCGATCGTGAAGCCAGATGAAACCAGTGTCGTCATCGATCGCCACTAACTTTTATGCCGACTGCATCTTAAGAGCTTTGAAGAGTAAGCCAATCACGGTCGCAGGAGTTTCTAGCTGAGGCATAACCCCAACCTTGGCGATCGCCCAAACCCATTTCACTGCCTCCGAAAGTTTCGCTAATCGTTCCCCTGTTGCCACTGTTCCAAAGCGCGATGCCTCGCTCCAAACAATCGCCGTTGGCACCGTGAGCTGAGACATATAGAGCGATAAATCAAAGCAAAGATCACCCCGGAGTGAGGCTAAAGCTGCATATTCAGCGTTAGGCTGCCGAGCAGAAGCTAGGTAAGCATCAACGGTTTCTTGGGTAAGGCGCGATCGCTCAGCAAACAGAAATTGCTCCAGAAAACTCCGCACTGCCAGCTCATTCGCTGCACCTAAGGCATAAATCACCTGCTCAATTCCTGGAATCCCGGCAATCTGTGCCGCCACATTACGCCCATAATCTGCCCCAAAGTCAGCATACCCAGCCGGAGAAACCAGAAATAGCATTTTGAATAAATCGGGGCGTTGAATTGCCAGTCGGATCGTGATACCCGCCGTTAGAGAAGAGGCAACGACCGAAACAGAGCCACCAATCGTCTCAAGAAGTTCGGTCAAAACGTTGAAGTAATCTTCAACCTGGTAGGTTTTAGCAGGATGGGCAGATTGTCCCCAGCCAATTAAATCCGGAGCAATAACCTGATAGCGAGGAGCAAATGCTGGATAAACCTTTGACCATTCGTAGGCAGAAGAACCGCCGCCTAAACTATGGAGGAAAACTAGAGGGGGTAGGTCACTGGCTGACTGGCTGGCTGACTGGCTGGCTGATTGGCTGTTTAATTGATTAGTACTACGCCAGGGAGGGGCGATCGGTGTGTAGTAAGCCATCGCGCCTAGTGAAGTCTTAATGACTTTCTGCCCGAATCCTGGGGGTTGGAATTGCAGCATAAGTTAGAGAGTACAAATTTTTGCAGAGCTGTAAGCAGACAGGTTAAAGCATCCATTCCAAGCCAATTCCCAACCGGCTATCTCGATGTTGTGGGGCATTCTGCCGCTGAAGATCGGTGGAGAGGCGCAGATGATGCGTTAGGGCATAGCCAAAAGTGAGGGTGGTCATTCCGACTTCTTCTGTTTCGGAACCAGGGTTTACCCAGCTTTGTGTTATTGCTATGTCGGCTGCGCCAGTACGAGACAGTTGCAGCTGCAGACGCAAGCCTAAATTAACGCCATCTATATTATATTGTTCGCTCTCCAACCACCGATATCCCACAATAGGAGCCAGATTTATCGAGCTTCCTAGAGGTAGAGCATAATATCGTAGCTCAGAGCCGTAAGCCTCTCTTGCGCCATTGAATGCCGCTTCATAGTCGGCACTCACCGTGAGATGAGTTTTGGGAACAAACACATCTTCAATGCCCAAGTGAATACCATCCGTCTGATCGCTGGAAGGAAAGGAGGAATAGCCGACTCGTACCCTAGTCCTAAAGCTAGAGTCGTTGCGAATCTCGGAGAGCACATCAGGGATCTCCTCACTCCAGCGTTGAAGAACAGGGCTGTTTTCGAGAATTTGGGGGTCTAAGTCGAGTTGTTCAGTCGGGGATAGGGGCGGGGTTATTTCATTGGGCTGTGCTGAAGCCGCGATCGCCATTCCGCAAAGCCAGCTTGTTCCCAAGAATCCAACCCAAAGATAGTTCATGCCCCAAGCCGCTCCCGTCAAAGATACGAAGGCAATAGTAGCAGTTTGATCCCTTAGAAAGTCAGAACTTCGCGGACTTCTTGATGCACTCTTCTTAGCGCTCTATCACAGACAAATTTTTGCCCGTCGTCGGGTCAAAAATACAAAGATGATTCAAATCAAGCTGAAGGGGTAGGCGATCGCCTACCCTCGGTCGAGATGTCGGCAGCATTTGAATACTCATAACGGCTACCTTCACTCTATTTTCATTAAGCACCACGGTTCGCACCAAAATTTCTCTTCCCAACGGTTCAACTACCGTAACCTCAACCATTAAGTGCGTCGTGTTGGGTTGCGACGCAATCTGGATATGCTCTGGACGAATCCCTAAATTAAACCGCTGTCCTGGCGCTAAGTGCAAATTTTGCACGCGATCGGAGCAAGGAATAAACTGTCGATCAAGCTGAAAAGCATCGCCATTGTAGATAGTTTGCAGAATATTCATCGGCGGACTGCCCAAGAACGTTGCCACCATTTGATTAATAGGCTGAGCATAAATTTCCTGAGGACTGGCAATTTGCTGAATCCTGCCCTGATTTATCACTACAACTTGATCTGCTAGCGTCATCGCCTCTATCTGATCGTGAGTAACATAAATAGAGGTAATGCCTAATCGTTGGTGGAGTTGTTTTAGCTCAGCACGAGTGTCGTCCCGAAGCTGCGCATCTAGATTAGAGAGCGGTTCGTCTAATAGAAAAACCTGAGGCTGCCGAGCGATCGCCCGACCCAAAGCTACCCGCTGCTGCTGCCCTCCCGACAACTGACGAGGCTGGCGATCGAGTAAGTGAGCAATGTCCAAAGACTGCGCCACCGAATCAATACGGGCACGAATGCTCTTAGGCTCTGTCCGTCTCATTCGCAAACCAAACGCCAGATTTTCCGCCACAGTCATATGAGGATAGAGAGCATAATTTTGAAACACCATGGCTACATCGCGCTGACGGGCAGGAATTTCATTAACCCGGCGATCGCCAATATACAAATTTCCTTCAGTAACGTTGTCAAGTCCGGCGATCGTCCGCAGAATTGTCGATTTGCCGCATCCCGAAGGTCCAACCAGCACCCAGAACTGCCCATCAGGAACCTCAAAGGTAATATCCTCAATAGCAGTCACCGTGGTGAATCGCCGCGCAACATTTTCAAGATAGACCCTTGCCACAAACCAGCCCCTTTAGAGTTGAATATATTTCGCCAAAAATTCAGTGTTACAAGGGGCGTACGACGAAGCATCGCAGGTAGAAATTGCCATAACTGCTTTGCTGAAAGAATTTAAGCGCACTTAGACCAAGACCCCAGTGCTTGAAGAACCTCTTATCTCTCAGTATCCAGTCACTACAGTGCTTTAACCCACTCAACCAAGAAGATATAAAACCAGGAACCTTTTCTACCATAAGTAGTTGACAGCTCCGTTCAGTTCCGTTATATTCATAAAGCGGTCGAGGGAAGCAGCACGAAAGTGAAGCGGAGAGCGACTTCCGAACCTAGAAAAATCTATATAGTTTTGAGAGTCAGAATAGCATCTAA
>Ga0335397_10001421_pt1 | contig 32677 bp, 25 predicted proteins | sample MAT04_FD_205740 | JGI IMG/M metagenome (GOLD analysis project Ga0335397, IMG submission 205740) | Freshwater microbial communities from Lake Fryxell liftoff mats and glacier meltwater in Antarctica - MAT-04 (spades assembly) (version 2) ... | reverse complement strand
GGCAATGCCATTATCTGCGGAGCTTCTAATAATATATCGTATACAGTAGCTGCTGTTTCTGGTGCAACCACTTATACATGGGCCGCACCTCCCGGAGCCATTATTGCCAGCGGACAGGGAAGCAACAGCATTCTTGTTAATTATCCTGCAGGCAGCAGCAGCGGCAATATCACGGTATTTGCAAGTGCAGGTTCCTGTCAAACCACTACTGCTTCATTGTCCATTGCTGTGAGCAGTACAGGTACAGCAGCCCCTGTATCAGGAGGCAACCAGGCTCAAACACATTGCACACCTAATACAATTCCTACACTAACGGCTACGGCTAACGTTCCGGCAGGTCATTTGGTAGTTTGGTATAATGCTGCTACCAATGGTACAGTTGTATCCAATCCTATTTTAAACAGTATTGGTACAATTACTTATTATGCCGCCAGCAGGAATTCAAGTACCAATTGCGAAAGCACTGTAAGAACTACTGTTACTTTAACAATCAGTTCAGCACCTGCACCAACATTTACTGCAAACGGACCAACCACTTTTTGCCAGGGAGGTAGTGTAATATTAACCGCCGGTGCAGGCAATGCTTATACATGGAGCAATGGTGCAACCACTCAATCTATCACAGTGAGCAGCGCCGGCAATTATAGTGTAACTGTAGACCAGGGCAATGGTTGCATCAGTTCATCAGGCGCAACTGCAGTAACAGTAAATCCATTACCTGTTATCAGCGTTACTGCCGGCAGCGCTTCTACTTTCTGCCAGGGAGGAAATGTAACACTTAGTGCTACATCCGGTAATACTTACCTGTGGAGTAATGGCGCAACCACACAATCTATTACAGTAAGTAGTGCAGGTGCATATAGCGTAACCGTAAACCAGGGAAATGCTTGTGTAAATACATCCCTACCAGCAATAGTAACAGTAAATCCCTTACCGGTTGTATCTATTACCGCAGGTGGCCCCACCAGTTTTTGTGAAGGAAATGCATTAATATTAACTGCTTCTGCAGGTAGTTCTTATTTGTGGAGCAACGGTGCTACCACACAAAACATTAGTGTAACAACAAGCGGCAATTATGCAGTAACCGTTACCAATGCCAATGGTTGTAGTGCGGCTTCTGCAGCAACTGCGATAACAGTTACTCCAAAGCCTACAGTGAGCCTTGCGGCTTCGCCTTATACAAGTTTGTTCCCGGGTATTACAACCACTATTACTGCTACCACATCGGTACCGGTTAGTTATACCTGGTTTAGAAATGGAGCAATTGTTTCCGGAGCCAATATGGCTACTATCCCCGTAAACATCGATGGAATTGGTGCCTACACACTGCAGGTGACCAATGGGTCCGGATGTAGCAATATTTCATCTGTCCTGAACATAGCAGATTCTGCTACAGCCAGGATATTCATTTATCCTAATCCAAACAAAGGGCAGTTCCAGGTGAGTTATTACAATGCATCTCCAACAGAAAATTCCATCACTGTGTTTGATGCAAGGGGTGCAAGAATAGTAAAGAAAAAATTTGGCATCACTACTTCTTATCAAAGAATGGATATAGATGTAAGAAACCATGGCAAGGGAACTTACAACGTATTGTTAAGCGATAAGAACAATAAGAAATTAGCATCTGCTACAGTGGTAGTATTATAAATTAAATGATGATTTGAAAAATAGGGCTGAATGATTGTTCAGCCCTATTTTATGCCTTGAATGAATGGGATGAAAAGAAGAGGTAGCTCAACTTTAGATGTGAATGCACCGACAATTCTTTCGCAAAGTGTAATAATGAACTTGTGACTGGAAAAATGCCTGCTTAAAATAACGCCCTTACAGAAGCCCTGCCTATGTGAACTGTTTGAGCAACGCCGGGTTTGCGGCCTTCGTAGTTTACACTCATTTCAATATTGCCGGCAATACGTTTGGTAAATTCAATATTCCATAAATAGTTTTTACCGGGTAATAATCCATCAAGTAAAATGTAACCAACCGTGGTATTGGCTGCACCGGGGTATGCTTTAAAAGCTATTTGATCGTAAGTAAATTTAGCTATGATACTGCTGTTGGCAAGTGTGTTGTATTTAACTTCTGCCTTGATGGCATTGTTGTTGGATCTTTCCATAGAATCTATTGTGTTTTTTCTGAAGGACATTGTGTAACCAAGCGTGGCCCGCAGGTTTGATTTGTAGATATAGGAAATGTTAGGTTCAATATAATAATTCAGAATATTATAATTACGGTTATCAAATTTTACGGAGCTGGTATTTAAAATATTTTTTACCTGTCTTAGATTTAAATTACTTACAAAATTTCGTTTTAGATTTAAGCGGATTTTTCCCGAGAGGTTATCCAGTTTACGGCTTTCAAAACCATAAGCCAGTAACGACTTTCCTGCCGACTGGCTGTGAGTAAATTCAAGCCCCCACCTGCTGCTGGTTCTGTTATAAAAAAAAGTATTGGAGATATAGGAGTTCAAAGTGATAAGAGAAGTATCTACCAGTTTTTTATCAAAGGGATTAAAAAGAAAATTACCATCACTCACCGCTTTTTTACTGATCTGCAAAGCGGAACTGCTGGAACTGTTTATTAAAATTTTTCGCAGACCTTTTTTTGACCTGGCAGGATTCATAATCGTTTTGGGATCTAAACTAAAACTGTAATTAAATTGTAAATAATTGGCTTTTACATATTGGTTGGAAGGAGAAAAAACCCGGATATATTTTTTTTGATCCTGGAACAGCGCTTCTTCAAATTCATTTAACTCTGCAATACTGTTTCCGTTATAATCAATCCATGTAAACTGTCCCTGACCTGCCGGCACTTCTACATAAGAAAATTCTCTTTTTTGTTCCTGGCCACTACCCAGTTCATATAACACATTTCCAGTAAGGAAACCCTTCCATTCATTTACATAATATTCTGTTCGGCTCAAGATGCTTTGATCTGCCTTTTGCCTGCTGATGAGCGGATCATCTATTGTTAAATCCCGAAAAGTAACCGTAAATTTTACCTGGTGTTTTTCATTTTTCATTAACTCTGAAAACAATTGATAGTTATTACTTTTATCTGCTTTTTTTAACAACGATCCCTGGGGCAACAGGTCGTTTCTACGGTAATAAGACATCCCCCATTTGTTAGGCTTTTGTTGGTTGGATCTTAGATATACTTCATAAATATTAAATCCAAAACTTACGGCCGTTAATGTATCTGTCGCCTTATTATTAATCCTGTTATGCTCCCCGGTATATTTAAAACCGGTTTCCATGAGCTTCCACTTTTTAATTTCCTTTTTAATATCCAGCACAGGTCTTAGGAAACTGCCTTTATTAAATACATCATCAATAAGGCTAAGGCTGATGTTATTGGTCATTTTCCATCCCTTATAATCAGTGTATTGCTGCAGGCGATGCATCCAACCTGTAAAATCATCGCTTCGCCTGTAATTCATAATTTCATAGCGTACATTATTTCCTTTTGTATCGGCCAGTTTTACTGCTGCATTACTGATATGCTCATCGGCTGCTATTCTTTCGTATGGCAGGCTCCAGTCTCTTAGAAATTCTACATTACGCAAACGCTCCAGGGGCTTGAACCGGCTCTGCACAAATTCATACCCAAGGGTTGTTTGCAAAAGCAGATTTTTTGCACCAAGTTTTATTTTTACATCATCATTTTGCAAACCAAATTTTGCTGCAAAGCCATTATCATTGCTTTTATCTTTTGAAGAGAGCAGGTTTACATCATAATTACTCATGGCCACTTCTGTGGTGATTCTTGTTTTTGGGCTGATAAGATAATTGGCCCCAAGGGTAAATACCTGTAATTTTTTGGGCGTTACTAAAAGTGTTACCGGCTCCCAATCGCCCTGTAGATTATTATTGATATCGGGTTGCGCCCATTCAAACACCCGGCCATTGGCAGCGTTTAACAATTGCCGGTAGTTACCCTTGCCGGGGCCTAAATAAGAAAATGACAGGTTGTATAAAACAAGGCCCGGGTCATTGGATTGTATAAAAATAGAATCCTGTTGAGTTAGGTTATAGAGGGTATCAACTTTTTTATACAAAATTTTTCCTATGGAAAATGTATCTCTCACTGCGTTTTGATCATATGCTTTTGTGATACTATCTCCTAAATCTGCCAGCAATTGTTTTTGATCAGTATTCAGCACCTGGTCTATGGAAGAATTTTTTGCATCCATATTGGAATAAGCGCCGAGGTTAATGGATAATTTTTTCCCTGCCTGCATTTCATCGCTCACATAAATTTGCGAGTTTAAAAAATTGCGGTCACTGTATTCAAACTCTACCTGTATCCTGCTGTCTTTTGTTATCATACGTTTAGGGGTAAACGTAATTTCTGCAGTATTATAATTAATCACATAATCCTGGTCTTCACCTCTTTTTAATAATATGCCATCTATAAAAACCCTTTCGGTGTTGGCAAGAATGATAAAATACAATTCGTTGTTGGCGCCCTGCAGGCGATATGGCCCCTGGTTACCTTCCAATGCAACAACAATATTGCGGTTAAATTTTCCTTTGGCAATGGCACCACTTGCCAGCACAGAGTTTTGAATATTTTTGCCAATGTTGTGATCTGTGATAAATGAAACCCCCTGCAGGCGTTTATAAAAATTAAGAAAATAATTCTTACTCTGCCTGATATCAATATCTCCAAAATTTGCCTGCCATTTTTTCTTTTTTACCTGCAGGTAAATGCGGTCAAAATCTCTCAGGTCCTGCGTATTTCCATCCGGTTGAATGGGGAGATTATTATCTGTGATGGCGGCTGTTAATTCCAGGCTGTCTCCAATAAAGCCATTTAATTGAAGGTTCATACTGCTGTTTACTACTGCATCCTGGTTATTACCAAATGAAATCGCCCTGCCAAAACTACCTTCCGATTGCAAACCGCCAAAGTCCATAAAGGGGTTGGCCTGCTTACTGCTGTTTCTTACTGTGATTGGTTTTTCTGCTAAAAAGTTGTTCCTTATGCTATCATAATTATACCTGCGTGTTACTGCATTTAATTTAAACGGAAATACACGGTAGCTTATAAATACATGCTCTGCCACAGGTTTTTGCAGCCAGGTAAGTTTTGCATTTACTTCATCAATCACATAGGTAGATGATGATATGTTATCAATAGTAAAAGTGTTGGGGGCAATACTGAGCGTATCAAGAATAATAAATGCCGGTAAGGTAGAAATGATTTTTTTTCGCAGGTTGGATAAAGGAGCCGGATTGTTTTGCGAATGCAATACCTGCATCAATAGCAGGCACAACAATGAAACATATATCCTTTTTTTGTTCAAAAGCGTTTTTATGAATGATAACGTATTAAAATTAGCACTATTATTCAAGACCCCGTTTTTACAGATAAAGCAGCAAAAAAAATACCTTCTGCCACCAGAAGGTATTTATATCATAATTTAAAATAGCAATTAATCTTCATTACTCAACCCGGCACTAAGAAATTCCCTGTTCATTCTTGCTATATTGGATACAGAGATTCCTTTGGGACATTCTGCTTCACATGCATAGGTATTGGTACAGTTTCCAAATCCTTCTTTATCCATTTGTGCCACCATATTTAAAACCCTTGATTCTCTTTCCGGTGCACCCTGTGGCAATAATGCCAGTTGAGAAACTTTGGCACTTACAAATAACATGGCGCTGCTGTTTACACAGGTAGCCACACATGCGCCGCAACCAATACATGATGCAGCCATAAATGAATTATCCGCATCTTTTTTATCTATTGGTAAAGCATTAGCATCTACTGCATTACCGGTATTTACCGAAATAAAGCCACCAGCCTGCATCACCCTATCAAACGAACTGCGGTCTACCACTAAATCTTTAATCACCGGAAAAGCCTTGCTGCGCCATGGTTCTACTACAATAGTATCGCCATCTTTAAATGCACGCATATGCAACTGGCAGGTGGTATTATTGGTCCACGGGCCATGTGCCCTGCCATCAATATGCATACTGCACTGTCCACAAATTCCTTCACGACAATCATGATCAAATGCAATCGGATCATCGCCTGCTACAATTAACTGTTCGTTCAGCACATCAAACATTTCCAGGAAAGACATTTCGGAAGAAATTTCCTTCACCTTGTATGTTTCCAATGAGCCTGCAGTTCTGTTATTTTTTTGACGCCATATTTTCAACGTCAGATTCATATTGTAATGTTCCATTGATGAATGGTTATATAGTTAAATAGATATATTGTTATATAATTTAATGGTTGTATAGTAAAATGGATAGATGGATATATGGTTATATTGTAAAATGGCTATTTTGTTGGTGGTTACTCTTTTAATTTTTCGTTGGTATATTTTATCAAGTAGTTAATCAGGAGGGGCAACTTATCCAATTCTTTATAAATAAAATTATACTCCTCTTCCGCAATCAATTTCCTATGTTTTGCTTTTTCATTCCAATCTAAACATTCTTTGAGAGAACCCCTGCTATACCTGTAAAAATTTACTTTATCTTTTTTAAAATGTCTTCCAAAACCTTCTGCAATATTTGCTGATATGGAATCGACCGCATTCACAAACTGGGCTCCGATTGTCTTTTTGGCAAATTGATCCCATTTTAAAACTAAGTCCCAAACATAATTACTCAGATGAAAAGAAATTTTATATGCCTCAATATCATTTAACTTCAAAAATTTTTTTTCTACTTCCATAATTATAATATTGAAAAGAAAAAACGCTAAAAAACAATTCAGCAATAAAACAATTCAACTATTTATAACTCCTTTGAGTTGGTTTAACCACTTCAAACTCTAATGACTCTTTTACCAGTTCCCAGTTACTTTCGCTTTTATATTCCCAGGCAGATACGAAACTAAAATTTTCATCATCTCTTTTTGCTTCACCTTCTTCTGTTTGAGATTCTTCCCTAAAATGTCCGCCGCAACTTTCATTTCTAACTAACGCATCCTTGCACATCAATTCGCCCAATTCTATAAAATCTGCTACCCTGCCTGCTTTATCCAGTTCAGGATTCATATTATTTATTTCACCCGGAATACGAACATCGCTCCAGAATTCTTTTTTCAATTGTTGAATCTCTACAATAGCTTCCTGCAATCCTTTTTCATTTCTTGCCATACCACACTTATCCCACATAATTTTTCCGAGACGTTTGTGGAAGCTTTCCACCGTTTGCTTACCCTTAATATTCATCAAAGTGTTGATCCTGTCACTCACTGCTTTTTCTGTTTCTGTAAATGCAGCATGGTCTGTAGAAATTGCAGCAGTGCTTATTTCATCTGCCAGGTAATTTCCCAATGTGTAAGGAATTACAAAATAGCCATCGGCCAAACCCTGCATCAGCGCAGAGGCTCCAAGCCTGTTGGCTCCATGATCACTAAAATTTGCTTCACCTAAAGCGTATAGACCTTTTACGGTGGTTTGTAATTCGTAATCTACCCACAATCCGCCCATGGTATAATGCACCGCAGGGTAAATACGCATCGGCATTTCGTATGGATTTTCGCCTGTTATCTTTTCATACATTTCAAACAGGTTACCATATTTTTCTTCTATAACTTTTTTTCCAAGTGCAATAATATCTGATTCACTTGCAGATGAATTACCCGTTTTGCCTGCTTCAATTTTACCATAACGTTTGATGGCATCTGCAAAATCAAGGAATACAGCCATTTTGGTAGTACCCACACCATAACCTAAATCGCATCTTTCTTTGGCCGCCCTGGATGCCACATCTCTTGGAACAAGGTTACCAAATGCCGGGTATCTTCTCTCCAGGTAATAATCTCTTTCTTCTTCTTTAATATCGGTTGCCTTCCTGGTATCGTTTTGTTTTTTAGGAACCCAAATGCGGCCATCGTTTCTCAAACTTTCACTCATAAGTGTAAGCTTACTTTGGTATTCGCCACTTACAGGAATACAGGTTGGATGAATTTGTGTAAAACATGGATTACCAAAAAAGGCTCCTTTTTTATGTGCTTTCCAGGCAGCAGTTACATTACTGCCCATTGCATTGGTACTTAAATAAAATACGTTGCCATAACCACCGGTGCATAACAGTACCGCATGGCCGAAATGTTTTTCCAGTTCGCCGCTCACTAAGTTACGGGCAATAATTCCTCTTGCCTTATCTTCAATCATTACCACATCCAGCATTTCATGACGGGAATACATTTCTACATTACCCAGTGCAATCTGCCTTTCCAAAGCACTGTATGCTCCCAGCAATAATTGCTGCCCTGTTTGTCCGGCTGCGTAAAAGGTACGTTGTACCTGGGTTCCGCCAAAACTACGATTGCTTAATAATCCACCATACTCTCTTGCAAAAGGTACACCCTGTGCCACACATTGATCAATAATTGCATTACTTACTTCTGCAAGGCGATGCACATTGGCTTCCCTTGATCTGTAATCACCACCTTTAACGGTATCATAAAATAAACGAAAAACAGAGTCTCCATCATTTTGATAATTCTTAGCCGCATTGATGCCACCCTGGGCAGCAATGCTGTGTGCCCTGCGTGGACTATCCTGGAAACAAAATGCTTTTACTTTATACCCCATCTCGCCTAAAGAGGCTGCAGCAGATGCACCGGCAAGACCAGTACCTACCACAATTACTTCGAGTTTACGTTTGTTGGAGGGATTTACCAGTTTCACATGTCCTTTGTAATCGCTCCACTTTTCGTCCATTTTGCCCTGCGGAATTTTTGCATCTAAAGCCATATCGGTTGATTGGTTTATTTGTAGAATAATTTATTTATGATTTACTAATATAACATTTAAAATGCCTGTTTGGTTTAACTGATCCAACCAAAATAAAATGCCAGGGGCATCAGTGCAAATAAAATGCAGATAATAACAGAGTAGCCGGCTCCTGCCGCTTTGATGATGGGTGTATATCTTTTATGGTTTAATCCAAAAGTTTGAAAGGCACTTTGAAAACCATGGAACAGGTGCCAGAATAACGCAACTAATCCTGCCATGTAAACGGCTACAATGTACCACTCTCCAAAAACCAGTTTCATTTCTTCATAAAGATTATGAGGCTGGTCCCCGCCATATAATGCCACTTTGGTGCCTACAAAAAAATGAGAAATATGCAATATTAAAAACAGCAATAACAGCGTGCCTAATATTCCCATACTGCGGCTGTACCAGGTACTGTTCATATTGGATTTGTTGATATGGTAAGAAACGGGCCTTGCCTGCCTGTTTTGCTTCCAAAGAATTAATCCCTGAATGATGTGAGCGATCAGAGCAGCAAACAAGCCTATCTCAATAAAACGAAGTATCCAGTTATGGCTCATAAAATGGGCTATACTGTTAAAGGTTTTTCCGCCGTCATTTAAAAAAATACTGGAGTTAACTCCAGCATGTACTATTAAAAACGTAATTAAAAAGAGGCCGGTTAAAGCCATTGTAATTTTTTTCCCGATGGAAGAAGTGAATATTTGTTTCCAGGTCATAAGCTTGAGAATATTGTAAAATGATAGTTTTGCGAAATTAAAGGTAGTAGGTGGAAAAATAATATTTATTTAAACATTTTATTTATAACATGACAGGAATCATAAAAAATATGAAACTGGTCAATAGTCAATATGCAATTGTCAATAGTCAATGGTCGACAGTCAATGGGAACTATTTCACTATTCACTATTCACTATTCACTATTCACAATTCACTATTCACAAATAGGTACGTCATTTGATTCCTAACATAGCACTAGTCTAATCTTTTCGTCATTTCATAATTAATAGCCTGGTAAATAATTTCAGGTTTTAATGTGCGCCATTGCTCCATTTCAAGCAATTCTATATAATTGGTGAGCCTGGCTTTTTTAAAATCGTATTTACTTTGCTCAGGCATATTGATGATTGCAACCCAACCATGATCATCTTCCAGTTGTTCGTTCCATTCTTCATAATAACTATCATCGCTGCTGTGAAAGTTCAACACATTTTCTGCAATAATGATAAAAAGAAAGATACCCTGCTTAAACAATAAATCGGTGATATCTCTTCTTAAAGTCATGATATCATTTTCAATTGCATCATTCCACTCACCCAGCAGTTCTATAATAGCATAATGCAAGTCGTAATCAACGAATAAAATTTTCATGTACAGGGTACGGCTGCCAAAATCATCCCATTGGGGATGTATATAATAATTATAGAGCGTTTGAGAATATTCAAATTCACTGTAAGTTCTGCCATAAAAAGGCGATCTCCTGTCCTCTTCTGCTGCGTACATGTGCCGCCAGTTGTAATATGGTTCTATATTCTGCATTTTTAAGAAATGGTTCTACTTATTATTTGAAAACTAACATCATACAAATTTCAGAAAAACCAATCAAAATAAAATGAGTGATAAAAAAAAGAGGCTGTCTTTAAACAGCCTCTAACTTATTAACCCCCAAATTTTTTATTGAATCAATACTTTTTCTGTGAATACCATTTGTTTTGCATCATCATATACTTTTACCAAATACATCCCTTTAGCAGGCCTGCTAAGCAAGTTGATATTTTCAGTTTGAATGCCGCCTTTTATAATATTTACTTTTTGAGTCTGCAAAATTCTACCCGAAAGATCTGAAAGTGTAACAGCATAATTTCCTGCTTTTTGACCATCAAATAAAACTGCAAATGTAGAAGTAGTAACAGGATTAGGAAAAACCCTTTTATCAGAATTGCTAAAAGTATTTTGTGTAAGCAAGGGTGCTACTGAATATTTCCTGGCTGCATCTGCTTCTTTTTGAAGAAGCAAATTACCATTTGCGAGATCAGAAGCATTGTAGCGTTTATCAGAACCTTCAATACTTGTAGCAGTAAGGTCGGCTAATTTTACTTTATAATATCCTTCAAAAACATTGGCACTGCTCACTACCATATCTCCATCAGTATTTACGGCGGCAGCATTTGTTGTATAGTTGGCAGGCAGGCCGGTAATAGCGCCTTTGTGAGTTGCTACCCTGCTGTTGATATCTACTTCAAACACATGACGGTTGGCAGATATTACATACAATTTACCCATTGCATCGGCCAGCATATCGCCACCCCAACTTGTACATTTATTATGGATAGAAATACCATTGTTATTTTCATTATCAATTAAATTGCCCAAATCAGTTATCACTGGTTTTTTGCCAGTGGTGAATTTAATAAAGTGGTTGCCATCATTAGTAACTGCATAACCATTTCCATCGGCGGCTATAACCATCCGTGTAATATGATTGGCTTCATCCATAGCTATACCAAAATTTAAAACCTCTGATGAAAGTGTATAAAATTTGGGCGTTTCGTTTTTAATATCCATATCTAACCAACGCAACTCACCTACACGCATAGGTGTAAAAAAAAGTTTGTTGCTGCGCATATCATATGCTGCTGCTGCTACCAATGAACCTGTAGGATAATCTTTAGATTGAAAAAGATTTGTATTTACAGCAGAAGCCTGTGTTGTAGCTGTTTTTGTGTTTACATCCGTAAGCACAAAATTACTTTTGCTTCTCTGGAAAATTGTTTTAGAAATCTGGCCTGTACCAAGGTCTACCTGTCGGATATTCATCCACACATAATCCTGGTTACCATCTCCGGTGATGGCAAAAGCCTTGTTAGAATTTTGCGCTGTTGCTACAGCGGTTGATACAATAAAAGCAGATGTGAGTAAAAGTTTGTACTTCATAAGAGCATTTTTAATTATAAATAATAAAAGTAATTTACTACAAAAAATAATTTTGTCAATATTATTTTTAGGAGTGGTAGTTTTCCATGGCCTTTTTTACGGTGCCATATTTCAAAAGCAATGTTTTGGCCAGTTCGTAGTCTGTCAAATTCAGGTTATGCATCACCATTTTCACCCCTCTGTCTACCAGTTTATCGTTGGTTAGTTGCATGTTCACCATTTTATTATCTTCTACCCTGCCCAATTGTATCATTACACTGGTAGAAATCATATTCAACACCAGCTTTTGGGCTGTACCACTTTTCATTCTTGTGCTGCCGGTAACAAATTCGGGACCCACCACCACTTCAATGGGATAATCTGCGGCCGCACTTAAGGGAGCATCGGGGTTGCAGCAAATACTGCCGGTAACAATCCCTTCTAACCTGCATTTTTGCAAAGCTCTGATTACATAAGGAGTGGTGCCGCTGGCAGCTATGCCTATTACTACATCTGCCTCATTTACTTTGTGTTCCATCAAATCAAGCCAACCCCTTTCGGTATCATCTTCAGCAAATTCCACTGCTTCAGTTATGGCTTTATTGCCACCCGCAATAATACCAATTACCAATCCATAAGGAACTCCATATGTGGGCGGACATTCACTGGCATCCACAATGCCCAGTCTGCCGCTGGTGCCGGCACCCAGGTAAAAAAGGCGGCCACCCATGAGCATTTTATCTACAATTATCTGAATAAGTATTTCAATTTGTGGTATTTGCTGCTGTATAATGACAGGCACTTTACTATCTTCTTTGTTGATGTTTTCTAAAAGTTCCCGGATGGTCATTTTATCCAGGTTGTGGTATAGAGAGTCGGTTTCGGTTATCTTTTGAAAAGCCATAGTCAGGTTACATATTCTTTTATTGTTGGTGATATTTGATTAATCCTTCCATTGGGTTTTTTAAAACCCTGCCCAGTTGTAGTTCATAAGACGTGCAAAGGTCTTTCAACACATCTTTAAACCCAAATGCGATGCTGCCTATAAAATGTAGCGGCATAGTCCAGCTTTCCCTGTATTTATAAATATGATTAAAGAAAAAATCGTTCAGTCCATCTTCAATAATATTCTCAACCATATAGTGCCCCCTGTTTTCTGCAAGAAAAATGGCAAAGCTGGCCAGGTAGCGGTTTGGCAAAGGTTTTTTATACACTGCTTCCAGTATTTCTACTGCATTGGTGTTGAACTTTGCCTTAAAACGCTCCATCAAATCTTCATCAAAAGTGTTATAAAGAAAATACTGAATCACTTTTTTACCCATATAAGCCCCACTACCCTCATCGCCCAACACATATCCTAACCCCGGACTGTTCTTTACAATTTTTTTTCCGTTGTAATAACATGAGTTGGAGCCAGTGCCCAAAATACAGGCAACTCCTTTATCTCTTCCACAAAGTGCTTTTGCAGCACCCATGAGGTCATGATCAACACTTATTACTGATGTTTTAAAATTTTGCCGGATAGCTTTTTTAACGATAGCAGCGTTTGCCGGATTACTACAACCTGTACCATAAAAGAAGATTTCATCCGGAGCCGCATTTTTCATTTTGGGCATCAATTCCTTCTGCAAAATTTCGCTTATCTGCTCCAGGTTTAAAAAATATGGGCTAAGGCCCTGTGTAATTACTTTTTTCTTTTTATTACCCTGCAGCAGGCACCATTCGGTTTTGGTAGAACCACTGTCTGCAATTAAAATCGATTTCATTATTGTTTTTTAATAAGTTAGTAAGATAGAACAATCCAATCAAAAGCTATAAAATATTACAAGGTAACCAACAAAAAATTACCTTCGCACCCTTAAGAATGGTTAAAGGCTTTTTGCCAAAAATATTAAAAGTATAATGGAGAAAAAAAAAATACAGATTTGGTTACCGCTGTTGTTTAGTTTAACAATGATTGTGGGAATGTTTATTGGTTATAAAATGAGAGATGGCCTGCCCGGAAAAAGTTTCTTTTATATAGAAAAACGCAGAACGCTGCAGGAAGTGATGGATTTAATTCAAAACCGTTATGTGGATACGGTAAATATGGATGAACTTTCTGATACAGCTATTGCCGCCATACTTTCTAAACTGGACCCCCACTCTGTTTTTATACCGGCAGAAGACCTGCAAAATGCCAATGAGGATATTGCCGGAAACTTTTTTGGGATTGGAATTGAGTTCAACATTTTTGATGATACCATACATGTAATAAACGTGCTAAAAGATGGCCCATCCTTTATTGCTGGCTTACAAACCGGCGATAAGATTATTAAAGCCAATGACTCTGTTTTAAGTGGAAAAAAAATTACAACTGACAGGATAAGAAAAAATTTACGGGGCAAATTAGGCAGCCCGGTAGAACTGCTGCTGATAAGAAATGGAAAACTGCTAAACAAAACGGTGAACAGGGGTATTATTCCCATAAGCAGTATAGATGCGGCATACATGATAAATACAAATACAGGATTTATCCGGCTGAATAAATTTTCTAAACAAACCTACCGGGAGTTTATGCTAAGCCTGACCGACCTCAAGAAAAAGGGGCTTACTAAACTTATATTAGATCTTAGAGGCAATGGCGGTGGCGTATTGGATGAAGCAGTAGAAATTGCCGACGAGTTCCTGGATGGAGATAAACTTATTACCTATACGCAGGGAACACATGCTGCAAAAAAAGAATATCGTTGCAGAAGGGAAGGACAGTTTGAAAAAGGAGCATTAATAGTTCTTGCAGATGAAGGCAGCGCAAGTGCAAGTGAAATTCTAATGGGTGCATTGCAGGATTGGGACAGGGCTATCATTATTGGCAGAAAAAGTTTTGGTAAAGGGCTGGTTCAGGAACAATTTGATCTGAGCAACAGAAGTGCCCTTCGCCTTACCGTAGCAAGGTATTATACGCCCGTAGGCCGCAGTATTCAAAGGCCCTATACCAATGGTGGCAAAGCTTATTTTGACGAAATTTCCAACCGCTACAATGATGGCGGTATGGTAAATGCCGACTCCATAAAAAATGATTCGTCCAAAATTTATACAACCAAAGGGGGTAAAAAAATATTTGGCGGTGGTGGCATTACGCCAGATTTTTTTGTGGCAGCAGATACTTCCAAACCTGGTATTGCTTCTTTAAAATTATATGTAAATGGGCTACTGGGCGATTTTGGCTATCGGTATTATATGCTTCACCCCGAATTGTCTACACAATACAAAACATCCGGTGAGTTTGTAAAAAATTTCAATATAACAGATGCAGACTGGAAACTGTTTGAACAATTAAGTACCAGGGATTCTATAAACCTAAGTGGCATTTCGCCTAAAGAAAAACAATATATAACCAAAGCTCTTAAATCATCGGTGGCCAGGCAACTGTACAGAACAGGCGGTTATTTTGAAGTATTAAATGAAGCAGATGAAAGCATAAAAAAAGCAATGGAAATTTTAAATAAATAAAATAAAATATCTTAACAAAGTACTGCGGGAAATAATTTTGTACAAAATTATTTCCCGTTTTTTATTGAGTCTTTCCACATACATAAATCCCTACCTTTGCCGAAAAAATTGTAACCATATGTGGCTGAATAATGTACTTGAAACTATTGGAAATACCCCTCTCATTCAATTGAATAATATTACCAAAGCGCTCCCCTGCACCGTGCTGGCTAAAGTTGAATACTTTAACCCCGGCAACTCTATAAAAGATCGTATGGCATTAAAAATGCTGGAGGTAGCCGAAAAAGAAGGAAAGATAAAACCTGGTGGTACCATCATTGAAGGTACAAGTGGCAATACGGGCATGGGATTGGCATTGGCAGCCTGCGTAAAAGGATACAAATGCATATTTACAACTACCGATAAACAATCCAAAGAAAAAGCAGATATATTAAAAGCTGTAGGAGCCGAAGTGATTGTATGCCCCACCAATGTAGAACCCGAAGATCCACGTTCCTATTATTCAGTATCTAAAAGACTGGCTACAGAAGTACCCAATAGCTGGTACGTGAATCAATATGATAATCTTGCCAACAGGGATGCGCATTATGAACAAACCGGCCCGGAAATATGGGAACAAACAGAAGGCAAAATCACACACCTTGTAGTAGCTACCGGCACCGGGGGTACCATTGTGGGCACAGGTAAATATTTGAAAGAAAAAAATCCAAATATAAAAATTTGGGCCATTGACAGTTATGGCTCTTTGCTGAAAAAATATTTCGAAACGGGTGTGCTCGATCAAAAAGAAGTATATCCCTATATAAGTGAAGGATTTGGAGAAGATTTTGTTCCTGCCAATTATGATATGACGGTAATAGATGAATTTACAAAAGTTACTGATAAGGATGGTGCTGTGATGGCCCGCCGAATTGCCAAGGAAGAAGGTTTGTTTTGTGGTTATAGTGCCGGAAGCTGCCTGCAGGGCGTTTTTCAGCTAAAAGACCAGTTAAAAAAAGATGATGTGGTGGTTTGTATTTTTCATGACCATGGCAGCAGGTATGTAGGCAAAGTATATAACGACGAGTGGATGATGGAAAGAGGTTTCCTGGATGTAAAAACCTTTAAGGATTTAATGAGCGGAAGAGGAACGCAAAAAACAATCAGTATCACTCCGGGTCAAACGGTGTTGCAGGCTATAGAACTGATGAAAACATATGATATAGAAAATATTCCTGTGTTTGATGGAGAATTAAATGTTGGAGCTATCTCAGAAAGTGGCTTGTTTAATAAGATCATAAATAACCCTGATATAAAAGCTGCTGCTGTGAGTTCTGTTATGGAAAAAGCCTACCCGGAAGTAGCTTTTGACACTCCCGTAGAAAGGTTAAGTACATTTATAAATAAAGAAAATGGCGCCGTGCTTAGCAAAGATGAAACGGGAATGTATCATATTGTTACCAAATATGACATTATACAAAGTTTAAGTAAATAATCGCACCGATTAATACGATATGGGCTTAAATGCCCATAAATGCTGCGTTCTAAAGGATGCAACATTTATTTTTTTTGCTTATCATTCCTAAAAATAATCGTAAATGTACGTACCCTCTCCACGGATCTTTCCGCCTTTTTTTAAGGTAATATACGATCAGGCGGGTAATTACTGAATTGTTAAAAAAGAGCAAATGCGCTCTTGTCTACCTTCCTCTACTAATGCATCTTTGTGTCAGAAGTTGATTGATATCGATTAAATATCAATCATTGTCCAAGATTCCTGATAAACCAAAAAAAAGAGTTATTTCCAATATCTAAAACTCTTAACAGAGAAAAACCGTTAAAATTCAGTATCAGTCAACTTCTACTTTTTTTGAATAAAATATTACAATCATATTTTATCCAACTGAAAAACCAACAGAATCAAATATCCAGCTTATGCCCTAAAAAGCGATGATAGCTAAACCAAGTTAAGATCCCATATCCTGAAGAAAAACCAAAAGCACAGAATCCAAATCCTGCAGAAAACAAAACCAATATCTGCCTATGCTATTAACCACAGCGATGATGGCGAAAAACCGTAACACTGAAACCGGGATAAACTTATTTAACCGACAAATCGGTAAAAAACCTAATCCTGAAAAACCAACAAGAGAAAATGTTGGTTAAAAAATTAACTTCCACAGTTATTTGTTAATTCAAATTACTGTGGAAGTTTTTCATTATAAAGCTTCTTCCTGCAGCTATAAAAAGCTATTTATACTACACAAATGCTTTTTTCATTTATAGTCTTGTTACTACAATGGTAGAAAATTTATGATAGCCCTGTCATATTAACCAAAGCATTAAAATATATAATGTACTATTTGTAAGTAATTAATATGACCGCACCTTTATGCCAGAAGTTGATTGATAAAGGAAAATATTTATCATTGTCCAAAATGATCTTAATAAAGCCCCCGTGTTATCCAATATCCTTTTAGAACCAGGGAAAGCCGTTAAAATTCAATATCAGTTAACTTCTATTTTTTCTTCTTTATATTATCTTCTATCGTCTTATTAGATGTGCTGGCTATCTCCAACCAATCATAAAGTTTTTTCAATATTTTTTATGATACTCCTTGGCTGTTTTTTGTGCAAATGTTTACAATCTGAAAAATATTGTTTTCTATAAAAAAATATAATTCAGCCATCCTATCCATTTTATGCAAATAATATTAAAGTTAAAAAAGCATGCCTATTTACCAGTTTAGCTTTTTAGCTTTATCAATATCAATTGCCGGAGACTTATTCTATCAAGAGCATTTAAAGCAATTATGACTTATTCTTTATTATTAAGACCGAATCATTTATATTTTTTTCTGATAATTTCATTTTCACCTTTTTAAAAAGCAATTCATTGTTCGAGATTTGAATGCATAAAATGATGGTCAGACGAATTGTTGTAAACTAATTGCCTGCAGCAATATAAACGGCTAAAACCCTTTGCAGCAAAGGTTCTTACAATGATTCAGCTTTATTATTAAAAAATTGAATAAGCAAAATTATAGTATAATTACGATACCCGTTAACGTAATAAAGCCACTATAGTAATAGCTTATATACGATCCTCATGGTAATTACTTCATCACAAATAAATAGCAAATGCGCTCTTGTTTGGGCTGCATATTGAGCGCATCTTTGTGTAAGAAGTTGATTGATATCGATTAAATATCAATCATTGTCCAAAAATCCTGATAAACCAAAAAAAAGTTTTTCCAATATCCAAAACTCTTAACAGAGAAAAGCCGTTAAAATTCAATATCAGTCAACTTCTACTTTTTTTAAAATACAAATAATTAGATCTTAATACCCAAAAGAAAAAACAAAACCAATATCCGGTTTATGCCTTAAAAAGCGATGATAGCCAAAACACATGAATCCAGCATCCTAAAGAAGACAAACAAAACCAATATCCGGTTTATGCTGTAAAAAGCGATGATAACCAAAACACATGAATTCAGCATCCTAAAGAAGACAAACAAAACCAATATCCCGCCTATGCTTTAAAAAGCGATGATGGCAAACCAAACCAATATCCTACAATCAATGCTGCCAATTACAGCAATGATGAAGAAAAACCAGGATCTGTTCTTTAAGAAAACTACCCGTAGTTTCATTATCCTATTGCCTATGCTGCTAACCACAGCGATGATGGCGAAAAACTAAAACACTGAAACCAGGATAAACTTATTTGCTGCTGAGGCAAAACTCAGAATAGTAAAATTCTTTACCTGAAAAACCGACAGGTGTTTAAGTTGGTTCAACTTACAAACTTCCCCGGTATTTTGTGTAGACGAAATATTGTGGAAGTTTTTTAATTTAGTAATGTTATGGGAAATAAACTGAATGTATTTTTAAAATGATATAAAAGTAACGGACTTATACGATAGCCTGTGAAAACCCGTTAATAAAAGCTTTTAGCGTTCTTTACTCTAAGAATAATCCCCTTTAAAAATTTACACATCGTATTTATACGAATAACACTTACGTATGCATACCTATGCAGTTTTAGACTAACTACTATAGCTCCCGTAATTACTTCACTACAAATAAATAGCAATAATGCTCTTGTACAGGGTTTACAAACGTCGCATCTTTGTATAGAAGTTGATTGGTAGAGATAAAATATCAATCATTGTCCAAACATCCTGATAAAAACAATACTGTTCTTCCAATATCCAACAATTCGAATAAGAAGAAAAGCCGTTAAAATTCAATATCAGTCAACTTCATCTTTTTTAAAATAACAAATACCAATACCAATATCCTTTCGAAAAAAATCAATATCCTGCTTATGCCTTTAAAAGCGATGATAGCAAAAAAAATAGATCCACTATCCTGAAGAAGACAAACAAAACCAATATCCCGCCTATGCCCTTAAAAGCGATGATGGCAAACAACAACCCAAATCCTGTAGAAAACCAACAGACCAACATCCTAAAAAACCAAACACGTTAATGCCTGTACCCCGGCATAGAAAACTGGCGCACTGAAACCAGGATAACTTATTTTACTATATGAGCCCCCTCAGAAAGTAAAAAACACTCCTGCAGATTCAACCCTGAAAAGTTGAATTATAAAATTAACTTCCACAGCCTTTTTGCTTTTGCAAAATCCTGTGGAAGTTTTTTATTTGTGGTATTCATTAAAACTAAAGAGAAAATAGCTGGTATTAAAAATAGCAATTGGCATTAAATTCATTTTGATATTTTTACAATATGATTTTAAAAGCTGTTTCATCTCTGCTCCTTGCACCTAAGCGCATCGTTTCGCTGGTACCATCGCAAACAGAATTACTTTATTCCCTTGGCCTGGAGCAGGAAACCGTTGGTATCACCAAATTTTGTATTCATCCATCCAATTGGTTTCAAAATAAAGTAAAGGTGGGTGGAACCAAAAAAATTGATATTGAAAAAGTAAAAAATTTGCAACCCGACCTTATTATTGCCAATAAAGAAGAAAATGTAAAAGAACAGGTAGAAAGTTTGGCAGCCTGTTTTCCGGTATGGGTGACAGATGTAAATAACCTGCAGGATGCTTTGCAAATGATTAGTGATGTGGGTATCCTCACCCAACGGGAGCAGGTTGCCAAAAATCTAATTTATCAAATAAAGAATGGCTTTACTATGATGAGTCATTACAGACTTCAATCTTCGGCTCCTGTTGCAAGCTCTGCGCTCCTCACCGCCTGTTACCTCATCTGGAAAGATCCCTACATGACCATTGGCTCCGATACTTTCATTAATGACATGATGTTACAGGCTGGCTTTAAAAATGTTTTTGCAGATAAGAAAAGATATCCTGAGGTTAATATCTCCGATATTAGAAATACCAATTGTGAACTATTGTTACTGAGTAGTGAACCATATCCATTTAAACAAAAACATTTACATGAATTGCAAAAACTGCTACCTGATGTAAAAATTGTTTTGGCAGATGGAGAAATGTTTAGCTGGTATGGCAGCAGGTTGCTAAAGGCTCCGGATTATTTTAGTGCATTATTGACTTCAATAAATTCTGGAACTCATTAATACCATTTATCAACCCTAATGCTCCATTTGACACCTGATAAAATCATTCATCAGCGGTATTACCCAATTTTTATGTTCATTAATTAAACTTTCCTAATTATTCACATGATTGCAATCACTCAAATAACATCTTACAAAAAGTGAAATTCACTTAAATTTGTAAAAAACAACCAACTATGAGTAAATATAAAGCCGGGGTATTACACGGAGAAGAATTATTAGCCCTTTACAATGATGCAAAAGACAACCAGTTTGCATTGCCTGCAGTTAACTGTATTGGAACCAACACAATTAATGCTGTTTTAGAATCAGCAGCAAAAGTAAATTCACCAGTTATTATACAATTTAGTAATGGCGGGGCCCAGTTTATTGCAGGAAAAGGAATGCCCAATGATAAATTACAGGGCAATATTTCTGGTGGAGTATCTGGTGCATTACATATTCATAATGTGGCAAAGTATTATGGCGTACCAGTTGTGTTACATACCGATCATGCCTCTAAAAAATGGCTACCATGGATAAGCGGACTAATAGATGCAGGAGAACAATTTCATAAAGAAAAAGGACAACCCCTGTTTAGCTCACATATGCTTGATTTAAGTGAAGAACCAATTGAAGAAAATATCCAAACCTCTGTAGAGTTTTACAAACGTATGGCGCCACTTGGTATGAGTATCGAAATTGAGCTGGGTGTAACGGGTGGAGAAGAAGATGGCGTAGATAACAGCGATGTAGAAAATGAGAAAATGTATACGCAACCACAGCATGTGGCCTATTCCTATACTGAATTAAGTAAAGTGGGTAAAATGTTTACGGTGGCTGCAGCTTTTGGAAATGTACATGGTGTTTACAAACCGGGTAATGTTGAACTGCGTCCTGAAATTTTGCATAACAGCCAGGTATATATTGAAAAAGAATTAGGCACAGGCCCCAAACCGGTTTACTTTGTATTTCATGGTGGCAGCGGATCTCCGCAAAATCAAATAAGGGAAGCCATAGGTTACGGAGCCATTAAAATGAATATTGATACCGATCTGCAATGGGCTTTTTGGGAAGGTATTTTAGAGAATTATAAAAAATATGAACCATTCCTGCAGGGCCAATTAGGTAATCCTGATGGAGCAGATAAACCAAATAAAAAACATTACGATCCAAGGGTTTGGTTACGTAAGGGCGAAGAAAGTTTCAGTAAAAGATTGGAGGTTGCATTTGACGATTTAAATTGCATTAACAGGAATGCTTAAAAAAAGCTTTAGTTGTATGCCAACAGCTAAAGTCAAATAGCTAACAGCTAATTAAAAAAATCTATGATTCAAGAAGAAGATTTCGACGCCAATCTTGCAGGAGAAGAAGGTACTGGAGAGGAAACCAAAGCGTCCTGGTTTAAACGTATAAAAAAGGGTATCTTAACCAGTACCAAAGATAAAAAAGATGCCCCTGAAGGACTTTGGACAAAATGCCCCAATTGTAAGTACACCTGTACCGTAGCAGAACTGGGCGAAAATAAATTTGTATGTCCCAAATGTGATCATCATCACCGCATTGGCAGTGAAGAGTATTTTGAAATTTTATTTGATGATAATGTTTATACAGAACTTTTTGGCAATATACGCAGCAAGGATTTCCTGGGATTTGTAGATTTAAAACCTTACAAAGACCGCCTGGTAGATACGCACAGCAAAACCGATGTACACGACAGTATAACGGTGGCCCATGGAAAAGTAAATACATTTGACCTGGTGGTAGCCTGTATGGATTTTGAATTTATTGGAGGAAGTCTTGGTAGTGTAATGGGAGAAAAAATAAGCCGTGCCTGCGATTATTGTATTAAACACAATGTACCACTGATGATCATTAATAAAAGTGGTGGTGCCCGTATGATGGAAAGCGCTTTTTCCCTGATGCAACTGGCCAAAACCAGTGGAAAACTTACTCAACTGGCCGATGCAAAAGTGCCCTATATTTCTCTTTGCACAGATCCTACATTTGGCGGAACAACTGCATCCTTTGCCATGCTGGGTGATATCATCTGCGGAGAACCCAACGCCCTTATTGGTTTTGCGGGCCCAAGGGTAATTAAAGAAACCATTAAAAAAGACCTTCCACCTGGCTTTCAGCGCAGCGAATTTTTATTGGAGCATGGTTTCTTAGACTTTATCGTTCACCGTAATGTGCTCAAAGAAAAAATTAGCAGCCTGTTGAGGATGTTTAAAAATTAAACGTTTATCCAAAATAAAAATAAAGAAGCCGCATTATTGCGGCTTCTTTATTTTGTAAACAATCGTTTTATGCCGATTTGATTTATAAATTAGCCAAATACTTTTCTATCGGTATTTACCAAACTCTACCACACAAAAGCTATACGAAATTTCAGCCACCACACATTGACCTAAAATGAAATTCCGTTTGGTATAAAATTCCAGGCTTGCGGATACCAGCCTTTAGAAAATGATATTTATCCCGATCATCCCGTAATCCTGACAGAGCATTTTTTAGCAATAATAAATAAGGGCTGCAGTAAAAAATGATTGTAACTAAATAGTTTAATTTACTTATGGTAAAGTATATACCGGGATACTAAAAATGATACAGGTTCCTTTATTTATTTCACTTTCCACCCTCACAGTGCCGCCATGCTGGCTCACAAAATCTTTTACAAGCATTAATCCTATACCAGAGCCGGCTTCATTATTGGTACCGGAAACGGAGGCAGCATTTGAATTAATAAAAAGATTATCCCGGGTATTGGCATCCATTCCTATACGTGCATCCATAATAAATATTATACTCTACATTAAATTGACTTATCCTTGTGCTGGCATGTTCCTGAATTTTTGGTTCAATTTTTTAAATCTAACGTATAAAAACTGAATATAATCCAAAGAATATACAATGAATTTACAAATACTCATTTTATAATTGTGCTATCGCTAAAATTAATGATCAACCAAAAATGGATTGTATTAAATTAAGCTTCCTGCATAAAGTAAAATAAAAAAATTTACATAACCACTTTACAAATTTTCACAGATAATCCTTGATTTTAATCATAAGAAACAATCCTCCGTTTTCGATTATGCGATATAAATCAAATCATGTTTTCCATATCGGGTTTTAGATTATTTAAACCATACCTATTAAAATAAATCTTCCTTTTACTAATTAGTTAATAACTTTATTAACACTCTTCAATAACTGTATTTAAAACCCCCTGCCTCCCAATTCTGCAAAAAGAAACGTAAAATGTAACTATTTTTTTTGGCTAAATAATTCTGTTATGCAGGTGTTTATTGTTCGCCCTTTCGGCATCAAACAGGTAATAAAAAAAACAAGCATTCCTACTGATAACCCGGAAGTGATCTCCTTTGATTTTGACCGGGTAGAAAATGAACTCATCATGTCTGCCTTAAACAATCTTCAATTGGATGGAGGCACTACAGGCAAAATATTTGAATCGGGTGAAATAAGAGAAGATATGTTTTCGCTGCTGTTACTGGCAGATATGGTGATTGCAGATATCAGTATTCATAATGCAAATGTTTTTTATGAACTGGGCATCAGGCATGCTTTAAAGAATAAAACAACCGTACTTATTAAATGCCCCGGCTTTGACGAAACGCCTTTTGACATACTTGGCTTTAGGTATGTTACTTACGATAAGGATGATCCTTCAGCAGCCATCCCATTGCTTATCAAAACCATACAGGACAGTATGCTAAGCGACAGAAACGATAGCCCGGTATTTTTTGCAATGCCTCATTTGGGCGTGCAGGACACAGAAAAATTCTTTATTGTGCCTGTAGGCTTTTTGGAAGAAACGGCTTTAGCAATCAGGGCGAAGGAACCGGGCAAACTGGCTTTACTGGCATCGGAGGCAGACTCATTTTCATGGAAGATTCCTGCCCATCGTGAAATTGGTGAAGCCCTGGTAAATATGGAAGCCTATGATTATGCACGCCATGTTTGGGAAAAAATAAAAGATAAATATCCACAGGATAAACAAGCCAATATCAACCTTGCCACTATCTATCAACGTTTATCCGAGCAAGAATTAACTGCCAACCCTGTGGCCTCTCAAATGCTTTTAGCCAAGTCAGATATTTGTATCGAAACCCTTTTTGATTGCTTTGCTGTAACGGGTAAAGACCTGTCTGCTTTTTATGCCCTAAAAGGCAGGAACCTCAAAAGCAGGTGGGTAAATGAATTAAAAACTGCCTTGCCCGAAAAAAAATCTGAAATGGCACTGCAATCTGTTTACCTGGAAGCAGCGTATACCGAGTACGAAAAAGGTTATTATGAAAACCTCAATCATTTTCATTGCGGTATTAATGCATTGGGATGCTTAACCATACTGGTTGCATTGGCAGAAAGACTTCCCGATATTTGGGCACAGGCTTTTGAAACCGATAAAGAAGCCTCAGAAAAAATAGAAGCATATAAAAATAAACATCAACAGTTGGAAGTATGTATCCGGCTGGCAATAAATATTGCCAAAGAAAAAATGACCGTGGAAGAACAGGCCGAAAGCTGGTTAAATATTACCGAGGCAGACTTTGTTTGCATTACAGGCAATCAACCTGCAAGGGTGAGTTTGCTTTATAAAAAAGCATTGCAAAGTGCCAATCAATTGCAAATAGAAACAGCTTTGCGGCAAGTGAAGATGTTTGAGATGTTGCAGGTATTGCCCCAAAATGTAAACGCAGCTTTAAATGCATTTCCGCCGGTAGAAATATCGCCACCGGAAAAAAAACACTACCTTTTGTTTACCGGACATATGATAGATAAGCCGGGAAGATCGGTATCCCGATTCCCTGCGGAAAAAGAAACAGCCGCAAGGCTAAAAATAAAAGAGGCGGTAGAAAAGGAACTAAAAATTACTGGCAACAATGTGACCGGAATATCCGGAGGTGCCTGTGGAGCCGATATTATTTTTCATGAAGTATGCGAAGAGTTAGGCATACAAAGCAAATTATTTCTCGCAATACCAAGAGAACAGTTTATCAATAGCTCCATCGCTTTTGCCGGCACTTCCTGGATAGAACGTTTTGACAAACTCTACCAAAAACTGCCCGTTTTTATCCTGGCCAATTCAAAGCTATTGCCCGGCTGGTTAAGTAAAAAACCAGAATATGATATCTGGAAACGTAATAATTTATGGGAACTACATGCTGCATTAAGCAATGGCGGACTTCATATGACACTGTTAGCATTATGGGATGGAAAAGGCGGAGATGATATGGGCGGAACGGAGCATATGGTAAATGAGGCAATATTAAAAGGGGCCAAAACCATCATTATTGATATGAATGATGTTTAACAATATCAATTACTTGCTGAATATCACTTGCATATGTAAAACAATATGTATATTTTGGTAAATCATTTTTTCACTAATCCAAACCAAACTTTTTTTTATGGCTAGTCTCCCTGGAACAATTTTTATCAACTACCGAAAAGACGACAGCAGTTGGAATGCTTTGGCATTGTACAATGAGCTGCAAAAATATTTTTCAAAGGAACAAATTTTTAAGGATTTTAATACCATTTTGCCCGGAGATGATTTTGTGGTAAGCATAGATAATGCTTTACGAAAATGCGACGTATTAATCGTTGTAATTGGCAAAAGCTGGTTGGAAATGAAAGATGTAACCGGCAAGCGCAGGCTGGATGATCCGGATGATTTTGTGCGGCTGGAAATATCTACTGCCCTGGCACGAAACATACAGGTAATACCTGTTTTATTTGATGATGTACCTATGCCCAGGCCCGAGGAATTGCCAGATAATATGAGAACCTTGTACAGGCGGCAGTTTGTAGAAATAGACAGCAAGCGTTTTGATGATGATGTGCGCAATTTGGCAGAAGCCATAAAAAAAGTGTTGCCTGATGGAACGATCAGGATTCCCCCCGAACAAAGTCACAGCAGCAACTATTCACAAACATCCACACATCAAAAAAGTGGCAGCAGCAGTATACCTCCTCCAATGGCAAAGCCGGATAACAATTTGGTATGGGCAATCCTCAGTACACTTTTATGTTGCCTGCCGCTTGGTATTGTTTCTATCATATCTGCTACCAAAGTAGATAATTTATGGAGCAGCGGACAGCACAATGAAGCGGTTAAAGAAGCTAAAAAGGCAAAGGACTGGGCCATATATTCAGCCATTGGCTCTGTGGTATTTTGGGTAATTTACCTGATGGTAATTGCAGGTTCCGGCGAGTTTGTGTATTAATTTCTCATAATGCTAAAAAAAACAACTGCTATACTTTTTTTTACAGCAGCCCTTGTGGCTGCTGTTGTTATATATCATCATCCTCCCGGAAACAATCCCTTTTATCCACCCTGTTTTTTTAAGAAATGGACAGGTTTTGATTGTGCCGGATGTGGCAGTACCAGGGCCTGTTATCAATTAATGCATGGTAATATTGCGCAGGCTGCAGATCATAATATTATGTTGTTGCTTTTTATTCCTGTAATAGTTATTGGTATTGTAAATGTTTTTACCGCAAGGATGCAGGTAGCCTGGCAACATTTAAATAAACCAATGATCGTATTATGGCTCATACTTCTATTCTGGCTGCTCAGAAATATACCGGTATTTCCATTTATATGGATGCATTCAGATAAATAATATTTTAGAATTTGCAGGCCAATATATTCAACTACTTAACTTCAATTATCTTTGCCGCATGGAGTTGAACAACCGAAAGGCATATCATGAATATTTTTTTGAAGCTACTTATACGGCAGGAATGGTTTTGCAGGGTACAGAAATAAAATCTTTACGCAAGGGCAAAGCAAGTTTCAATGATAGTTATTGTCTTTTCGACAAAGGTGAGCTCTATGTAAAAAGCCTTCATATTTCAGAATACGCATTTGGCACTTACACCAATCATGAACCACTACAGGAAAGAAAACTTTTGCTTAATAAAAAGGAATTAAAAAAGCTGGAAACTAAAAGCAAGGAAAAAGGATATAGTATCATTCCCCTCAAAATTTTCATCAACGAAAAGGGCCTTGCCAAAATGGAAATAGGCCTGGGCAAGGGCAAAAAAAATTACGATAAAAGAGAAACGATTAAACAAAGAGAAAACGATCGTGATATAAAGAGGCAGTATGGGATTTAGTTAATGGATCATCGTTCAAAGCTTATGGCCGATTTCGCTTTCTAAGAACTATTAATCATGAACTATGAACAACTTCTTTAACATTCACTCAAACTTATCGGCACATTTACTGCCAACCCCCCATCGGAAGTTTCTTTATACTTGCTGTTCATATCCAGTGCAGTATCCCACATTGTTTTAATAACGCCATCCAAACTTACTTTGGCAAAATCGGGGCTGCTTTGCAATGCCAGTTGGCTGGCTGTAATTGCTTTGATAGCACCCATGGTATTTCGTTCTATACATGGTATTTGCACCAGCCCTTTTATGGGGTCGCAGGTAAGGCCGAGGTGATGTTCCATAGCAATTTCTGCAGCCATTAAAGCCTGTCTTTGTGTGCCACCCATACATTCTGTTAATGCAGCCGCAGCCATGGCACTGCTCACTCCTATCTCTGCCTGGCACCCACCCATAGCAGCAGAAATAGTAGCACCCTTTTTAAATATACTTCCAACTTCTGATGCTGTTAATAAAAACTGGGTAATCTTTTCTTCATTATCTCCATCACAAAAAATAATATAATATTGCAATACTGCAGGAATTACACCGGCTGCACCATTGGTAGGCGCAGTAACTACTCTTCCAAAAGATGCGTTCTCTTCATTTACCGCAAGGGCAAAACAACTAACCCAATCAAGGATATAATTAAATTGCTGGCCTCCTTCTTTTATTGCCTGTGCCCAACTTTGATAGTCGCTGTAATTTTTATCTTTTAATAATTTTTTGTTTAAAGCCGCAGCCCTTCTTTTCACCTGCAGGCCCCCGGGTAAAATTCCTTCGGCATGGCATCCCCGGTACATACATTCTTTCATTACCCGCCAAATATTGAGCAACCCTGCTTTGGTCTCTTCATCCTTGCGCCAGGCCCCTTCATTTTCCATCACCACTTCATGAATAGACATGCCCGTTTTTCGGCACCAATGCAGCAGTTCATCCGAAGTATTTACAGGAAAAGGCAGCACTACATTGGCCGATTCTGCATTGGTTTCTCCTTCCTGCTGCACAAAACCACCACCTATAGAATAATAAGTTGCTGCAATGGTTTCACCATTTTTCAATTCTACCAAAAAGGTTAAGGCGTTTGGATGAAACGGCAATGACTCACTGTATAAAAATTCGATATCCTCTGTGGCATTAAAATCTATTTCATGCCTGCCACCGAGCAGTAATTTTTTCATGGCCCTTATATCATTGATTTTTGAAGTGATATTGTTCACATCAAACGTTACGGGATCATCGCCACAAAGCCCCAATTGTACAGCTATATCAGTGCCATGCCCCACGCCAGTTTTGGCAAGAGAGCCATAGAGTAACACTTCGATCCTGGTTACCTGGTCGAGGATATTTTTTTTATCAAGTGATTGTGTAAAATACTGAGCGGCACGCCATGGCCCAAGCGTATGGCTGCTGCTGGGGCCAACCCCAATCTTAAACATATCAAAAACGGAAATGGCTTCGTGGCTCACTATCAAATATTTTAAATAAAAGAAGGCTTTGAAAAATTCAAAGCCCAAAATTAAATTTAATTAAACAGAATAAAATAATAGATATTAAAACAAATATATCAGGACAATTCTAAACGAATTGTTTAGTAACAGATTTATTGAACATTCACCAGTTCAATTTCAAATTTCAAATAAGAGTTTGCAGGGATAATTACATTTGGCGGTTGTTGCCGGTCTGTAACATCACGGTTGCCGTAAGCCAGTGAGGGTGGTATATAAAGCGTAATTTTTCCTCCCCTTTTTAAAAGTGGTAACATTTTTTGCCAACCAACAATAACCTCACCGAGTGTAAAATTAGCTCCGGCAGAACCTGCAGGTGTACTATCAAAAATATTTCCGCCGGGTATCAGACTTCCTGTATATTTTGCAGTAATATTAGAACAGATAGAAGGACTGTTTCCGGTTCCCGGTTCAGAAATATTATAATATACACCACTGGTATGTTCTACTGCAACTAAACTATTAGCTGCTAAATAATTGGCCAGGTAAGTTCGTTCTGCTGTGCTGGCAGATGCACCAGATTCAGAATAAGGGCAACGGTCTTCTTTTTTACAGGAAATAAATAATAAAGGTATAGCTACCAATAGAGTCAGCATTTTTTTCATAGTCAACATGTTTGTTTTAAGAGATAAAAATTTAAGGTTTCGCTGCCTGCGATTTTTTTTTATACAATAATTCTTTATACAACTGTTCATTCATTTCCCATTTAAAATGCATGCGAAAATAAGAGAAAAAAATAATACCAATCAACACTGCTATTATTATGGCAACGAATGAACCGGAAGTGGTATTGGAAATTTTATAATACCATTCAGGAAAATAAAGATATACGGCCAGTATAAATAAAAGAATAGGTAAGCCAAACATAATAGCCATAGGTAAACCCCGCAGCAGTTTACTGGTAAAACTACTATGTGCACTGCGGTATGTTTCCCAATACTTAATAAAGGAAAGTTCTTTTTCGGTTAACATGCCACAAAATTAATGAAATGAATGGTTTGCTTGGCTATATTCTTATTTATAGGTAGGTTTGTTACTCATAAAAGCTCCTGATGAAATTAGAACAACTGATCGTTCAATACTTATACAGCAACAAAAAAGTAACCCTGCAGGATATTGGAACCTTTATCCTTTCTGCTAATGTTGTTGTTCCCGCCGAGAATGAAAAAGAAACCATCTTGCCGGAAGGGGCAATTGAATATGAATTTAACAGCAAGGCTGAAAAGGACGAAGGCCTGATTGATTTTATTGTACAGCAAAGCCGAAAAATAAAACCCCTCGCCACTTCCGACCTGGAATCCTACAGTTTACTTTCCAAACAGTTTTTAAACATTGGCAAGCCAATGATTATTGAAGGAGTAGGAACGCTTCAAAAAACGCAACAAGGCACTTATGAATTTTTACAGGGACAAACCATCAATCCAAAAATGGAAAACCTTACGGTAACCATTAAAGAAAAAGCCCAGGATGAAATTTCCTTTAGCTCACCTGCAAAAAAACCTGCCAAAAACAAAGCCGCTATGCTGATTGTAGTTGTTTTGTTTTTGCTCAGTACTGCTGGAGCCCTTTATTATTTTTTAGTGTATAATAAAAATAATGATATCCCTGCACAACAAATGCAAACGGTTACTCCTGTAGAAGATACTTTGGACAATTCAACAGACACTGCGTCTTTGCTTCAAACCGATTCTGTCAATCAGTCTTTGAATCAGTCAACAGCTTTGCCAAAGAGTGATGGTTACAGCTTTAAAATAGTATTAAAAGAATATCCATCCAGGGATGCAGCGGATAAAGCTTTTGCCAGATTAACAACCTATGGCCATAAACTTTTAGTTTCGCAAAAAGACGCTGCCACTTTTAAATTATCAATGCCTTTTACAAATCCGGTTTCAGATACAGCAAGGGCTAAAGATTCTCTGAGGCGTTTTTTTGGCGGCAAACCTTATGTTGATTTGTAAATCCTGTTCATCTATATGACTGCTTTTATAAAACGTTTTGCAGCTCCGCTTTTTTTTATGACTATGCTGGCATTTATTGCCGGCGGTTTATTAAAAAATGAATGGATTCAAATTATTACCAAGCCTTTGCTGCTACCTATACTGATGCTGTTGGTTTTTGTAAGTACTCCCCCATCAACAAGCCGCACAATTATGCTGATTGCACTTTTCTTTTCTTTTGCGGGAGATGTTTTCCTGCTTTTTGAATCTAATAATGCCATGCTGTTTATCCCCGGGCTTGTAAGTTTTTTATTAACACATATTTTATACATCATCTATTTTTTATCTCTTCCTGCATTAAAAAAATCTTTACTCAAAACCGCTCCCTACCTGGGTTTACTGGTAGCAGCGTATGGCTTGCTTTTAGTATATACTTTATTCCCAAACCTTGGTGCATTAAAAGTGCCGGTAATTATTTATGCATCTGTTATCATGAGTATGTTGCTGGCAAGTATTCATATTTACAACAGGGTAAATTCCGATGCAGGCCAGTTATTTATTGCAGGAGCCATCTTTTTTGTTTTATCCGATAGCCTGTTGGCTTTTAATAAATTTCATACTCCCGTTCAATTTTCTTTTTTAATTATCCTCACGTATTGCATTGCACAATATTTAATTGTCAGAGGGTTTATCAAGCAATCAAATAATAGCTAATTACTGATTCAAAAATTTAAAATGTAAATAGCATTACCGGATGCTATTTTTTTGCTGCAGAGTATATTTTTCTATAATTGGATATTAATAGATGACTTTAAAAAGAAATTCATTTATTATTGTCATTCAAAACTAAAACCTCAAAAATGGAAAAACAAGAATCAGATTACAACATGATAGACTGGTGGAAAAAAGTATTTTTTAAAAATTATGCAAACTTTAAAGGAAGAGCAAGAAGATCAGAGTATTGGTATTTTGTATTGGGTAATTTTTTGTTGATTATTCCTTTTTATATTTTAGGCATAATGGGCATTACAAATGATAACAGTGCCTTATCTATACTTGGGATAGCAGTTTATTCAATACTTATACTTGCTACCATAGTACCTGGTTTAGCTGTAGCAGTAAGGCGGTTGCATGATGTAAATAGAAGCGGCTGGTTTTATTTCATAGGACTAATACCATTAATTGGTGGAATTATCCTGTTAGTTTGGTTTTTAACTGAAGGGGACAGGTTTACCAATAATTATGGAACTGATCCTAAAAATATAGACGAAGTGGAGTTCGATTTTGAACGACCCGAAATAATTAATTAAAAAAAGTATAAATCCTTACTCCAAAAAAGTAAGGATTTTT
>Ga0335397_10001420_pt1 | contig 32684 bp, 28 predicted proteins | sample MAT04_FD_205740 | JGI IMG/M metagenome (GOLD analysis project Ga0335397, IMG submission 205740) | Freshwater microbial communities from Lake Fryxell liftoff mats and glacier meltwater in Antarctica - MAT-04 (spades assembly) (version 2) ... | reverse complement strand
GTTGCTGTTGCTGTTGCTGTTGCTGTTGCTGTTGCTGTTGCTGTTGCTGTTGCTGTTGCTGTTGCTGTTGCTGTTGCTGTTGCTGTTGCTGTTGCTGTCTCCGCGGTTCTCCGCTTTCTCGGCGCTTCTCAGCATCTCTGCAGTTGCTGTGCTCCGGACAAGTGCGGTCCGTTCAGTCCAGTACACACGCAGCAAGCGTAAACAAAAACTCCGCCCCACCCCCCTCGCGCGCGCGGTACGTCACCTCCCCCTGCTGCGCGCGCGCGAACGTCCGCGCAATCGCCAACCCCATACCCTCACCACCGTGCATGCCACCGGCTGACCCACGCTGGCGTGCCTTGAAAATCAAATCGATCTCGTCCGCGTTCACACCGGGCCCGCGATCCGCAACCACAATACATGTTTGCGCACCTTCGCGATGCGCCCAGAGCTCAATTGGTGACGGCGCTGGCGCGTGACGCGCGGCATTCTGCAACAAATTGCCCAGCACCTGCAGCGACAACGTAAGATCGCACCGGACGAGCAGCACTTCGCCCTCCACACCGGGATGCACGATCACTTCACGACCGCGCAACACCGCAGCGTACGACGCGATCGCGGTGCCGATCAAGTCGTCCACTACATGGGATTCCATATTGATCATCACACCGGTGCCGTTCACATCGCTGAAATGCCGCATCGTCGACAAGTACCCATTCATGCGATCCGCTTCGTCCGAGATGCGCTTCAAAGCCGTCCGCGGATCAATGCCGTAATCGGGATCGGCCAACATTTTCATCGTCGTAATCGGCGAACGCAAATCGTGCGCGATCGATGCAATCAACGCGTTTTTCAGTTCACCAGTTTCACGCGATTCACGCGCGCGAATGGCTTCGCGTTCGAGTTGCAGTTGCTGAATACCCAGCTGCTCAATTTCCTGTAAGCGCGTGTTGGACAGGCGGATCGCCGTTTGCAGGCTCGACACGAGCTGCGTAATGACGATGCCGGTGAAAATGAATCCGATGAGAATGTACAGATCGAAATCGGCGGCCTGTCCAAACGTGCGGATGGGAGGCACCAGCAACCAGTCCACCGCAAAATAACTCGCCGCCACCAACACCACCGACAGCCACCGCCGAGTTTCTCGGCTCGCTCCGATGATCAGCAGGAGGTAGACCAGGACACCGTGCGCAATACGCAACTCGGGTGCACCAACAATTCGCACAAAGAACCACGTGATGACCGCGTACAAACCCAGCCATCGCGCCCAGACCAGCACCGTCGTCCGATCGATGCGCGGCTTGGCGATCGTCAAGGCGCTCCGCGTCACGGCGGTCCGCATCACGGTGTGACGAACCGATATCCCAATCCGGGTTCTGTCACGATCAGGCGCGGCATTGACGGACTCGGCTCAACCTTGCGACGCAGGTGCGTAATGTGCACGCGAATATGCACCGTGGGATCACCAAACTCTCGCGCCCACACCATATCCCACAGCTGTTTGGTGGAGAGGGGTTTGCCCGCGTGCAGAATCAACGCGCGCAATAACGCCCATTCGGTCGGCGTCAGACGCTGTATTTCACCATTGCGCGTGACGCGTTGTGCGACGAGATCGATTTCCACACCATCGATCGTAAATCGCGACCACGAACGCGCCGCAGAGGACAGGGCCGAGCGCCGTAACTGTCCGCGCACGCGCGCCAGCAATTCAGCCGGACTGCACGGTTTGCTGATGAAGTCATCGGCGCCTGCGTCCAGCAACATTACTTTTTCGTCCTCCGACTCGCGTCCGGACAGTACAACAATCGGAACGCTGGTGAGTGCGCGCAAATGAAACAGCAGCTGGGAACCATCCCCGTCAGGGAGGCCAAGATCCAGCACAATCAGCTCGGGGGTTGCTCTCGAACACTCCTCAATCGCCCCCGCGAGGGTCGAGGCGGAGAGCACGCGCGGACAGATCGTCGAGAGGGTTTCAACAATAACGGCCAACAGAGCCGCATCATCTTCGACCACAAGCAAACAGGCGGCATCGATCGTCGGTCCCTTGGTGGTGCCAGTCACTGTCAGAAAACTTTGCTCGCGTGGCAGGGTGGAGAATGACTCGCGCTAAGGAATCTTAACGTTTTCCACACGATTCGGCGCAAGCGGCGACCACGCCGAGATTCACGGGTCACCGATGGATTGATCGTCTCCCGCGCGCGCAGCCCGATGCCGCTACGCCGGTAAGGACACCGCGGACACACCGGCCGTTTTTGCCCGTCGGTCAAATTCGCGGCGGAGCAACAGCCAGCTGGTGAGCATCTGGAGGAAGACCGTTGCCACCGAGAGATACCAGAGATGGCGCAGCTCGAAGCCGGGCCGGCGGGAGAGCCAGAGCGCGGGTGCCATGAACGTCACCAATCGCGATGCGCTACTCAGCAACGATGGCAAAGTGTTGCCCAGCGCCTGGAACATGCCCGAACAGGTGAAAATAATCCCGGAAGCCACAAAGTTGAGCGAGATGATCTGCAGAAACTCTCCGCCCACACGCATCACTTCCGGATCCGCGCTGGCAAACGGCAGCAGAAACCACTCCGCGCGAAATTGACACATCACCGTCAGCACGATCATCAGCGTGCTACCAATCATCCCCGCCTTCGCAAATGTTTCGCGCGCGCGCTCCGGTTTGCCCGCACCCACGTTTTGTCCGGCGACCGGTGACGCGGCAAAGGCAATCGCCATCGCTGGCAGAAAGATGGATTGCATCACGCGTGAGCCGATGCTGTATCCCGCCTGCGCGTGCGCACCAAACCGGGAGATAATGACGTAGTTCATGCCAATGAACACGGCCATCAATGCAAATTCACCGCCCGCTGGCAATCCGATTTTCAGAATGCGTTTCCATTGATCGAGACGTGCCTGAATATGTGCGGCATCAAACGCCACGTATTTTTCATTCCGCACAAAGTAGAACAGCAACATCACCACACCGGCACCGATCGATAGCGAACTCGCCAATCCCGCACCGGCTACGCCAAGTGGTTTTCCCGTGCCCCAACCCGCAATCAGCAGCGGCGCAAGAATGGCGTTCAGCACCACGGTCAGCACCTGCACGACCATAGTGGGTTTTGTAATGCCCGTGCCGCGTAAGGCCGCGCCCATGGTCACCAGCGCAAACTGCAGGGCCAATCCCGGCAAATAGTAGCGCAGGTACGTCACACCCGCCGCCGCCGTAACGGCATCGGCCGCAACCAGACGCATATACGTCGGTGTTAGCGCGTATCCGCCAATCAACGTGATCGCCGCGCACGACGCCGACAGCACCACGCCCTGATTGAAAATGATGTTCGCGTCCGCCCGATCCTTCCGGCCAACCGCGTGTGATATGAGCACCATGGTGCCAACCGTCAAAATTTGCGTGAGCGCCAACACGAGGAACTGCACGTTGGCGGCGGCACCGACTCCCGCAATTGCCGCATCTCCCAATCGCGAAACAAAATACAAGTCGATCAGCACGTACATCGTCTGAAAAATCATGCCGGCGGCCATCGGCGCAGCCAGTCGGATGATGTGTTTGCTGATGGAGCCTTGCGTCAAATCTTGCATGCAGTGCGACCGATGGTGTGGAACGGAGCGGGTGCCAGATGATCACTCGCGGCTCCGTGCAACGCAACTCAGTGGAAGGCGGATGCGCACTTCGTTTCGTCGAATCCGGCGGTGTTGCTTCGCTGGATTACGGCGGTAAAATGCGAAAACCGAACCGCTGCTCGACTAACTGCGCGACCGCACGTTTTCCCAGATGGGCGGGCTGATACTTCATGCGCGGCAGCACGTCGCGCACCGCCTGGGTGAACTCCGGGTGCGTTGACTCAAGAATCACCAGCGAGGTCACGTCCACCTTGCCCGTGGAATCCACGACAAACTGCGCCACCGTTGCTCCCTCCAACTTGAGCGCGAGCAGTTTCACCGGGTACACCGGGCCGTCACTGTCTGGATCACGGACGGCGGCCGAGTCGACCTCGAGTTCCGAAAAGGCCTTGGGAGGATCTGGAGCGTGTACTTCTGCGACAGCCACTTGCCGGGGTGGCGGTGGAATTTCGGTCGGGGGTAGCGGAGCTGAGGGCGCCTGCTGCACCGGCGCCGCCACTGGCTGAGATTCACCCAGGCCCACAAACGAGATCACTTCCCGCACTGGCCGCGGCATAGGGCGAAGCAACGGGTAAAGGAACTGCGCGCTGACTGGTCCCTGATCTTCAGGGGGCAATGAATCGAGGTGCGCGGAATACAGCAGCGTCCCCACAATCATCCCAACGTGCAACAACAGACTGGCCGCCGAGCCATTCAGCGGTGGCAACGTCAAGGCCCGCGAGGATTCGATTCCGGTACCTTTCACCGGACCACCTCACCAGAAAAAGGAATCACTCCTGCAAGTTGCGCTCTCTCGGCAACCACGTCCAGCGGTCAGGGGCTGACGGGGGCTGGTCGGCGGTGAATCGATGCGGGGTGGGGTGGTTGGAAATGGCAAATTTCGGCTGGGGGCCCGCGCTCAACTCAGAATTCCACAGGCGTCCAGCTTTTAGGCTTTTAGGCTTCCAGGCCTCTGCGGTTGTTTGGCTGCTTCGGCTTTTGCAGTTGTTCGGCTCCTTGAGCCGCAAGTGCATGGACTCTTTCGGCAATTCGGCTATTTCGGCTTCTGTTGCCTAAGCCGCACGAGCCCCTCCTGCGACACCGACGCCACCAACTCGCCCCTCTGCGAAAAAATCTGGCCGCGCACAAACGCACGTGCGCCGGTCGCAATCGGACTATCCACCGAATACAACAACCACTCATCCGCGCGAAATGGGCGATGCATCCACACCGAGTGATCGAGGGACGCGAGCTGCAGCCCCGGCGCGCGAAACGCAATGCCGTGCGGCTGCAATGCCGTCGTGAGCAATCCGTAGTCAGACGCGTACGACAATACCGCTTGATGCGTCAACTGATCATCCGGCAACCTCCCGAGAGCCTTGAACCACACATGCCGCACCGGATCGCGCGGCTCAGGCGAAAAAAAGTCGAGCGGCATCACCGGACGAAAGTCGATGGGTCGCTCCTGCACGATGGCTGCGCGATGTTCGTCCGGAATACGCGCCGCAACTTCGCGAATCGCATCCAGCTCCGTCTGCAGTCCATCCGGTCCCGGCACGTCGGGCATCGATGGTTGATGCGCGACACCCGGTTCCTCAATGTGAAACGACGCCGACAAATTGAAAATCGCCTGACCGTGTTGAATGGCCGTCACGCGCCGCGTGGTAAAGCTCGATCCATCACGCAACCGATCAACGAAGTACACAATCGGCGCCTTGAGATCACCCGGCAGTATGAAATAGCCGTGCGCCGAGTGCGCTTCGCGTGCGGTATCGACGGTGCGGCGCGCCGCCACCAACGCTTGTGCAAACACCTGTCCGCCGTACACGCGTGAAGCACCGAGGTCGCGGTTTCGCCCGCGGTAGATGTTCACTTCCAGGGGCTCGAGGTCGAGCAAGCCAAGCAGATCGTCGATAGGTCCGTGCATGTGAGGTCGAAGCGAAGTTTCGAGACGAAAGAGTCGAGATGAAGAACCCGGGCAACACTCGGCGCCCAACGCACAGGCAAGATATCCGCGAGTAGTGCGAAAGCTATCGGGCTCGCTCACCACGCTGCCACCGGTGCGTAGCGCACCGTACGCTACACCACCCGTTCCACGCGCGCCGCATAACACCCGCGCTTCGCATTGTGCACGTGCAGATACGCGGTCGCGTCGTTCTGCAACAGCCGCTCAAACACGGCTGCGGCCTCAACACCCTCAACAACATCCGCGTCAACGATCATGCCATTGGCGTCAAACGCGCGAACCGACAACGATCGCATGCGCAACACGTCGGGTATGGTATTGATTGCAATCGCTGCGCTCACTGCTCCATCCTGCACGTAAATCGCGTGCGCGCTGCGGTATGGCGAATGCGCCGGTTGATGTTCATAGTTGAGCAAAAACATGCGCGCACCAACATCGGCGTCGCGTAGCGAAACACGACACGGGTATGCTGATGCACTGTGCGCCATCACGGTGCGTACACCAAGTCGCGCGAGTGCATCATCGCTCAGTCCATACAGCGCCTGAAATTCTGTTTCGGGAAGTGCAACGACCTGAAAATTCATGCAAAACTCACGGAGAGAGGAACACACACACTATTTTCATCAGAAACAGATTGCACTCCGGTTCTTGCGAACATGTCACTGAACCTTTTCCTCCGCGTCTTGTTGTTCCTTCCCGCGCCTCCGCGTGACACTACTTCGCCCTCAACGCGTCGCCCGGCATCCCCGTATCAAAAAAGCGGAACGTACGCATCGTTGCGCTTCCAAACTACACTTCAGCAACAATCGGAGCGCCCTCGCACACTCAACCAGGCATTCTCAGGTCATCACTCTCCAGCCCCGAAATGACCACCAACTCCCTGCCCGACCGCATGCTCGCGCTGGCGCGCTTCATTGACGAACACGTCGACGAATCTCTCCCACTCGCGCGCCTTGCCCGCGAAGCGAACGTCAGCCCGTACCATCTCCAACGCAGCTTCAAAGCCGCGCTGGGCGTTTCGCCGAAAGCGTATCAATCCAATGCGCGACTCAAAACACTCAAATCATCGCTGCGCGCCGGCGACCGCGTTTCTTCCGCCATCATCGACGCGGGCTTTGGTTCAACAAGTCGCGTGTACGAGCAGGTAGATGGTGGACTTGGAATGACACCGTCTTCGTATCGTGCCGGTGGCGAAGGCGAAACCATACACTACGCGGTTCGCGGGTCCGCACTCGGCACCATGCTCATGGCCGCGACCGCACGCGGCGTGTGTTTCGTTCACCTCGGTGGCAACGAAACCACATTGTTCGAAGCGCTGCGCACCGAATACCCGCGCGCACTACTCGTGCATTCGAACGCCGAACAATCGCCCGAACTTGACGTGTGGATTGACGCGCTCAACCAACATTTGAGCGACGGAGCTGTGCGGCCGCGCGACATTCTGCTGGACTTGCGTGGCACCGCGTTTCAGCTGCGCGTGTGGCGATTCCTGCTCAGCATCAAGGACGGCGATGTCGTGAGTTACACGGAAGCGGCCGTCGGCATCAACCAGCCATTGGCGGCGCGCGCGGCTGCGAGCGCCTGCGGTGCCAACAACGTCGCGGTGCTCGTGCCCTGTCATCGCGTCCTGCGCGGCGACGGTGCGCTGGGTGGCTATCGCTGGGGCGTCGAGCGCAAGCGCGCCCTCCTCGATCGTGAACGCGCGCTGGCCCGGTAGCGTAAATAGGCTGTACGTTGTGGCAGCCTCACCCAGCCCCCCGAAACGCCCCCCCCGTGCCCAGACCTGCTCACGTGTCACGTTCCCACTCGGCGCTTGTCGCCACTGTGGCGCTTGGATTTCTCGCGGCCAATCCGACGCTCGCACAAACCAAACCTGCCGCCCCTGCCAAACCGACACCTGGTAAAATCGTGTGGCCCGACGAAGGCCCGCGCACGTGGGCGCCGCGTCCAACCACCGCCGAGATCACCGCCAACGACCTGCGCACGCGCCTGTACGGGTTTGCTGACGATTCCATGGCCGGCCGGCGCATCGGCGAGCCGATGAACTACAAAGGCACGGCCTACATCGCGAGCGAGTTCAAACGATTTGGCCTCAAGCCCGCCGGCGACAACGGTGGGTACTTCCAGGATCTGCCGTATGGCCCAATTGGCTACGACAGCACCGCGGCCAAACTCGCGGTTGGGAACACGGCATTCAAAGCGCGCGCGGATTTCGTGCCAATCGCGCCAGCCGCCAACAACGGCGTGAATGGCAAGGGCGACTTCAGCGAGGTGCAAACCGTGTTTGCGGGACGCCTGGGCGAACCAACACCGCTTGATCCGACTGCATTCAAAGGCAAAATCGCGGTGTTCCTGGCCGCTCTACCAGCTGCAGGCGGCGGTGGTGGGGCCGGACGCGGTGGAGCCGGCGGCGGCGCCAGCCTTATTAGTTGTGATTCGGTCCCGAACAAGTTTGGCGCATTCAATGCCGCCGCGGTCGAACAAGCCGTGCGTGATGCAGCAGCGGCACGTGGCGCCGCGGGCGGAGCGGCCGGTGGTCGGGGGGGCGCAGCCGGTGGACGCGGTGGTGCAGGTGGTGGACGTGGTGGCGCTGCTACTGCCGACACGCGCGCTCAAATCGCGGGCGCCGTTGGTATGCTCGTTATCGGGCTGGAAGACCTGACACCCGCCGCGATCGCACAGCTGTTGGGCGGTCGCATGGGCATGCAGAACACGCTCGCGGCCAGCGGACCGGGCTCCATCGGCTCTGCCACTATTTCACGAAACGTCGCGCAGCAGATTTTTGGTAAGTCCGTCGATGGCCTCATGGTTGGCGCAACGGGGCAGTCTATCTCGGGCAGCTGGACCTACGAGTGGAAGATGTCTAAAACGCCGGCCCGTAATGTCGTCGCGATTTTACCAGGCTCCGATCCGACGCTTTCGGCCGAATACGTGTTGGTGGGCGCGCATAATGATCACGTGGGTACCAACGCCAACGGCGTCGATCACGATTCGCTGCGTGCTGTCAATTGGGTCACGCGCCCGCAAGGCAGTAACGATCCTGCGTGCCGTCCAAATGTCGCGCAGCAAACCAAAATTGATTCACTGATCAAGAACGCGCGCAGCATTCGCGCGCCGCGCAAGGACAGCATCATGAACGGCGCGGATGACGATGGATCTGGAACGGTGGTGCTGTTGGAGATCGCCGAGAAGTTCGCGACGGAGAAGCCGGCGCGTTCGGTCATCTTCGTGTCGCATCAGGGCGAAGAAGCGGGCCTGCTTGGCTCACGTTGGTTTACCGATCACCCCAGCGTTCCTCTCAAGTCGATTGTCGCCGCACACAACATGGACATGTTGGGGAAAGGTCGCGCCGATCAGGTGAAGTTTGGTGGGCCGAACTCTGTGCAGACGTTGGGTTCACGCCGGTTGTCGCGCGAGTTTGGCGACATCATCGATTCCGTCAACGCGTCGCGCGCCGAACCGATGGCCATCGACAAGTCGTGGGATGTGATTGCGAATCCGATGAACCGTTTCTGCCGCAGCGACCAGGTGAACTACGTGTTTCACGATGTGCCGGTCACCTATTTCTCTTTGGGTTACGCGTTGGACTATCACCAACCCACCGACGAGCCGCAGTATATCCAGTACGATCACACGGCACGGTTGGGTCGCTTCATTCACGACGTGATGATGGCGATTGCGATGCGCAAGCATCGGCCGGCGATCTCAGGTGCGGATCCGTTGTATCCGGCGTGTCGGGTGGGTTAGTGCGCGCGTTGCCGAATTCGCGCATCTCATTTGTCTGGTGTAAAGCCGCCGTCACTGAAATCAGTGGCGGCGGTCTTTTAATGAGATCGGGTCCAGTACTTCGGCTTGGCAGTTCTTCAGCCCTTCGGCTTGGCAGTTCTTCAGCCCTTCGGCTTGGCAGTTCTTCGGCCGTTCGGCTTTTCGCGGTTATTCGGCCCTTTGGCTTATCAGTTGCCATTCGACTCTTGGGCGTTCTGGCTTCAGATATTTCTTCCGGAGGTGTGCCTATCGTGGCGCCGCCGGTCTGGCCACTGCGGTAATCTGTCCTAACCGCATCTGCCACACATTGGATTGTTCGAGCCACACTTGCGTGAAGCGTTCCCTGATTACCTCGCCTTGATCATGAATCGTGACCAGCCCTGTCACGACGGCGACTGAATCAAACAAACACACGTCAAGTTCACTCGGTTCAATTGATTCGAATGCGGGTCCTTTGGCGCTTAATTCCTTCAGGCGTTCGCTCCGTGTCCAAAGTGTGCCACTCATACCAATCAGTCTGTAATCCTGCGCGAGGAATCCGGCAATTGTCGCGGAATCGCCCGTGCGCATGGCAGTGAAATAGTTCAGGACACGTTGCTGCACGACTGGCGTACGTGAGATTGAGTCAGAGGCAGCGGCCGTCTTTGCCGTTTGTTTATCTGCCGACTCGCAGGCCGCGAGGATGATGCAGATAGCCGCCAGTGCACGCGTGTATCCGATCGCGTTTACACCACGGCCTGTGCATCACCTGTGCGTGGTACCGATGGCTGTCAGGAAAAATTCCGGCTCACTGCTGTCGACGCTACGTGATTGACAAATCATCCGTGCAGTGCACGTCATCCTCCCGGAGTTGCGACAAGCCGACGAAAATCGAGCCCGGAAAGTGCGGATGATCGGTGTGGGCTCGAACAATTAGAAATTGTTTGCCTTCAAGCCATTCGATGACGGCGGTGCCATGTACGATGACGCCCGGCATTTTTGGATGCGTGGCCTCGGTCGTCCAAGTGCCGACCAGCTGATCGAACGGCCTCAACCTCGGACCAATCGTCATCTTGTTGCCGTCCTTGCACGAGACTACGTCGCTTGAACCTATGCGCGGCGAGCGATTGACTTGATGAGCTTACAAGCGTCGCGCACAAATGTTCCACGCTCATGCAGCGCGATCAGATGCGCTCAATCACCGGTGAGAATCACGTTGTGCACGAACACTTCGCCCCAGCTGTAGTACAAACTAAGCTCCGCACCAATACCTGCACCAGGAATTGCGATGACGTTCATTTCGGGTTTCGCGGACTTGGTGTCGATCATGCCGGTCTTGATTGCATTGACAACCAAATCGCGACACTTCTCCCACTCGGCAAACGAGATCATCTTGTCCACGATTTTCGCGCCACTGGCAAATCGCTGGACGGTGCTCATGCCCTTTGCGCCTTTGGCCAGATCTCCCCACTTTCCGCCAAGGTTGGCCTGGAAATCATATCCATCCACTTTGAGCATGTGGAATTTTCCCGGTGAGGCTCCGCCAGTGGCAACAACAATGGTGACGCCTACCGAGGCACCGAGCCCCGGACCAGCGCGATAGCCGTCGATGTTCATCATGAAACGATTCTTGTACGACTCAAGCGAGAACATCCACGCTTCCACCGTATCCTTTCCGCCGATGGCAAAATGTCCGCCACCTTGTACGCCAATTCCGAACCACACGCCGCTTCGTGGTCCTTTGGTCACCGGAACCGGCGGCACGACAGGTTCCGGCGGGACAGGCGGAAAACTCGGCCGTTTCCAATCTGCTTTCATTGGCAGATAGATGAGACCGGGGGTCGCCTCGGAACTGAATTTCCAGTTCAGTTTGTCATGCGTCGGAAGCACGCACCCTACGTTTGCCCGCAAGTAATAGTTCACTTCCTTTGGATCATACGTGCCGTAGTTGAAATGAATGAGGTCCCGCGCCAACAGGCCGTGTGCGGATGCTACGGAATACCAGTCGTCTCCGGTCTTGACGCGATATGGCTTGCTCTTCGGCGGGGCATATGCGGGAGGAAATGGAACAGTAGGCTTCTTTTCGAGTGGCATGGGATGAACCATTGTTCGAGATACGGCGTTCACGTGATACGCCAGAGGTTGTGTCGAGAAGCACGGTAGCCTGCAGGGCCTCTTCCAGCAGCACGTTCGTAATCGCCATTTGTCTCACTCTGCCGATCTGACGCGCAAACGTTGCATCCCGTCTATGGCACAAACCCAACGCCCTTCCACAACGCCGCACTCTCGAAAAGCGCCCCACTTCATCACCAACCGTACGCTCCGAATGTTCGAGATCTTCTCCAGCGGATTCGCATCCAGCACTGCCGGTCTGCAATTTTTTTCAACCTCGACCGTACCAGGATCCTGATCGCGCCCCATCCCCTTTGCTGGAACCACCGTTGCCGCGCGTAACGCGTCCATCGGTGAGAACCCGGCTTGCACGTACAACTCCATCTCGCGATAGACGCTGAACGCCGACGCCCCTTCGCCCGTCCCGACCACAAAGCCCGCCAATCTCGTTCTACGACGCCGTCGGATCAATCACCGGGTTGTGCTGCTTCAGAAATTGAAGAAGCGTCTTGAGAAAATCTCCTCAACGCGAATCGGTTGATGCGCGACCTGATCCATCCCCGAATCAATGGCCGCCTTCACGGAGCAGTGCGAGATGCTACGAAAGCGGCTGAGCCGACGAAATTGCAAACGCAACGGTCGGCATCGCAACTTCCGACGCTTTTCCATTGCTCCACACGACCGCGTTCCGCCCACTCACGTCCACGCCTGTTACTTGAGTCCGCGTCGTATCCGCGACACGAGCGAGGTTTTGTTTCTTTGGCGTGTAACTCGCGTCCAGCAACATCGTGCTTTGAATGTGATTGCGGCGTCCGCGATCGACGTAGTCAGAATCCGCGGTCAGTTGTACCCCGCTCGCATCGCTGGTGAAGTCATAACGCTCTTAACCCACCGGCAAGACCAACGCAATACAAGCGGAGCGAATCGTGCACCGCCGCAAATGCTTGTGGCATGTTCGGCGGCGAACGCGTTCGAGCGCTCGAGCCACGCGATTGCGCGAAGAGTTGACCATACGCGATCACGCTGGAAGCACAAGCCAGAGTAAGCACCCATCGACGACGCTGCTGCATCAGTACTCCTTTCGCCATGCCTTCCACCTGAATCAGTCCGACAATCGTGCCTGAAGACGCTCGTGCACCGCCGGCCACTCTGCTTTGATAATTGAGAAATAGACCGTGTCGCGCACGCGCCCGCTTGCGGTAATCAGGTGCTGCCGGAAGATCCCCTCCTGCTGCGCACCAATCCGTCCGATCGCGTTGCGTGATTTGGTGTTGAGCGCATCCGTCTTGAGTTCGACCCGGTTTGTCCCCAATGTGTCAAAGGCGTGTGTCAACAATAACAACTTCGCCTCTGTGTTCACCGGGGTGCGCTGGCGGCTTGGTGTCACCCACGTCCACCCAATCTCCAGACGTTTGTGCGCGCGCTCAATGTGGCCATATCGCGTGCAACCAATCACTGCGTTGTTGTCGGCATCGACGATCACAAACGGCAACGAAACACCTCGCGCCTGTTCGTCGAGCCCAGTTTTCACGTACTCCGACATTTCCGACGGGGTAGTCACGGGTGTGGGAATCCAGGTCCACAACTCGGCATGTAATCCCGCAACAGCAAGGGCATCAGTGTGTGCCAGCGTCAGTGGTTCAAGACGCACGCGTTTCCCACGAAGCGTTACTGGCTCGACGTTCACGTGTATATTCCCCGTTTCTTGAATGAGAAGCGCCGTACAAAGTATCACTTGGTGATCAACACGGTGATTGCGATCGCCAACTCCGGCGCTCACTTTCACATAACCCTGAGCACTCGGCACATGACACACGTCGCGCAAAGTTCGTTCGTCATCGACAAGAAGGATGCCGCGCCAGTCGAGTGGGAAGGCGGGCACATGAGCCAAAACAGTTTCTACAAAACTTTCTCCGGTGACATCATCGGCACGAGCCTGGTGAAGGCCGTGATGTTGGTGACCGAAAACTCCGGTCCGGCGGTCTATGTGGGCGTTGAACGCTACGACGTGTCGGTAAACGGCAAGCAGGGCACCTTTGTGCTGACCCACACCGCTGTCATGCCCGACCCCGAAAAGCGCACCCGATGGGAAATTGTCGCAGGTTCGGGATCTGGGGAATTGACCGGCATTGCCGGCGCCGGCGAAATCCAGCCCGGCCACAACTTCCGCCTCGAATACACGCTCCCCGACGCCTGAGGCGGCTGTTCGCTGCAGTTCCACACGGCTTTTTGCTGCAGTCGGTTGGCGGGGCCTTTTCACTGCAGTCTGTTTCTTCGGCTTTTTTGACTGCAGTCTATTATTCGGCTCTTCGCTGCAGTCCGTTATCAGGCTTTCCGGCTGCAGTCTGTTCTTCGGCCCTTCCGCTGCAGTCTGTTCTTCGGTTTCCCGCTGCAGTCTGTTCTTCGGCTCTTCCGCTCTTCGGCTGCTGTCTGTTCTTCGGCTTTCCGGCTGCAGTCTGTTCTTCGGCTTTCCGGCTGCAGTCTGTTCTTCGGCTTTCCGGCTGCAGTCTGTTCTTCGGCTCTTCGGCTGCAGTCCCTGTTTCGACCTTTAGGCTATTCGGCTTCCTACTATGTTAGACCGTTCCGATCCCGCCACCCAGGCCTTACTGCGCGCCACCACCGGCCAGTACAGCATCGAACGTGAGGTCGGGCGCGGCGGCATGGGCGTGGTCTACCTCGGCGTCGACGAACAGCTCGAACGCCCTGTCGCCATCAAGACGCTGCCGCCGCACCTTGCGGCTGATCCGAAAATTCGTGGACGGTTTTTGCGGGAAGCGCGCACGGCCGGCGCACTCTCGCATCCCAACATCGTTCCGATTTACGCGGCGGCGGAGCGCGACGGCGTGGTGTATTTCGCGATGCGGTACATCAATGGCGAGTCACTCGCCGAACGTGTAGCACGTCTCGGTCCATTGTCAGCCAACGAAGTCGTCTCGCTGTTGCGACAGCTTGCCTCGGCGCTCGGATACGCGCACGCCAATGGGGTCGTGCACCGCGACATCAAAGCGGAGAACGTGTTGCTGGACAGTGAAACCGGTCGCGCGATGCTGACGGATTTTGGAATTGCTCGCTTAACTGAAGCGCAGTCGCTCACGGCCACCGGTACGGTGTTGGGCACCGTGCAGTATATGAGCCCTGAACAAGTCACGGGCGACGAACTCGATGGACGAAGTGATTTGTACTCGCTGGGGATTCTCGCGTTTTTCGCGCTGTGTGGACGTTTTCCGTTTGAACGTCCAACGGCCTCCGCTATTGTCGTCGCGCACGTCACCAGCATGCCGCCCACGTTGTGCTCGTTGGCCAACGACGTGCCTTCTGCACTCGGCGACGTTGTTGATCGCCTGCTCGCGAAGTCGCCGAACGACCGATATGCCAATGGACAAGCGTTGCGCGATGCACTCGACGCCGTGCATCTGGAAGGTACAGCACTCGCGACACCGAACAGCGCGATTTATATCGCGCGCACTCCCGCACGCGACAACGAAAGTGCGAGAAACGCGGCGGCGTTTGCAGCGTTACCACTGGCCAGTAATCAAGCCGACGTGATGTCGTCCGCCGATGCCGAGCAAATTTGGGCGCGTGCGGCGCAACTGCAGGCAAACACCGGCATGATTGTGCCACCATCAAACTTTTACCTGAACAATTCGGGTGCGCCGTCCGAAACCGTTGGTTTTGACGCAGCAGTCGTCCGCGCCTCGGCAGTTGATGCTGGTATCGATTCGAAGTACGTCGATCGCGCGATGCAGGAACGTGCGCGGGCAACCGCCCTGGCGCGACCATCGGGTGGCCAGGCGTTAGACACAATCATTGCCGATTCCACCACACAGAAGCCAAACTGGTTTTTGGGCGCGCGCACAAAAATTGAACTCGAAACGTCCTTCGACGGCGAACTCAACGAACAAGGGTTCGAAGAAGTCGCCGACGAAATTCGCTCGGCGCTTGGCGAAATGGTTACGGTGAGCGCCGTGGGACGCACATTGACCGTCACCGGAGCCGGCGGCGGAGGTGGGCGAAATCACCAGCCACGACGTGTGCAGATTTATCTCACGTCACGCAATGGACGCACCACGGTTCGCGCGTTCGAAGATCTCAAACAATCAGCCGCCAGCCTGTTGGTGGGATTCAGTCTAGGTGGTGGTTTTGGTGTCGGCGGTGCAGTTATGGGCGCCGTAATGGGCACAACCCAAAACCCCGCAATTGCGTTTGCTGCGCTCGGCGCGATGATTGTAACGGGATTCGGAGTGGGACGTACGCTGTATGTGCGCACAGCCCGCAAACGCGAGAAGGATTTGCGCGAGGTGCTGCAGCGGGTGGTAGTTCGCGCTCAGGAATCATTGCCGCCGACACCCAACGTCAAGCAGTTACCCAGGCGCTGACGCCCCTAAAAACAGTGCCCATGGAACTCGGCATTTGTACTTTCGTCGATATTGCACACGATCAGGCTACCGGGCGCCAGGCTGGTGCAGCACGACGCATTAGAGAGGCTATTGAAGAAATTGCATTGGCCGATCAAGTCGGACTGGACGTCTTTGGCATCGGCGAACACCATCGGGCTGACTACTTGGCCTCGGCCCCAGCCATAATCCTCGCCGCCGCTGCAGAACGCACTCGTCGCATCCGATTGACCAGCGCCGTGACCGTCCTTAGCTCCGACGATCCTGTCCGCGTTTTCCAAAACTTCGCGACGCTCGACATGCTCTTCGGTGGCCGCGCCGAAATCATGGCCGGTCGCGGGTCATTCATCGAATCGTTTCCGCTCTTTGGGTACGCTCTCGATGATTACGATGCGCTGTTCGGCGAGAAGATCGATTTGTTGCTCAAGATTCGCGATAACGAACGCGTCACCTGGTCGGGACAATTGCGCGCGCCGCTGAACAATCTTCCCGTGTATCCGCGACCGGTGCAAAATTCGCTGCCCATTTGGATTGCCGTTGGTGGCAATCCACCATCGGTGGTGCGTGCCGCAACGTTGGGATTACCCATGGCAGTCGCGATCATTGGTGGTGAGCCGGAACGGTTTGCGCCGTTTGTACAGTTGTACCGCGTTACTGCGCTGCGCGCACGCCTGCGCATCTCGACCCGCACACGAGCGCTGGTCCATAGGAGCAGTTTGCTGCACAAAGCTCCGACGCCAAACCACGCGCCGGAGCTCTCACTTATCAGACTCGAACCTACTTCGCTTTTACTTCCAGGGCCTTGGTACCCAGCGTCCGTCCGTCCAGCGTAATATCGACCGTGTATTTTCCGGCCGGCCACGGCTTCGCTTTTGAGACGTGAAACTCGGTGACGGTGGTGGTCTTCGTGCTGTCCGTCTTGTCGACCTGCTGCATGATGGAGTCAACGACCTGACCCGTTTCGTAAACCCACTTGGCCATCAGGTTGCCCCCGCTGGGAGTGTTGTCCGTGGTTACGACCACGTACATCGTATCACGCACACCAAACGTCGACGTGCTGTCGCTGATTTGCTTGTTGTCACCAATGCGGCGTCCGGTGAAAATCGTCAGCGCGGTCGCGGCGGGTGGTGGCGTGGGCACTGGCGCCATCGCCGGCGGATTTTCCGACGAGGAATCCGCAGTGTCGCCCTTCTTGCAGGCAGCAACCGCCAACAAGGCAACGGACATTGCCAGCAAACTACGGGTGCGAATGGTGCTCATAAATTGGTCCTGTTGATGTTCGGTGAGTACGACGTCGTGCTACAGCTGCTACAGCATGGGGATGTTCAGTACTTGTCCCACTTGAATGAGATCGGGATTCTTGATGTGCGCTTTATTCGCGTCCCAGATGCCGTTCCATTTCGACGCATCACCGTAAAAATGTTTGGCAATCTTCGACAGCGAATCGCCCGACACTACCGTGTACGTTTGCGTCGTTTCCTGAGCGTCTTCGCGCGTCATGGCTTTCGATGAACTTCCGCCGGTTACGTCAGAGAAGTCGGGTAACGGTTCTTTCGCGTCGCTCATGCCAAGCATCCATTGTATCGGTGAGTGCGTCTGTTGCTCGCGTCATCGCGCCTGCAGACTGTTGGACGTGACGGCTCCCGATACCTGTACCCGCTACTTACAACAAGTGATCAAGGAGATTTTGACCATTGGTGATTTTCAACCATTTTGATGAGCTTTTAATCACACTCGGCAATCCAGCACGGCGTCGCTGTCGTAGAGCGTTGTGATATCTCACCATTGCCGATCTTGTCGCCAGAAATTCGCGCGTGGCGCGCTCGTGCCGCGCGGCGACGACGATTTTTGAAGCCCTTATGACATTGCAAAAAGTTTGAGCCATTCCGGCCAGTTGCCACTGAGCTCGAAGAAGTCGTCATAATACACGAGACCGCGCAGCTCCAGCGATTCAATCAAGTCCGTCAGCGTTGAATCGCCAAAGAGCGGACCAATCGCAATCAGTTGGCCTTCCATGCGAAACTCGTCAGGAGTGAGGCCCAAGGCTTCATCGATTTGTTGACGCGTGAGTGCCACGCGTTCAAATGCGCTTCGCAGGATGAACAGCGTGGGTGCATCACCCGAAAGTGGCAGCGGCATGGAACGTTGGTGTGCGTGGTGAGATGAGCGATCTGCGTAACGGCTGTAGTGTAGCCGCTTGCTGCAGGAGAGGTTGGTTGGCCGTAATGCTCGCGGCTGTGGTAACTTGCGCGAATGTCCGATCGCATCAGCTCCGCAGCCAGCGCCGCACTCGAAGCCACCTTTGACGTCCTGGTGGTTGGAGGCGGTCACGCCGGCACCGAGGCCGCGGTGGCCGCTGCCCGCGCGGGCGCCTCTGTCGCGCTCCTGACTACGGCGCTCGAACAAATCGGACAACTGTCCTGCAATCCCGCCATTGGGGGCGTGGCTAAAGGCACCGTGGCGCGTGAGGTGGATGCCTTGGGCGGCATTATGGGTCGCGCCACCGATCAGGCCACGCTGCAGTTCCGCATGCTGAATCGCGGAAAAGGTCCTGCAGTCTGGGCCCCACGTGCGCAGTGCGATCGCGGACTGTATCGGCGAGCCGTGCGGTCGCTACTGGAAGACCAGCCCAACCTCACCACGGTGCAGGGAACAGCCGCGCGATTGCTGTTGGACTCGGCTGGCAAGCGGGTCCTGGGCGTCGAAACACTGGAAGGACGCCGTTTTGGGTGCCGTGCGATCATCTTGACCACTGGAACGTTCGGACGCGGACGATTGCACATTGGCACCACGACCGCCTACGCTGGAGGTCGCGCAGGCGAGGCATCGGCCACGCACCTCGGCGAGCAGCTGGATGCCCTTGGCTTAACCACCAAACGCTTCAAAACCGGTACCCCTCCGCGTGTCGACGGCCGGAGCGTCGATTTCAGTGTCCTCGACCCGCAACCGTCGGAAATCGAGCAGTTCGACTACTCGTGGTCGCATTATTGGAGCAAGCCGCGTCGCGCGCAGCATGGCGACACTGTCATCACCCGTCATCCTGCGCAACTGCCTTGCTGGATCACGTTCCTGGAAGAGAATGGTAAAGCCATTATCCAGGAACACATCCTCGAATCGGCGATGTACGGCGGCGCGATTTCTGCGCAGGGACCGCGGTATTGTCCAAGCGTTGAAGACAAAGTGGTACGTTTTCCGGAAGCCGAACGCCATCAGATATTCCTCGAACCCGAAGGACACGACACGCACGAACTGTATGTCAACGGATTGTCGACATCGTTACCATCAGCCGTGCAACTCGAAATTTTGCACAGTATCAAAGGATTGGCGAATGCGCGAATGACGCGTTCCGGTTACGCCATTGAATACGATTATTATCCGCCAACACAACTCGACTCTTCGCTCGCATCTCGCGCGTTGAGCGGGTTGTATTTTGCAGGACAAGTGAACGGCACCACCGGTTATGAGGAAGCCGCGGCGCAGGGTGTAATTGCTGGCTTGAACGCCGCGCGATGGGTCCACGAAAAGGATCCCGTCACACTCGGACGCGAAACGAGTTACATCGGCGTGCTGGTTGATGATCTCGTCTCACGCGGTGTTGATGAACCGTATCGGTTGTTTACGTCACGCAGCGAGTTTCGTTTAACGGTGCGGCAGGAAAATGCATTGGAACGCCTTGGTCCGATTGCGGAATCACTCGGGCTGTTGACGGGCGCCGAAACCCTGACACTGCAGTGGCGCCTCGATTCGGTTCGGGCCGCCCGCGTCCTCGCGGATGCCACCAGTATCACGCCAGTGATGGCAGCGCCCATTCTTGAGGCGTTGCAATCGGCCCCGCTGGTGCACGCAGTCCGCGCCACCGAGCTGGCTCGGCGCAACAAAGTCACATTGAAGGCGTTATTTGATGCAGCGGGCGTTGGTTCAGACCTGCCTGCCGAGGCGGTGGTCAGTGCCGAGCTCGACATTAAGTATTCCGGGTATTTCGCCCGTGAACGATTGGCCGCCGACAAGTTGAATGCCATGGGCGAATTCATACTGCGCAGCGATCTGCCCTACGCGAGCATGCAAACGCTCTCGACGGAGGCGCGTCAGAAGCTCGCAGCGCGCAAGCCGGGCACATTGGCGCAGGCGGCTAGCATTCCCGGCATTAGTCCATCCGATTTACAGAACCTCGTGTTTGAGGTGGAGCGGCGTAACCGGCTCGGTTGCGCGGAGCCGGTTTAGAAGGCAGTTGGGGTCGGTGCGCCAGGGGTCACCGGAGTCAATTTGGAGTTATCAATTTGTCCGAATGCCTCTGGGGTTCGACGAGGTATTTTGTGCGAATTTGAGCCAAGGCTATTAGTAGATTGTGAGTTGTTCTGTTATAGTGGCCCTTTGATGTCTTTATGCTGTCGCGAAAGTTGTTTATACGTTTTCTTGCGGTGCGCGGCCGAACGTACCGCGTGCTTGAACAAAGTTCGTTGAAGAGTGTGCAATGCTCCAGTAGAGCAGCGTCTCCCTGTGCATCGCGATCTGGCGATGGCACCAGATTGGTCGCGCCGGACTGCGCAGATCGTTCAAAAGACATTATCGAGGATCTTTTCATGAACCGTTGTTTGTCGGCAGCTTCGATTCAGCCACGTGTATCGCCTTCGCGTGTCGTCCTGGTCTTCATTGCGAGCGTGGTTCTCATGGCAACCGTCGGATCACCGGCGCTTGCGCAGGCGACGACCTACACCGCGGCCCCACCACAAATCGTCGTCTCTGCCAACGGCGAGGTGGCGATCACCCCAGATCGCGCCAACGTCCAGCTCGGCGTCGAAACACAGGCCAAGACCGCGGCGTTGGCCTCAGCTGAAAACAACAAGAAGCAAAACGCTGTCCTCGCCGCCATTAGAGCGCTGGGTATACCGGCGGCGTCCATTACTACGTCCAGCTACTCGGTGTCGCCAATCCAACGTTGGGATGACAAGGAACGGAAGACGATCATAGATGGTTATCGGGTGAGCAACATTGTCGTCGTGAATGTTGCGAAGATCGAGCAGACCGGGGCGGTTATCGATGCTGCTTTGGCCAGCGGCGCCAATCGGGTCGCGTCTCTCAACTTTGAATTGGCCGACCCCAGCAAGGCGCGCGAGGAGGCCATCTCCAAAGCCGTCGCTCAAGCGCGGCGGGAGGCGGAGGTTGCGGCAAAGGCGGCGGGAGGGATCATCACAGGCCTCCTCGAGCTTACTGTGAGCTCCTACGAGCCGCCACGTCAGGGGCCGATGTTTGCCATGGCCAAGTCAGCGAGCGTCAGTGAGATGTCGACACCTGTCAGCGAGGGAACGCTGACCGTTCAAGTGAACGTGACAACGCGTTGGAAGTTCCTGGATCGCAATTGAGAAGGTGCGGGTTAAGGGACACCGGTAGAAAGCGGAGCGCCGTTTTTGGCTCCGCTTTTGTGTTGTTGGAAGTGTTCCACGTGGAACAACTGTGACCAATGTGACCGGATTATCACGATTATCTCTGACGTGCAAAATCGTGACTCCATATGTGGATAGTCTGGATTCAGGAAGACCCATACTCTGATGGTAGGATTGGGGCGGAACGCGCTGATCATCGATGCGCCCGAAATTTGCCATCCAAATCCGACGCTGTAGCAAAAGCAAACGGCGGAAGAGGTTGGCAGCCACGGCAGGAGCGCTACACGCCGTATCCAACCTTCGCCACCGACTCTATAGAGCAGCCCGACTACCACGAGTTAAGTGTCGTTGACTGTCGTACCCGCGTGCAGAATGCCGCGGGCGTGTGAACGTGAGGCTGCATCGGCGGTGCATCGAGAATTTCGCCAATTCGAAATGACGCGGAGAGCCCTCTTCATGCTCTAGACAGACTTTTGGTAACGAGCACAGTGAGACACCAACCCGTATCCCCACCAAACGTCATCTGAAGCTGAGATCGCACTTTCAGAACCCCCAGCGAACCTTCATAAAGAATTTTGAGCTCGGGAATTTTGCGAATTCGCTACAAAACCTCTCGCCAGCCGACGGTTCCCGAGGCCTCCACTGGCAACGTGTGCCATGTGGTGAGGTTCTTTACGCGGAGACGAGACGACGTGGGGAACTCATCGCTGGAAAAATCACGTCCTCGCCGTAGGCAGTTCGCAGGTCAAAAAGAACGAACATCACATCGCGCGCCTGCGCGCAATTCTCCGCGGCTCCTCGGCTCCGCGTCTCCGCGTGAAAATGGCGATCTCGGACGTTCGCCGGGGCGCACGAAACGCTCTCCGGGCCGTGCTTCTGGCTCCGCGTGAAAATGACGATCTCAGACGTTCGCCAGGGCCCACGAAACGCCCTCCGGGCCGTGCTTCTTGCTTCACGCACGACGCCGGTTGCCCAAACATCCAAAAGTGGAGAACCGGGCACCCCGCGAAGCACAAGCTCGACGATGCGCAGCACCCGATTAACCCGCAGACTCCGCGTAAATCCGGCTAGCGCGCAGACTCCACGCACTGGTAATCGGTTTAAGCGATCCGCCGTTGCAACACCTGTTCAGCACCCTCCCGGATCCAATCAAGGTTGAACTGCCTGGCGGATTCTCCACTCAGACCCGTACTCCTCTGCAATCCGCTGCGAGTACCGTGACGGCCTCCCCTGCCCGCACGGCAGTTGACGCACGATCTCCGCGGACCGGTCCGTTCCACGTGAAACACTCAGACCAATCCGCCGCGGCGCGATAGCCATTTAGAGAGCCATCCCCCATACTTCAGCTCCCTCAACCAACTCCGCATTTGGGTCGCATTCTAGCCATCGCCAACCAGAAGGGTGGCGTCGGCAAAACCACCTCTGCCGTCAATCTGGCTGCCTCCCTGGCCGTCGCCGAACAACGCACGCTCCTCATCGACGCCGACCCACAAGGCAACGCCAGTAGCGGCATGGGCATCAACCGCGAAGACATCGGCATCAACACCTACGACGTCCTGCTCGGCGCCAACTCAATCGACGAAGGCCTACACCAAGGTGTGCATTTCAAGCACTTGGACGTTCTCCCCACGACACCCGACCTCGCCGGCGCGGAAGTGGAATTGGTGGACATGCCTGACCGTACCAATCGAATGCAAGCAGCCATTACATCGGTCCGCGATCGCTACGACTTCATCCTCATCGATTGCCCCCCATCACTCGGCCTCATCACGCTGAACATGCTGGTGGCCACCGACGCGGTGCTCATTCCACTTCAATGCGAGTATTACGCCCTCGAAGGCCTATCCCAACTGCTCGAAACCGTCCAGCGCGTTCAGGACGCCTTCAATCCGACCCTCGAAATCGAAGGCGTCCTGCTCACCATGTACGACGCACGCCTCAACCTCTCGCGCCAAGTCGCCGCCGACGCCCGCTCCCACTTCGGCGATCGCGTCTACTCCACCGTCATCCCCCGCAACATCCGCCTGGCCGAAGCCCCATCGTTCGGTAAGCCCATCGTTGTCTACGACTTGGCGTCCGTGGGCGCCCAATCCTACATGGCAGTCGCCAAAGAGATCATCGAACGGAACAAGAAACGCGGAGTAGAGTCTAAATGACCATGTACTGCGCTGAAAGTGTCCCTATACTGTACATCAAATAGGACGAGTTATGGCACCGCCAGAAAAGCCCAGCCGCCTCGGTCGTGGTCTCGACGCCCTTTTAGCCCGACGCGAATCGCCGAAAACCACGGATGGTCGGGCCGCCAACGAAGCGTCGCCCAACACTGCAGCCGCCGCCAATAAGCCCGGTAGCACGTCCGCTGAACGAATATCACCGCCAATCGGTTCGCCAGCGAACCCTGTATCCAGCATTCCGTATGCGGACTCTTCGCCTAGTGCGGCTGCCGCGGCGTTAGGTGCGCTGAACATTCCCGTCACTCATCCGGGCGAGGCACCTGTTTCGTCAAAGGATCTGGCCTCGGGCCCGACAACGCGGGCCGTAAGCGCCTCACCACACTTCACCGGTGCTGGCGAGCCGAGTGATCCGCACACCTTGGGCTATCGTCCGCTCCCCATTGCCCACATCGCGCCGAATCCTTTTCAGCCGCGCAAGGAGTTTCATCCGCAGGACCTTGCCGATCTCGAATCGAGCATGCGTTCGCAGGGATTGTTGCAGCCCATCACTGTCCGACCGGCACCCAATCACCGGGGGTACGAACTCATTGCCGGTGAACGCCGCCTTCGCGCCGCAACGCGACTGGGGTGGAGGGAAATTCCCGCGATTGTGCGCGAGACGAATGACCGGACCATGCTCACGCTCGCCATGGTCGAGAATCTGCAACGCGCCGATCTCGATCCCATTGAGGAAGCCGATGGCTATCAACGCCTCATTGATGATTTCGACGCAACGCAACAGGAAGTAGCCGACGTCGTAGGAAAGGAACGCTCAACCGTCGCGAACGCACTGCGATTGCTCGCACTGCCGGCGTCGGTCAAGCGTATGTTGCAGGAACGAAGGCTCACGGTAGGTCATGCACGCGCACTGCTGCCGTTGGAAACTGAACGTGCGATGGCTGACCTCGCACGCGATATCGTCGCCAAGTCACTCTCTGTTCGTGACGTCGAAACACGCGTTCGCGGCACTCGACCTTCACCCGCCAAAAGCGGACGCAAAGCCAAACCAGCAGACACCGGCGTCTCAGCCGGATCTCCTGCGGCGAGCGCGGAATTGCGTCGCGTCGAGGAGTTGTTACGAAAGAAGATGCAGACCACGGTCAACATACATTTGACTGGCAAAGAACGTGGCGAAGTGCGCATTGCCTTTCTCTCGAACGACGACCTCGAACGCGTGCTCGAACTCCTGGGCGTCCGACTCGATACATAACCCCTGCATAACCTTCGGCGAAATAGACAGACGATGTCACACACCATTGCTCGCACTCGCGTTGGAATTGTCGCTGCAGCGGTCTCGTTGTTCACGACTTTCTCCGCCTGCACTCCGAAGGAGAAAGCCGCGGGAGATTCCACCGGCGCTTCTGCATCGGCCATGCAGGTCGCGCTTGTTACGTCCGGTTCAGTCTCCGATCAAGGTTGGAACAGCAGCGCGTACAATGGCCTGCTGGCCATTCGCGATTCGCTGGGTGCGCAGATCAGCAACATTCAATCGAAGTCGCCGGCCGATTACGACGAGAATTTCCGCCAGTACGGTGCGCAGCGTTACTCCATCGTGTTCGGTCATGGTTTTGAATTCCAGAGCGCGGCCGTGCGAGTCGGACCGCAATTCCCGAACACTGTTTACATCGTCACGTCCGGACGTGTGGTCGCTCCCAACGTCGCCGGCGTCGCTTTCGCCTTTGAGCAGGCGTCGTATCAGGCCGGCGTACTCGCGGGCGCCATGACGAAGTCCAATATTGTAGGGATGATCGCGGGTGTGGAATTGCCGCCGGTCAAAACCAGCTTTGCGGCATTTGAACGTGGCGCAAAGTCGGTGAATCCGAAGGTGCGCCTGCTGACCGCGTACATCGGAAATTGGGACGATGCGAGTGCGGGCAAGGAATTGGCGCTCACGCAAATCGCTCAGGGCGCCGACATGATTTTTCAGAATGCCGACGGAGCGGGACTTGGCATTTTTCAGGCCGCGAAAGAAAAGAAGATACTCGCATTTGGCGCCAACGCGAATCAAAACAACATCGCGCCGGAAGTGGTCGTTGCCAGTGTGGTAATCGATTTGCCGAAAGCAATGCTGATGATCGCGCGCGAAGTGAAAGCCGGTGGTTTCAAGGGCCGAGTGATCGATTTAGGTGTGCCGCAGGATGTCGTACGCCTGGAAATCAATCCTTCGTTCACTGCACGCATTCCAGCCAGAACCATCGTCACGATCGATTCCATCGGCGCCGCTCTCAAAGCCGGTACGTTTCACACACTCGACGATTTGCTCGCCGGTGCTGACACCGCTATTAAAGCCAAGCCGTAATCGCGCCTCATGGTTGATCTCGCAGCAGCATCGGTGGAGGCCCGTCAGCCGGAACATACTGCGGCACTGATGGATATTGTGCACGCACTCGATCTCGAGTTGCGCACGAGTGAGGTTCCCGACTCCACTGTTGCGTTGAATGGCCTGCAGGTCGCGAACAGTGGTCGCATTACGCGCGTGGCCGTGGCCGTCGACGCGTCACTGGCCAGCATCAACGCCGCCGCCGCACTGGGCGCCAACTTGCTGGTCGTGCATCACGGACTGTTTTGGGGCGGTTTGCAACCCGTCGTCGGCAAAACGTACGAACGAATGCACGCGCTAATGGCGCACGACATCGCACTGTACAGCACCCACATCCCGCTCGATCTGCACCCCACGCTGGGCAACAATGTGTTGTTGGCCGAAGCGTTTGGGTTGGTTCCGAGCGCGCCGTTTGCGCGGCATAAGGGTGTTGATATCGGAGTGAGCGGCGTGTGCGATGCCTCAACGAGCGACCTGGTCACGCGTGTTGCGCAGTACGCGGCGGTGTACGGCGGTAGTGTACGTGTTTCGATTCCCGTAGAAGGGCGCACCACCAGGCGGTGGGCTATTTGCAGCGGCATGGGAGTGTCGCCGGACTCCTTGCTGGAAGCACGAAACGCAGGTGTGGATACGTTGATTGTTGGCGAAGGAACCCATCACAGCGCCGTGGACAGCGCGGAACACGATGTGTGTGTGGTGTACGCCGGGCACTACGCGACCGAGACGCTCGGAGTGCAGGCCGTGGGCGGCTGGTTGCAACGGCGCTTTGGATTGCCGTGGTCCTTCCTGCTGCTGCCAACGGGTCTGTGATGGTGGGCGGCGCCGACGCCACGCAGCCGGCGCTGTCGCTGGTGGGAATTACCCGTCGCTTTGGATGCGTGACGGCACTGGATGACGCCACGATGCACGTGCAACCCGGCACGGTACACGCCCTACTGGGTGAGAACGGCGCGGGGAAAACGACGCTCATGCGTGTGGCGTTTGGCCTCGTGCAGCCCGATGCGGGTGCGATAGTTCGGTCAGGTCAGACTCTCAGGTTTGCGTCGCCCAGCGCGGCGCTCGCGGCCGGCATGGGCATGGTGCATCAGCACTTCACGTTGGTGCCCGCCATGACCGTGGCCGAAAACGTGGCGTTGGGCGGGCGCGGGCGATTTTCGCTCAAGGAATGGGCGGCGCGTGTGCACGAAATCGGTGCGCGCACGGGACTGGTGCTTGATCCATTGGCGCGCGTTTCCGAGTTGTCGGTGGGCGCGCAGCAGCGTTGTGAAATTGTGAAGGCGCTGGCGCGTGATGTGCGCGTTCTCATTCTTGATGAACCCACCGCCGTACTCGCGCCCAGTGAAGCGCAGGAACTGTTGCGCTGGGTGAAACATTTCGCACTCGCTGGTCATGCGGTGGTGCTCATCACGCACAAGTTGCGCGACGCGCTCGCGGTGGCTGCGAATGTGACTGTGCTGCGTCTGGGCAAATCGGTACTGAACGCCGCGGTGTCGGACACCAACGAGGCACAGCTTGCGGCCGCGATGTTGGGCTCGGCTCCGCTCCAGGGGACGGGTGTTTTGAAAAACGAAACGGCCGTCGAAGATTTGGTGGCGCCGATCAATGCGTCCGCGCCCTTGGTTGGCGTCTCTTTGGCCGCGATCACTGCACCCGTCTCCTTAAGCGATGCGATCAACGGGACGGGTCGGTTGAAGCGCGAACCGGGGCGCGTCGTGTTGCGACTCAACAATGCAACCGTCCGCGACAAGCAAAACGTAGTGCGCGTCAATCGCGCTTCGCTTGAAGTTCACGCCGGCGAAATTGTTGGAGTCGCGGCCGTTGAAGGGGCGGGCCAACGCGAATTGTTGCGACTGCTGTCGGGGCGTTTGGTACAGTCCGACGGCGACGTGCAGCTGCCTGCCCACATTGGATTTGTGCCGGAGGACCGACACAACGATGCAATGCTGCTCGATCGTTCCCTCGTGGAAAATGTTGCGTTGCGCGATGCCGGTTCGCGCGAAGGACGCATGCCGTGGGACGCGCTGCAACGCGCGACGCGCACCATCCTCAACGAATTACAGGTGCGCGCCGGTGGCGCCGATGTTGAAGCCCGCACATTGTCCGGCGGCAACCAACAAAAACTGATACTCGGCCGAGAGCTTGCGCTGCAACCGGAAGCGTTGGTGATCGAGAATCCAACGCGCGGCCTGGATTTTCGCGCGGCGGGCGCGGTAGTCGACGCGTTACGGACCGCACGAGCGGGCGGCACTGCGGTCGTGGTGTACTCAAGCGATCTCGACGAAGTGTTGTCCCTGGCCGATCGCGTGGTGGTGATGCACGCGGGCCAACTGTCGGACGTCGCGGCCGATCGCGAGATCATTGGTCGCGCCATGTTGGGCGCATGACGCTTCCGTCGGTGACTGGCGAAACGATTGTCACGCCTGCTCAAGGCCGCGGTGCATCCATCAGGGTCAGCACCATTGTCGGAGGCCTGTTGCGCGCGCTCGTCCTCGCGTTGGTCGCGGTTGTGCTGTTGGTCGTGTTGCTCACCATTACCGGCCAACGCACCGGCGATGCGCTCATTGCCCTGGTGAACGGCGCGGTGGGATCGTGGTACGCCATCACTTCGGCGACGCTGGTACGTGCGGTTCCGCTTGCTCTCGCGGGATTGGCGGTATCGCTCGCGTTTCGGGCTGGCATTCTAAACATCGGTGCCGAGGGTCAGCTATTGGCCGGCGCCGCGGCGGCAACCTTTGCCTCGCTGGCCGCACCACAACTCGGTGTGTTTGTGATTCCGCTGTTGTTAGCGGCGGGCTGTGTTGCGGGGGCCGCCTGGGCCGGAATCGCCGCCTTCCTGCGACAAAAGCTAGGTGTGCTGGAAGTCATCAGCACAATCATGTTGAACTACGTCGCGTTTCATACGGTCGGGTATCTCGTGCGCGGTCCATTGCAGGAATCCACGCACGTGTTTCCGCAGTCGTTCAACATCGACCCGCGAGCGCAGTTGCCGCTGATCATTCCGGGTACGCGATTGCACCTCGGATTCGCGCTCGCAGTGGTGATTGGAATCGCGTTGTGGTGGTGGTTGCGTGATCGGGCGGGGGGCTTTCGGTTGCGTGCAGTTGGCGCAAACGCTCGTGCTGCTGCGAGTGCGGGCCGCATTGATGTCGCACGAACCACTACGGTGGCATTTCTCGCGAGTGGTGCGATTGCGGGACTGGCCGGCGCCGCCCAACTCTCGGGCGTGACGTATTCGTTGTACGAAACCATTTCACCCGGGTACGGCTACACCGCGATTGCCGTCGCGCTGCTGGCCCGACTGAATCCGTTGGGCGTGTTGGGGGCCGCGGTGATGTTTGGAGCGTTGGAAGCGGGCGCGAATGCCATGCAACGTGATGCCGGCGTGCCGGAAGTGCTCGTCTCCGTCGTTGAAGCCCTGCTCATTTTGCTGGTGCTCGCGGCCGATCGCTGGCGAACGCGCAGCGTGCGCATGGCAGAGGCCAGCACATGATAGACGCGTTTCTTGAAGCCACGATTCGCTGGGCCACTCCCTTTGCACTGGCTGCACTCGGTGAATGTGTCAGCGAACGCGCGGGCGTCATCAACATAGGGTTGGAAGGATCCATCATCGCGGGCGCACTTGGTGCCACCATTGGTGCTGGCGTGTTTGGTCCGACAGTGGGATTTGCGGCGGGCGCGTTGAGCGGAGTGCTCATCGCAACATTCTTTGGTGTGTTCGCGGTCGCGCTGCGGTCTGATCAGATCATTACCGGCACGGCGATCACGATGTTCTCGCTGGGCGCAACGGGAACGCTGTATCGGCTGATTTATGGGGCTGCCGGCGTCTCACTCTCCACACCGACCACCGGTGTGTTCGCTGTCCCGGTACTCAGCTCGATTCCGGTGATCGGTCTCGCGCTATTCGTGCAGCCGCCCATTACCTACGTGCTGTATTTCGCCATTGCTGGGGTTGCGTGGTGGTTATCGAGAACGCAGGCGGGTCTTGCGCTCCGCGCCGTAGGCGAGCGTCCCGAAGCCGCTGCCGCCGCCGGCGTCAATGTGCGTCGCGTGCAGTTTGGCGCCGTCGTGTTTGCAGGTGCAATGGCGGGACTCGCGGGGGCAACGCTGGTGCTGGCCCAGGCCGGAACGTTTGTCGAAAACATGTCCGCGGGACGCGGCTTTATCGCGATCGCCATCGTGGTGTTGGGACGCTGGCGCCCGCTGGGCGTTGCTGCCGCATCGCTATTGTTTGGCGCAGCCTACACGCTGCAGAATCTCTTTCAGTCACTGGGTCTCGCGGGTGTGCCGTACAATCTGTTTCTGGCCGTCCCTTACGTGCTCACCCTGATCGTTTTGTCATTGTCACGCAGCGGTACGTCCTCGCCTGCTGCCTTGGGACAAAAGGAGATTGTGTCACGGTAGCATTTGCGGTAAACACCAATGTTGGAGTCGCTGTATTCACTCCCCTCTCGTACACAGCACGTCAAATTAGCGTAGCTTTCAACATGTTCACTTTCCCATCGCCTATCACTTCGAACAATCTCGCCTTGCTCTCCCTATTCCGGTCTGCCGGCGTGGCTGTGCTGGCGAGCCTTGGCGCCTGTGCCAGTGCAGGGCGGCCGTCGGCCGCGGTCACGGGCATTCCCAATACGTCGACCATCTCGCGCCCCACGATTCAGGCGTCCGGACCTGCTTTCCAAACCGGGCAAGCAGGCGCAATCGCCCGCGCCCGCGCCGATAGCGCGCGCCTACCGTACACCAAGGCCGATATCGATTTCATGAGCGGGATGATTCATCATCACGCCCAGGCCATCACGATGTCGCGCATGGCACCCACGCACGGAGCGGACGCTGCGGTCCAACGCCTGACCGCACGCATTATCAATGCGCAGTCGGATGAAATCCGGCTTATGCAGGGCTGGCTGCAGGACCGCAATCAGGCCGTACCGCAGGTCGACTCCGCCGGTAATGTGACGGTTGGAATGGCGGGAATGGCCGGCCACAACATGAGCGCGATGCCGGGTATGCCCGGAATGGAAATGCCGGGAATGGCGATGAACGCGATGCCAGGTATGCTTACCGAAGCGCAGATGAAAGAGTTGGACAAGTCTCGTGGCAAGGAATACGACCGCCTGTTCCTGACCTACATGATGCAGCACCACCGCGGCGCCGTGTCGATGGTCCGCGATCTATTCTCATCCCAAGGCTCCGGCCAGGACGAATCCATTTTCAAGTTCGCAAACGATGTGGAGGTCGATCAATCGACCGAGATTCGGCGCATGCTCTCGATGATGCTCGAAATGGGTTTTTCCCCGCCGCCTGCAAAATAAGCGACAGTGACCTTATGGTGCACGAATAGTGCGCCGATGATGTAGCAAAATCAGCCCGCTGTTTTACCGCTGTTCCCGCGCAGCTTTTCGATTTCGTATCGTCGTCAACCCCGAGGATTATTCATGTCTTTCGTCGCTCCGCCTCGCCGACGCGCCCTGTCGATCATTCGACACGGCGCCATCGTCGGCGCGCTTTTCTCCATCTCGGCCTGCGCTACCACGCGCTCCGCGACCCCGCCGGGACCGCCCGTGAATCCGGCTCTAGATCCGCGCGTCGGCCTCAAGTCCGGTCTCATGGACGCCGAACAAGCTGTCTCCAACATGAAAGTCCTGGCGAGTGTAGCGTCGCCACCGGGGTTCCTCGGCATCACGAATTCGGATCTGGCCTTCATGGGCAAGTACGCCATTCAGGGCAACTACAATGGCCCCGTCATTTGGGACATGTCCAACCCATCCAAGCCGACGTTGGTAACGGCATACACTTGTCCGGCCTCACAGAACGACATCTCGGTCTACAAGAACCTGATGTTCATGTCGGCCGAAGCCACAAACGGTCGCGTGGATTGCAAACCGGGTGGTGTACCGGATCCGGTCAGCAAGGAACGCTTCCGCGGCGTGCGCGTCTTCGACATTTCGGACATCAAGAATCCGAAGCTGATCGCCAACGTGCAGACGTGCCGTGGTTCACACACGCACACGGTGCTTGACGATCCGAAAGACAAACAGAATATCTACATCTACGTCTCTGGTTCATCAGGCATTCGCTCGGCTGACGAATTGCCGGGCTGCGACGGCAACCTGTCGGCCGAACAGCAGGCCGCGTCCAAATTGCGCATTGAAATCATCAAGGTGCCGCTCAACGATCCGTCCAAAGCGGCCGTCGTGAATCGCGCCAACATCTTTTCCGGCCTCAAGGCCAGTCCCTCACACAGCTTGTCAGACGCCGATAAAGACGCGCAAGCAATCGCCGTTGAGCGCGCGCGGAAACTTGGCGCCTTCATCGTGATGAATCCGCAGTCCGGCGTCGAACAGGTTGTAAACGCGCCGACGTCGAAACCGTGGTTGGACAGCATTGTGAAAGCGCGCGGCGGCACCGGCGCACCAGCGGCAGCCGACAGCGCCGCACTGCGTCCAAACGTGCAGATGTTGATGAACCGCGTGTTCGCGAATGCCGTTGCGTTCAATCCGAATGCAGCTGTGTCCGATCGCTCGCAGTGCCACGACATCACGGTGTATCCCGCACTTGGACTCGCCGGTGGCGCGTGCGAAGGACACGGTTTGCTGCTCGACATCAGCAACCCAGTGAATCCCATTCGTCTGGATGCCGTCGCGGATTCAAACTTCTCGTACTGGCATTCGGCCACGTTCAACAACGACGGTACGAAGTTGTTGTTCTCCGACGAATGGGGTGGTGGGGGTGGACCGAAGTGCCGCGCCGGCGACAAGCCGGAGTGGGGCGCCGACGCCATCTTCACGATTGAAAACAAGAAGCTCAAGTTCCAGAGCTACTACAAGATTCCCACGTATCAGACTTCGGAAGAAAATTGCGTCGCGCACAACGGTTCACTCATTCCGATTCCTGATCGCGACGTGATGATTCAGGCGTGGTACCAGGGCGGCATTTCGGTGTTCGATTGGACCGATGCGAAACATCCGCAGG
>Ga0335397_10001418_pt1 | contig 32724 bp, 32 predicted proteins | sample MAT04_FD_205740 | JGI IMG/M metagenome (GOLD analysis project Ga0335397, IMG submission 205740) | Freshwater microbial communities from Lake Fryxell liftoff mats and glacier meltwater in Antarctica - MAT-04 (spades assembly) (version 2) ... | reverse complement strand
CCGTCGTGCTGCTGGCCAAACTCGTATTGCCACTGCACGAGGCGGCGCGCGTGACCTCTGTCGTGTGGGCCGGGATTGGCATCGCGTCGATCGCGCTGGCGGCGCGACGCTGGAGCGGCGGACACATTTCGTTTCTCGCCGCGATCATCACCATTGGCTGCATCGGCCTCTATGATCTGGCGCACAAATATGGGCCAGACGTGGCAGTGTTCGCCGCGCTCGCCATCGCCATTTATGGCACCGCCGAACTTGCAAACGCGCCGCGCCGCGCTACGGCGCTGCTCACCGCAGCCGTCGTCGTCGGGTTCGCAGCGCGCGGCGTGTTGGGCTACCTGCTCGTGGTGCTGCCGATCATCCTGCTGTGTTTCGCCCCGGTTTACTCGATGTATCGCGTCGCCCTGATCCGCGCGCTCATCTTTGCCACTGTGATCTGCGCGTTCTGGATCGTCGCGTTTTCACAGCGCGATGCAGTGGGCTTCGATGCCTGGCTGGACGCTGATCTGGGTCTCAACGTCGATGACCATGACCGTTTCAGTCCGACGTTTTATCTCGGCACGCTGCTTTGGTTCGCATGGCCCGCATGGCCCATCGCGATCTGGCTCATCACACTGCGCGCACGCGGTTTTGCCGGCGGCTGGCAGCGCGGCGAAGTGGTCGCACCGATCGTATTTTTCGTCAGTTGCCTCGTGACAATTTCGATATTTACCGACCCTCGTGCCAGTCACACTATTGCGCTTTTACCGCCGCTGATCATCCTTGCAGCCTTCGGCGTAGATACGCTCAAGCGCACCTGGTACGCGCTGATCGACTGGTTTGGCATCCTTGTGCTGGGCTTGACCGCGATTGCGGTAGTGTTGGCTGCGAGCGCGATTTATTTTGGCTGGCCACCAATGATTTCGCAGTGGCTTAAGGGCTATGTTCCGGGGTTCAAAGGCACGCTGCCGTGGCTCGGATACGGTGTTGCGATGGTCGCCTTCGTCATCTGGGTCGCGCTCATTCAACCGGCACATCAACACGCGCGTCGGGCACTGATTAACTGGGCTGGATGCGTGACTTTTTTGTGGGTCGTGGCGCAAGCGCTATTGTTGGCTCCGGCCAATCACATCAACACATACAAGGACGTTTTCACCGAAATGTCCAAAGTCTGGCCGACTGACGGCTGCGTCAATTCAATCGAGTTGTCCACCTCGCAAGCCGCGATGCTTGAATATCACGCAAAGCGCCTCACACTGCCAATAGACGCTGCCGTAGAGGCGCAGTGCCCCTTTGTGCTGCTGCAACGCTACCGTGACGAACCCATCCCGCTGCCCGACCCAGAGTACAAGCTCCGTTTTCGTGGCAGTCGTCCGGGAGATAATTACGAGGCGTTTGAACTCTACGAAAAGTCCACCGCTGCTACCGATTCCAATTCCGCTGCACCCGTTACTGAAAAGGCCAAAACGCCATGAAATTTGTTGATGAAGCTTTTATTGACGTAGTCGCCGGTGACGGCGGTAACGGTATGGCCTCCTTCCGCCGCGAAAAATGCATCCCGCGCGGCGGCCCCGATGGCGGCGACGGCGGACGCGGTGGCAGCATTTACGCCGTGGCCGACGAGAATATCAACACGTTGATCGACTACCGATTTGCGCGTATCCACCGTGCCGAAAAAGGCGGTAACGGTAGTGGCGCTGATTGCTACGGTCGTGGCTCCGAAGACGTGATTCTGAAAATGCCAGTCGGCACCATCATCACCGACGCCGAAACCGGCATCCAGATCGCCGATTTAGCGAAACACGGCGCGCGCGAAATGATCGCCAAAGGCGGCGCGGGCGGCCTCGGCAACCTGCATTTCAAATCCAGCACCAACCGCGCTCCACGTCAAAAAACGATGGGCGAAGAAGGCGAAAACCGCCGCGTTCAGCTGGAGCTTAAAGTGCTGGCTGATGTGGGCTTACTGGGCTATCCCAATGCAGGCAAATCGACCCTCGTGCGAGCGGTCAGTGCGGCGAAACCGAAGGTCGCCGATTACCCATTCACCACGCTCGCGCCGAGCTTGGGCGTAGTGCGTATCGATCACGGTCGTGCCTTCGTCATCGCAGACATTCCCGGCTTGATCGAGGGCGCGTCGGAAGGCGCAGGCCTGGGACATCAGTTCCTGCGCCATTTGCAGCGCACTAAACTCATTCTGCATCTCGTCGACATCGCGCCGTACGATCCTGAAGCTGACCCGGTGAAAGAAGCCAAAGCGCTTGCGGCTGAACTTAAAAAGTACGACACGCAACTGTTCAAAAAGCCGCGCTGGCTGGTCTTTAACAAGCTCGACCTCGTTGACGCCAAAGAAGGCGATACGCGTATCAAAGACGCGCTCAAGCGTTTGCGCTGGACCAAGCCGTGGTTCGCGATCAGCGGCATGCAATCGACCGGCACACAAAATCTGGTGCGCGCGATTGGCGAGCACCTGGCGACCGTCGCTGCGGAACTCGCAGCCAAAGAGGCCGCAAAAAAACCTAAAGTTGCGGTTCAGGCTAGCGCGCTCGCACCCGTCATGGGCAACAACACGCCGTCGGGTCAGGCAACGGAACAAGCGCAAGCCCGCCGGGAAGCGCGGCGCATCGCCGACGCCTCCGTTCTGGCGTGACGAGGGCTCGCCTCACCGCGACCCAACGCCTCGTTGCCAAAGTAGGCAGCGCGCTCGTCACCAACGGCGGCGCAGGGATTGACCGCAGCGCCATCACGCGCTGGGCGTCCGACGTCGCCGCCCTTCGCGCCAGCGGCGTTGAAGTCATCTTCGTGTCCTCCGGCGCGGTTGCCGAGGGCATGGCGCGACTCGGCTGGAGCGAGCGCCCAAAGGCGATGTCCGAGCTGCAAGCCGCAGCCGCCGTCGGGCAAATGGGCCTGGTCAACGTTTACGAACAGGCGTTCGCTGCGCATGGCCTGCACACTGCACAGGTGCTGCTCACGCACGAGGATTTAGCAGACCGCAAGCGCTATCTCAACGCGCGCTCGACGCTGCTGGCGCTGCTCAAGCACAACGTCATCCCGATCATCAACGAGAACGACACCGTCACTACGGACGAGATTCGTTTTGGCGATAACGACACGCTGGGCGCGTTGGTCGCCAATCTCGTCGACGCGCAAACGCTGGTGCTGCTGACTGATCAGCGCGGCCTTTACACCGCCGATCCGCGCAGAGATGCGTCTGCACAATTCATTAGCGAAGGCCGTGCTGACGATCCGCAATATGAGGCCATGGCAGGTGGTGTAGGCACCGGCATTTCGCGCGGCGGCATGCTCACCAAAATTCTCGCCGCACGACGCGCTGCCAACTCCGGCATTCACACGGTCATCGCGAGCGGTCACGAGCAGAACGTGTTGCAACGCGTGCTGGGCGGTGAGTCACTCGGCACCCTGCTCTACGCGCCCGAAGCCAGTCTCGGCAAGCGCAAAAGCTGGCTCGCGGATCACTTGCAACTGCGCGGTAAAGTCACGCTGGACGCGGGTGCGACGAAAGCATTGCTGCACGGTGGCCGTAGCTTGCTGCCGATAGGCGTGATCGCCGTTTCCGGTGAATTCGAGCGCGGAGAGGTCATCGGCTGCATCGATGAATCGGGTCGAGAGCTCGCGCGAGGTCTCACCAACTACTCCTCCAGCGAGGCCTTGCGGATCATGAGGAAACCCTCATCTGAGATCGAATCGGTACTCGGCTATGCGGATGAGGATGAGCTTATTCATCGGGATAACCTAGTAGTAACCGGCTAGCTACGACGCACCCACGTCGCGGCAGAGCCGCTCCTGCAACTATCCTTGTAAAAGCGGCTCCGCCGCGACCCATGGAATACAGGGAAAAACATGATTCTTCGCAACGCACTTGCCACGCTCTTTGCCGCTTTCGCTGTGGTCGCGACAGCGCTCGCGCAGCCCGCGATGCACCGCCAGGCCGCCCCGGGCCTTAGCGGCGCAATGCCCAGCCTCGCTCCCATCGTCAATCAAACGGCGGCTGGCGTGGTCAATATTTCCACTAGCTCACGTGGAAACGACGCCGACAACCCAATGTTCAACGATCCGTTTTTCCGCCGCTTTTTCGGCGCGCCGGATCGACCCCGCGAGTCTCAGGCTTCGGGCTCCGGCGTGATCGTCGACGCGGGCAAAGGCTACGTACTCACCAACAATCACGTCATCAAGGGCGCCACTAAAATCGTCGTCACCTTGCGTGATCGCCGTGAGCTAACCGCAAAACTGATCGGTACCGACCCCGCGACCGACATTGCGCTGTTGCAAATCCCTTCCGAAAAACTCACAGCCGTTCGCGTAGGTGAATCCGATGCGCTGCAAGTCGGCGACTACGTGCTCGCGATTGGTAACCCATTCGGCGTTGGGCAAACGGTTACCTCCGGTATCGTGTCTGCGCTTGGACGCGCGGGCCTCAACATTGAGGGCTTCGAAGACTTCATCCAGACCGATGCCTCGATCAATCCGGGCAATTCCGGTGGTGCGTTGATCAACCTGCGCGGCGAACTCATCGGCATCAACACAGCCATCATCGGCCCCACCGGCGGCAACGTCGGTATTGGCTTTGCCGTACCCACCAACATGGCGATGCGCGTGATGGATCAGCTTGCGCGCTTTGGCGAAGTGAAGCGCGGCGGCATCGGCATCGCCGCCGTCGGCGAAGTCAATCAGGAAATCGCCAAAGAGCAGAAGCTGCCCGCCATCGAAGGCGCAGTCATTAATACGGTCATCTCGGGGAGTCCCGCAGACAAGGCTGGGCTCAAAAAAGGTGATGTCGTATTGCATGCCAATGGACGCGCCGTCCGAACCGGTTACGACTTACGCAATCAGCAGGGACTGACGCCGATCGGCCAGCCGCTGGAGCTGACCGTCACGCGAAATGGGCAGCAACGCAATGTTCGCATTACCATCGAGACGCCTGCCCGTGCGCAAGGCCTGAAACCGGAAAAAATCACAGAATTGCCAGGCACGGAATTGGCCAGCATTCCGAAGGAACTCAACCGTAAAGGCGTCTATATTTTGGAGGTCAATCCGACCGGCGAAGCGCATCAAATTGGTCTGCGCGAAAACGACATTCTTCTGGGTGTCAACGGTGCGTATGTGCAGTCGCCGGAGGAAGTGCGCCGCGCAATCCGTGAGGCAAATCGCTTCGTGGTGTTTAACCTGCTGCGTGGTGACAATCGAATTGATCTCCGGGCGCGTAAAGGCACGTCGCAGGGGACGTAGAACGCGCCGATCTATCCACGCGCCTCGCGGAAAAAGCCGAGCTTCTCCTGCGCCACACGGTCAGAGAAACAAAACAACACGGACTCTTCCGCAGCGTTCAAGGTGTAGGGCATCCAGCCCGGAACGACAGCGACATCTTTCGGCGCAAGCACGAATGATTGCCCGGCAACGTTGAGCATTGTTGTCCCTTCTATCGCGACAAAAATCGCGCTGTCACTTGAACGATAGGACTGCGTTGCGAATCCTTTTGGCAACAGGCGAATCGTAGTCGCCATCGTAGGCATCGCCCAGCCCCCGTCCACGGGGTTCACATAGCGCATGACGTAGCCCTGATGCGCATCGGGAGCCCCAGCGTGGGCGAGTTGCGCCAGCGCTTCGCGGGTGCGCGCATACGGATAGTTAAAGATCGGTGAATTGAGCGCTTGTGCGCGATAGTTCAGTGGCAACAACCCACTGCCGTAGCGTGCAAGCGAGTCGCCCGCTGGCCGTGTAATTTCAGCTTCCGCCTCGTGATGATCTTCGCGAAACGTGCTGTTGAAATGCGCGAGCATCGGAATGTCGAGGCCATCGAGCCACACCATCGGTCCCGTCGCCTCATGGCCGTGGTGATGCCACGTCCACGACGGCGTGATCACAAAATCACCGGGCTGCATGATCGTTTTTTCTCCGTCGACAGCAGTGTATGCACCACTACCTTCGAGCACTAATCGCAATGCTGATTGCGTATGCCGATGCGCAGGTGCCACCTCACCCGGCATGATCAGCTGAATGCCTGCATAAAGCGAACTGGTGATTTGCGAGGAGCCGCGCAGCGCCGGATTTTCCAGAATCAGCACGCGCCGCTCGGCTTCTTCTGCGCTGATATGCGAAGCAGATTCGAGCACGAACGGTCGCACGTCGGCATAGCGCCACTGGTGCGGTACACCGATGGGCGTTGGCGCAGCGGGCACCAGCGATTTCAGGCGCGTCCACAGCGGAGCCATATTCTGCGGATCAATGCGCGCATAGAACGCTTCGCGCTCGGCCTGATTTGAATGCGCTGATTTCTGCAATGAGTGATCGACTGCGTTCATGGTGGTTTCCTCATTCAGCCAGACAGGTTTCTTTGCGCCATGCGTAGAGCCACTCCACGGCATCGTAAAAGCGCTCGGGCGAACGGCCCTTCCACAGATCATTTCGCACCAGGCGCTCAACATCTTTGGCGTGATAAATGCGGCCCATCTCGCGGGCGAACAGCACGACTCGTGCGGTACGGGCCACCCGCGAACGCTCATAGTGTGCGAACGCCTTCGCAAAATCGCTGTTGTGCGCAGCTAGCGCCTCGCCGAGCGTCACCGCATCTTCCATCGCCATGCAGGCACCCTGCGCGAGGTACTGCAACATCGGATGCGCGGCGTCGCCCAACAGCGTCGCGCGACCGTACGACCATTGGCCGATCGGTTCTCGATCAGCCGTGGCCCACCGCTTCCAGCTCTTGGGCAAATCAATAAGTTGTCGCGCTTGCGCACAGATGCCCGAGAAATAGCTCTCAACCTCAGCCTTGCTGCCTTCGGTGACGCTCCAGGTTTCCTCGTTGCGACTGTGAAAAGTGACCACCAGGTTGTACTGCTCGCCACCGCGCATGGGGTAGTGCACCAGATGGCAGTTCGGACCGACCCAAATGGTGGCGGCGCTCCAGCGCAAATCTTCCGGAAAATCTTTCGCTTCAACGACCGCGCGATACACGACGTGTCCGGACACACGCACCTGGTCGCCCACCAGCGCGTCGCGCACGGCCGATTTCACGCCATCAGCGCCGATCAATGCGACTCCGCGATGAGGGTGGCCGTGCTGGTCATAAACCGTCACGCCTTCTGAATTCTGTTCGATGCGCTCAACCCGGGTCGACGTCATAAGCTCAATCTGTGGGCTTGCCTCGACGCCTTCAAGCAATGATTTGTGCACGTCAGCGCGATGAATCACCGCGTACGGATTACCAAACCGCTCACGAAACGCTTCACCCACGGGAATCTCGCCGACCACTGTTGCGTCAATCGCGTCCATCATCAACAGTCGCTCGGTGTACACGGCGCGCACTCGCGCTTGTGGCCCAACACCCAGCGCATCAAACGCCGCAAACGCATTGGGGCCCAACTGAATTCCAGCGCCGATTTCACCGATCTCCGGGGACTGCTCAAGCACCTTCACGCGAAAGCCCTGACGGGCTACGGCAAGCGCCGCGGCGAGGCCGCCGATGCCGCCGCCGGCAACGATTACCGGATGATCATTTTTGGGTTCATTCATGCGGCTTCCGTTATACCAGCCCGCCTGTCCGGGTTTGGGGGCCCGTTTCAACGAAGATTGGCAATCGCTCTACACTGCAAGCGTTGTTCATTCGCAGGAAAAATATGCAATACCGTCGCCTCGGCCATTCCGGCCTTAAAGTCTCTGAGCTCTCTTTTGGCTCGTGGGTCACCTACGGCTCGCAGGTGGACACCCAGTCTGCCGTCGAATGCATGGCCGCCGCCTGGGACGCGGGCGTCAATTTTTTCGACAACGCTGAGGTGTACGCGCGCGGCATGTCAGAAACGATCATGGGAGAGGCGCTCAAGCAGCTCAAGTGGCGACGCGCTCAGGCCGTCATCTCTACCAAATTTTTCTGGGGTATCGCTGATGGCCCTAACGAGAAAAACACGCTCAATCGCAAGTATCTGATGCAGGCGATTGACGGTTCGCTGAAGCGTTTGCAGCTTGATTACGTCGATCTCGTGTTCTGTCATCGCGGCGATCCGAACACCCCGATTGAAGAGACCGTGCGCGCGATGAGCGACATGATCACGCAGGGAAAAGCGATGTACTGGGGCACCAGCGAATGGAGTGCCGACGACGTCCGCGCCGCCTACGAAATCGCAGAGCGTCATCACCTGCACAAACCGGTCATGGAGCAGCCGCAATACAACCTCTTCTCCCGTGAGAAGGTAGAGAAAGAATTCGCCCGACTGTACGGCGACATCGGCCTCGGGCTCACCACCTGGAGCCCGCTCAGCTCGGGCCTGCTGACCGGGAAATACAAGGACGGCATCCCGGCGGACAGTCGCGCCGCGCTCAAAGGCTACGAATGGATTGCGGAGCGTGTGACCGATGCGGGCAAGATCGCCCAGGTTGAAAAATTGCGGCCGATTGCCGGAGATTTGGGCTGCACCATTTCGCAGCTGGCGCTCGCATGGTGCCTCAAAAATCCGAACGTCTCGACCGTCATCACGGGCGCTTCGCGCGTGTCACAGGTGCACGAAAACATGAAGGCGCTCGAGGTTGTGCCGAAGCTCACCGTCGAGGTTGTTAAGGCGATTGAGGCGGCAACGGCTTAACGCGGCCGAAGGCAATGGACTGGACTCCTCCCCACAAACTCCACCGCTGCCCCATAAATCTTAAACTGCTGATCCGCAGCCAGCAGACGCATCGCTTCAGCGCTTGCCTGCGCAGCCAACAACTGGGTAAACGGATCGACGTGATGCCGCGGCGGCGTCGCCAAAACGCCCGCTGGCGTCGCGCGAACATTCAGCCGCGCAAACCCGGCCCACTCGCAATCGGCTTCAATCGTCGCAAAATCAAACTGGCGAACCTTCGGGCACACGCTCTGTTTGATCCCCGCATTAAGGAACGCCAGCGTGAGGTGAGCGATCTCGTTCTCCTAAACTTTTAATGAAGCGCGCGCTGCCGCAGAGAGGCGCTCAGGTGCCGACGTCGCCCACGCCAGGGATATAGCGAGCGCAAGCGCTACGGAGATCAACCAAGTGCATTCGAGACGTCAACGACGCGCACACTAATTTTCGGTTTCTCACTTTGTGGCACGCGACCAAGCAGTTCCTTGCCAAGTTCCCGTGCACTACTTGGACGCCAGCCGTCGAGCTTTGTGCAATGCTCGTCGCCAAACCAAAAGACAAGATAAAGACCAAGTCCACCGGACTTCGGATCAATGCAATATTTTTTTATTAGCTGGCTCTTTACGGCCGTCCAAAGTTCTCGGTGATTGTTCTTTTTCGCCTCAATCGGTAACGGTTCGAGGTTGTAGTCAGCGGCCGTCTGTACGAAAGCATCAGCGTTGCCGACTGCGAAATTACGCTCCAGAATAAAACGAATGTCGCTCGCATCGAGCTTTTGGAGACGCAGGATATGAAATGAATTTTCAGCGGGGATTAGCTGGCGGAGTTTGTTTGCATCCACATCGCCGAACCAGCTAAATTCTCTACAAGAAAGGCGAAACGAAGTGATGCCTTCCCTCTGCAAACGCACGCGAATTTGCTGCATGACACTCGCGCCATCAGACGTGCTCGCGCGCACCCCATGTAGGGCGTCAATAAAAACTGGCGCGTCGGTGCGACGGCCCGTTAGAGGCACACCACAAATGAAGTCGGCGACGGAAATTACCTTCGAGCCGCAACGATTTGCAGCCGACGCAAACGCAGTGGTCTTACCCATACCGGGATCGCCGAGAAGTACGTATGCAGCGGAAGCATCGAACTCTTCAATAGGCCGCGTTCGCACGAAATCCGAAGCATTAGCTTCGTGTGATTCGCCGAGTTCTTCGACGTCGCGATTGACGAGTGTGATCATTTTTCTCCGTGTACCACCGTCGCCATCCCCAACGCCCGCGCCGCAGCATTAAGCCGTTCGTCAAAACAAACGAACGCCAGCGTTTCAGGCATCAACAAGAGCGAGATCGCCTCAGCCGCCGCCAGGTGAACGCTGTCATATCCCCGCAAGCCAAAGCGTTCAGCGAGATCGCCTGCGCGCCGAATGAGAGGGTCTCTCACATCGATCACCTGGCAGGTTTGCCAATCTGACTCAAAGGAGGCGACGGCCAAATCTTTCGTCGCTTGATTCATTCGCCCCATACGTTGTGCTTTCGCAAACGAGGCGCGCATCTCGGCATAGGTAATCAGATGAGAAGTGCATCGTTCGGCCGCGCTAATCAACGACTCGACGTGCTCACTCCCGGCTTCAGGAACATACAGTTTCATCCAGGTAGAGGCGTCGAGATAGAGCGTTTTATGAGCCATCAATATTGCCCGCACCTAATCGCGGTCAATCTCGGTCATCCAGCACCATTTTCGAAAGTGTTGGTCCTTCACCTTGCAAGACAATTTTGTTGGCACCTAGCCCGCGTGGCTTGCCCGTGCGCGTCGGTTGCCGAATCCAGGCAACGTTGGCAAGTGGATCGGGACGCGGCACTTTCAGCACGTCTGGCGGCGAGAGCTTGGCGACGGGTTTTCCGTGAGAGGTGATGGTGATTTCCTCGCCTGCCTGGACGCGCTTCAGATATTCCGAAAGATGATCTTTAAGGTCTCGGGTAGCGATGTCCAAAATTGGGCTCCGATTCAATTGAGGCTACAATTTCAACATTGTAGCCGCAACTCACCACACCAAACGTTCGCAGCGCCGTTGCGAACGTTCAGTTTCAGGTACGCTCAATCACCATAATGACTCAAGAGCTGATCGCGAACTTTAAGGTTTGCCATCAGCTTTTCGTTGAAACACATACTGAATACGGCCTAGCGCCAATTTTTCTGATTTCTCGATATTCGATATATTCACCGTTTAGCCCCTATGCCACAAGGCTTTCCCGCGAAAGCTGATCCTTTTTTCCGTAGTTCGTTTTGCTCAATCTCACCCCTTACCGCATCCTCTTTGCGGACCGCGAACTTCGCGGGATCATTCTCTCTTCTGTCTTGCCACGCATGCCAATCGGCATGAATGCGTTAGGTGTTACTTTGCTCGTGCAGTCGCAGTACCAGTCCTTCGCAATCGCTGGCATGGTGTCGGCGGCCTACATGCTGGCGCTGGCGATGCAGGCTCCCATAATTGGGCGCTTTGTTGATCAGAACGGACCGAAGTCGGTGATGATGCCGCTGGCGATTTTGCATGCGCTCGCTCTGTGTTTGCTGGTGTTTTCGGTAGTAAGCCAGGCGGCTCTGCCGCTGGTGTTGGCGTCCGCTTTTCTTGCGGGTGCAGTGTTTCCGCCGGTGGCGATGACAATTCGCGCGATGTACCGAAAGTCGGCAATGCCCGATTCGCAAAAGCAGTCCGCGTTCGCGGTGGAATCGGTGATCATGGAATGTTCATTCATTCTTGGGCCGTTCCTGGTGAGCCTTGCGGTTCTCGCCGGAACGCCCGCCTTTGCCGTGGTGGCTTCGGCGGCATGTGTGGCGCTCGGCGTCTGGCATTTTTCGCGCTCTGGAGCGCTGACGCGGTGGGGCGAGGTCGAGCGCGGGGTTGAGCGTCACTTGCTCGGGCCACTGAAAATTTCAGCGGTGCGGCGTGCCCTTCTGCTGTCATTTTTCTTTGCGTTCGGCATTGGCTTAAACGAGATCGCGCTGCCCGCGTTCGCCAACGAGAGCGGCGCGCCGAGCAACGTCGGCTGGTTTTACGCGGCGATGAGTATTCCGTCTGCATTCACTGGGTTCGCCTACGGTACGAGGCACTTTGCGTGGCCGCTCAACCGGCAAATTCTGGCAACGGGATTGTGGATCGCAGTGGGCGCGGTGTTGATGGCGGTGGCGATTGGGCCGTGGACATTTGCGCTGGCCTGCGCATTTATGGGGCTCGCGATTGGGCCGATGATTACGGCGCTGTCGTTGCAGCTTGGCAAACTTTCGCCAGCCGAATACTCAACCGAAGCCTTCACCTGGAGCATGACGCTATTCATGATCGGGCTGGGCTCGGGGCTGTGGGCGGGCGGCGTGTTGATTGAACGATACGGTTCTGCGAGTTCGCTGTTTGCGTGTGCGCTGTTGACGTTTATTGCGGCGCTGTGTTGTTTGACGGTGCCGGAAGTGACTAATGAAACCGATCCACTTTAGCGCTCGCGGCTCCGTCTTGCGTAGGGTGTGCACCAGAGCGCGCACCCAAGTCGCGCTTTTTAGTCTGTGGATTTTGCGTATCGATGGTGCGCACTTTGGTGCACACCCTACCCCTGAAAATTTATGACGACACCACAACAACACCGCCGCGCAATATTGTTGATGATTGGCGCTACATTTTTGTGGAGCATCGCGGGGGTTTTCACGCGCCATCTGGACAGCGCGAAGAGCTTTGAAGTGACGTTCTGGCGTAGCTTTTTTTGCGCACTGACGCTGATCGTGTGGTTCGTGTATGCACGTGGCGCGGCAGGTACGGTGGCCTATGTTCGAGCGAGCGGCAAGGGCGGCGCGATCTCGGGGCTCATGTGGGCCGTGATGTTCACCTGTTTCATGATCGCGCTCACCTTGACGACGACCGCGAACACGTTGATCGTCATGTCGCTGTCTCCCCTCGTCGCCACGATACTCGCCTGGGCCGTACTGAAGTCCCCGATTGCAGCGCGTACCTGGCTCGCCATTGGAGCGGCGCTCGTTGGCATGATCATCATGTTTGCCAATCAGGCGCAGGCAGGCCAGGCCGCGTTGCTTGGCATGTTGATCGCCTTCGGCGTGCCGGTTGCGTCTGGCATCAACATCGTGACGCTCAAAAAAACTGGCGCCCATGTTGATCTTGCTCCAGCGGTGTTGATCGGCGGACTGATCTCCTGCGCGGTCACATTGCCGTTGTCTTTGCCTTTCGCGGCGAGCAGCAAGGACGTGTTTCTGCTCGCGATTCTTGGCATCTTTCAGTTGGGCATTCCGTGCGTAATGATGGTGCGCGCGAGTGCGCATTTGTCTGCACCGGAGGTAGCATTATTGGGCTTGCTCGAAGTATTGATGGGGCCGCTGTGGTCCTGGCTCGGTGCCGGGGAAGTGCCGGCCGGATCTACACTCGTCGGTGGTGCGATTGTGCTCGCGGCATTGGTGGCCAACGAAGTCGTGCCGAAGTCACAACCGTCGGAAAACACAAAAACTGCATGAAGCTTTACGGTTCAAAAAACTCGCGCTCGATGCGCTGCGTCTGGGCGCTCGAAGAGGCAGGTGGCACTTACGACTATCAGCGTGTCAACATGATGAAGGGCGAAGGCTACGCGCCCGCGTTCAAAGCGATCAATCCAGCGGGCAAGATTCCGGTGCTTCAGGACGGAGCGTTGACGCTGACTGAATCGATGGCGATTGTTCAGTACATTGCGGATAAGTTCCCCGACGCTCATCTGCTTCCCGACGATCTCGCAGCTCGCGCACAAGTGAATCGCTGGGTCTATTACGCGGTAACCGAAGTTGAGCCGCACCTGTGGACCGTGGCGCAACATCGCTTTGCGCTACCTGAAGACAAACGCGTCGCCGCGCTGGAGCCGACGACGCTGTGGCAACTGGAGCGAAGTCTTCGACCCATCGAGAAAGCGCTGACGACGCAGCCTTTCATTGCAGGCGCGACGTTTTCGACGGCGGACATCGTGGTGTTTCATTGTCTGGTTTGGGCGTTGTCGGCCAAGCTCGAGGGGGTGGGTGTTGCGAGCGTTGCGTATATCGAACGACTGAAAACGCGGCCCGCATATCAGCGTGCAATGGAGCGCGAACGCCTTGAAGCCGAGAAGCACGAAGCGGCTGGCGCGGCGCATTGAGCACGATTTTGGTAGCAGGCGGAAGCCGACGATTTGTCTACGACAGACTCGTGAGATAATTTTGCGATTGGGCTCTGAGTTTCGAGCCCTTCCAACATCAGGAGTGCATCCATGAATTCATCACGTCGCGTATTCGTTATCCGTTCTGTCGCCACTGGCGCGGCCGTCGCAGCCAGCCCGCTGCTTTTCGCGCAAGCCAAGCCCGCAATGCTTGACGAAAAGGACGCCACAGCCGTCGCGTTGGGCTACGTCGCTGACACAGCCAAAGCCGACCAGAAGAAATTCCCGAAACACGACAAAGCGCAAAACTGCGGCAACTGCGCGATTTTTATCGGCAAAGCGACCGATCCAGCTGGCGGATGTCCCCTGTTCGCGGGCAAGCAAGTCGCGACCAAAGGCTGGTGTAGCGCGTGGGCGAAGAAGGCTGCTTAGGTCAGCAGACAGGCCATAGTCAGAGCTAAGTTTGCGCACAAATTGTGCGCTGTCCAAAAGAGCCACCCAACCAGGTGGCTTTTTTTCGGCTCCAAGGTTAACGCGAAAAATTTGCATCACGAATACGATCGCTAATAATTAACGGCAAGCCATTCCGCAATAGGTGTCGATGACACCTGGATCGCAGTATCGACACGCTGAAAGAAGCTATGCACCGCGCGGAGCGCGTTGAGCGTCTTCTCGACTGAAGCCAGCGAAGGCTAGTTACAAGCGAGCGTCGCAGTAGCCACTTTGCCAGCCGCATCAAGCACCAGGATCGTCGCGATCTGACCTTTGAGCATCCTCCATTTGCTATCGGAGGTGAAGCTCGCGTCCACTGCATTGGCGCTGTTCACTGTGACGGCAATCTGCGGAATTGACGTTGACACAAGGTAGGGCCCAGTGCCACCAGTAATCGCGTAGCGCGTGTTGCTGGTTGTGCAGTAGGTACTGATGATATCCGCAGCCATCGAGATATTGGGTGGTGAAAGCGTCAAATCCGTCGTCGCTGTGGGGCGTGTTGCGCTGCCGGCCGTAATGACGAAGGTGGGCTTGGTGGTAGCACCCAAAGCGTCGGTTACCGTCATCTCCGTGCGTGACCCCGTGCAAGGTGTGGTCGCGGAACTCTGCACCGTGAATCGAGCGCCAGCTTTGGCAACCGTGATGCCCGCGCCGGGCGCAGCCGCCGCCGTGCCATCACTTAACACAAGCGTATTCGCAGCCGGCAGAGTCACCGCGTACGGAGCCTTGCCACCGCTAATTCCATACTCGCGGCGAACCAGCGGACATTCGTTGGTGTAATAAGCCGCGAAGCCGCCCGTCGCAGGAATGACGCTGAGATCGGAAACCCCACTGGTTTGTTTCAACACGTTGATCCAGCTATCAATGCGATGCGTGCTGGTGACGTCGGTTGCGCGCAAAAACGCCGCTTCGGACGTCACCTCTACGTCGGCCTTCAAAGCCACCGTTGCTTTGCCAGTCGCGTCGGTAGTCACCGTCGTCAGGCGTGCGAACACCGCGCTGTCCGCCTTCGGTGCCACGGTTCCTCCAAAGGTCAATACTTCGAACAGGACGCTGCGATTGGCCAACACCGCACCGTTGGCGTCCTTCAACATAATTGAGGCACTACCAATTTCGCCAGCGCACAGCGTCGCCACGGTGATTCCGGAATTATTTTCAGCCGCGCAGACCGAGCCCGCAGCATTGGTCACCGTGATCACTGGCGTCGTAATGGTGGCGGGAACAACGGTCACGGTCACCGCAGACGTAGCGCCCGCTTTGTCCGTGAATGTCAACGTCACCGTCGTGTTTGCCAGTACATTTTTTGGGGTAATCGACAGGGTAGCACCCGTCAGCTGCGCTGGAACAGGAATTACGTTGGTATCGCTCGATGTGACGCTGTACGGGCCGGTGCCACCGGTAACGGTGACCGCATTGGCGGTGTTACCAAACGCCGAGAAGGTTTTAGGCCCCGCCGCGAGCGCGGCTGTGGGCACCGTAGGTGAGGACGAAGAACTTGATCCGCCACACCCTGCGAGCGTCAGAACGCCCAGTACCGCCAAAGCCGAAATGGCCACACCGCCAGAAAAAAATTGCATTACGCTCTGCGCTCTCATTACTTTTTTAACCGTCTGCCAAGTGAATAAGGGAGTGTATCGCGTCCACGTTAAGCCCCTGTCTTCGCGGAACCCAGCGAAGCCAGCCGCGCGAGCGCACCGTCAAGCGTTTCATCGCGCTTGGCAAAGCAAAAACGAATCGTTTTTTGCTCTGCGGGCGACGAGTAAAACGCCGAAACTGGAATCGGTGTGACGCCGATTTCACGGGTGAGCCATTCACAACACGCCCGCTCACTCAAATCACGCAGCACCGGCACATCCGCGTAACTCACGCACTGAAAATAGCTCCCTTCGCACGGCAAGAGTTTCAGCGGCGTAGCGGTGACTCCGGCCGCAAAACGATCCCGTTTCGCCTGATAAAACGTCGGCAAGTTTAAATAGGGCTCCGCATCGCCGAGGTAAGTCGCAATGCCATGCTGCATGGCGCTGTTGGCCGTGAACACGGTGTACTGATGCACCTTGCGAAATTCCGCTGTCAGCGGCGCTGGCGCGCAAACTGTGCCAATCTTCCAGCCGGTGACATGAAACGTTTTGCCGAAGGATGAAATCACAAAGGCCCGGTCGCGAATCAGCGGATGCCGGGCCGCGCTTATGTGATCCTGCCGGTCAAACACCATGTGCTCGTAAACCTCATCGGAGAACACCCAAATCTCCCGGTTGGCGATCAAGTCGGCCAGACGATCCCAATCACGGGCCGTCCACACGCGACCACTTGGATTGTGCGGGCTGTTGACGATGATGGCGCGTGTCCTGGTGGAAATGGCAGCCGACAACGCGTCCCAATCCACGTCAAAACTCTCGGGTTTCAAGCGAACAGGCACCGGTACACCGCCTGCCAGCTCAATATTCGGGCTATAGCTGTCATAGCAAGGCTCCAGCACGATCACCTCGTCACCCGCCCGTACAACCGCCAGAATCGCCGACAAAATGCCCTGCGTCGCGCCCGAGGTGATCGTCACCTCGGTCTGCGCGTCATAGCGCACGCCGTGTATCGTCTCCATTTTGTCGGCCACGCGCTCACGCAGCAGAGGCACGCCGGTCATCAGTGGGTACTGGTTGTGTCCCTGACGCATCGCCTCCGTAACGGCGTCTATCAGCCGCGGGTCGCACTCAAAATCCGGGAATCCCTGCCCAAGATTGATCGCCTTGTGCTGAGTGGCGAGCGCAGACATGACCGAAAACACGGTGGTGCCGACGCGGGGAAGTTTGGTCGTAAGTTCAGGCGTTGACATAGTGCGATACACGTAAGAAGCGAAGTGAATTGTAGGAGCCGCGAAAGCCGCGAATGCGATGACAGCCTGTTCGCGGCTTTCGCCGCTCCTACAGCCCAACGGGGCTAGCGATGTCGTTACCAGCAACAAGCGTCAGGTATAGTAGCGTTTGCTTCGCTCTGACGATGCGCCACAGCCGCCATCGCACCCCCTACTTGGACGTCCTTTTACTTCTCGGGCTCATTCTCCTGAATGGTCTGTTTGCCATGAGCGAAATCGCGCTTGTGTCTGCTCGCAAAATCCGCCTCGAACAGTTCGCCAATCAGGGCGACAAAGGGGCCAAAGCCGCACTGATGCTGGGCTCTGAGCCCACCCGGCTACTCTCCACCGTTCAAATCGGCATCACGCTTGTCACCCTCGGCATGGGTGCTTTCGGTGAAAGCGCGTTCAGCGCGCCGCTGGAGCAGTGGTTCAACCAGTGGTCCTGGGGCGCAAAATACGGAAAAGAAGCGGCCACCACTGTGGTAATCGCGACCATCGGCATGATGTCGCTCATTTTTGGTGAATTGGTGCCCAAGCGCATCGGTTTGTTGTATCCCGAGGCGATTGCCCGTCTGGCCTCGCGACCCATGCAGTTCTTCGCGAGCGCGGCGAAACCGCTGGTGCGAATGCTCGCCTGGACCACCGACGCCATGGTGAAACCGTTTGGGCGCAACAAACAGGAAGAACCCCCAATCACCGAGGAAGAAATCAAAGGCCTCATGCGTCAGGGTGCCAGCGCTGGCGTGTTTGAGCACGGAGAAAGCCACATTGTTTCCCGCGTGTTCAATCTCGATGATTACACCGTTGATCGCATCATGACGCCACGAGCCGACATGGTCGTGATCGATGTCGAAACCGACCCGAACGTGACCCTTGAGCTCCTGAAACAGAGCGATTTCACGCGCTACCCGGTGGTCAAAAACGACGTGTCAAACGTGATTGGCGTCATCGATTCCGGCGACCTGCTGGCACATTATTTGAAGAGCGGCAAACTGATGCCGGAGCGGGTGCGTAAAGAGCCCGCTTTTGTGCCGGAAACTGTGACCGTTCTCGAAGTGCTGGAGACGTTCAAGCGCACACACGATTCGATGGCGTTTGTGGTGGACGAATACGGCGAAGTGCTCGGCCTCATCACATTGACGGACGTGCTCGAAGCCATTGTTGGCGATCTCGGTGATGAAGGTGAAGTGGCGAACTCCGACGCGGTTCAACGCGCCGACGGAACGTGGTTTGTCGATGGCGCGATGACGCTGGATCGTTTCCGCGAAGTGTTTCCCGATGCGCCGAAATTCCCCGGTGAGGTGGGTGGCGATTACAGGACACTCGGTGGCTTCGTGATGGCAGAGCTCGGGCGCATCGCCGCTGTGACTGATCGTGTTACCCACGACGAATACACGCTGGAAGTCGTCGATATGGACGGCAAACGCGTCGACAAATTGTTGGTGAGCCAGCCGCGCGACGACACGGGGGTTTAATCGCATGTTCGCGACGGTATCGGTCATCCTGCCCGCCGCGATCATTGTTGGCGCGGGCTACTACGCGGGCCGACGCATCCTGGATGCAGCAGGAATCAAGGCCCTGTCGGAGCTGGTGTTCAACCTCTTCCTGCCGTGCCTGTTGTTCCGCTCAATGGCGACGTCGAGTTTCGCGGGCTCCGATCTCACGTTGCTTGCAGCGTACTTCGGCGCATCGCTCGCGTGGTTCACGCTGGTCGCGCTGTACTACCGGCATCGTCACGGCCAAACCATCGATGGCGCAGTGGTGCTTGGACTCGGTGCCGTGTTCTCGAACACCGTTCAACTGGGCATCCCGATTCAGAAGCTCGCGTTCGGCGACGACGGGCTGAAACTGCATTTGTCGATCATCGCGCTGCACTCGCTGATTTTGCTGACCGCAGCAACCCTCTGGGTCGAAATCTCACGCGCCCGCGTCAGCGGCGTCGGGCAGAATGCTGCGCTGTCGAAAAGCTTGCTCCCTGTCATCAAAGCCTCGGTCATTCACCCCGTGATCTTGCCGATCATCGTTGGCCTGATGTGGAGCTTTGCGGGCTTTCCGTTGCCAGCCTGGGCCGATCAGCCGCTCGGCTTTCTCGCGTCGGCCGCCGGTCCGATGATGCTCGTGCTCATGGGCGCGCAGCTCTCGAACATGAAATTGTCCGAGCACTGGAGCGGCGCGCTGGCGTTGACAGTTGCCAAAAATCTACTGCATCCGTTGCTAATATTTGCCGTCACCTGGGGGCTTGGCTTGTCGCCGCTTGCCATCGCCGTAGCAGTCACCTGCGCCGCCCTGCCGATGGGTGCCAACGTGTTCCTTTTCGCGCAGCGCTACAACGCGAACGAAAGCCTCGTCACCGCCGCCACCGCGCTGTCGAGTCTGGTGGCGCTGTTTACCTTGACGCTAGCGCTGGCGTTGGTACCGAAGCCCTAAATTTCCGATAGCATTTACTTGCAACGCTCACCAATATTGGGCTACCAGCCATTTACGTCGATAGTCGATATACCGTTAAAGCGTCGACTATCCCCTATGTAGAGGCACTTTCAGCATAAAGCTGTTAAATTAATTTCCACTGCGCCACGGGCGCGAAACTTTTGCGGTGTTCGGCACACGGGCCGAGCTCGGCGAGAGCGGACATGTGAACTGCCGTGCCGTAGCCTTTGTGCATCGCGAATTGGTAGTGCGGAAAGCGCTCGTGAACTTCGAGCATGTAAGCATCACGCGCTGTCTTCGCGAGAATGGATGCTGCACCCACTTCACGCACGTCAGCATCAGCGCGCGGCTGGGCAACGACGATCAATCCGCGTTGACTCGCCCACGGTTTCAGGTCTCTGGGAATCTGGGTGCCGTCGATTACGATTCGGCCGATGAGGGCTTCGGGCAATTGGCTGACGGCGCGAAACATGGCGAGCATGGTGGCCTGCAATATGTTCAGACGGTCCACCTCTTCCGCACTGGCCGAGGCAATTGCCCACGCCGCTGCCTGGGCTTTGATTTCCAGCGCCAGACGGTCGCGCTTGACGGCTGTCAGGCGCTTGGAGTCATCAATCCCGGCAATGCTCTCGCCGCTAGCGCCCAAGACGACGGCGGCGGCATAGACCGGTCCTGCGAGCGGTCCGCGACCGGCTTCGTCGATGCCGCAGCAATGCACGGTGCTAGTTCCTCAGTTGTGAAAGAACCGCCATTGCGAGCGTGTCGTGACCGCCGTTTGTCGGCGCGCGCAGCGCTTCGCCCATCGTCGTGTAGGCCGACTGCATTTGCGCACGCAACCGGGTCTGCTCGATTAACGAGCTGAGCGCGCTGGTCAATGCTTCTGGCGTGGCTGCGTTCTGCAACAGTTCTGGTACGCACCAGTCACCGGCGATGATGTTCGGCAGCGATACAAATTTGCTGTTGAGTTTGCGCATCACAATCGCAGCGGTGAGACCAGTCACGCGATAGCTCACAACCTGCGGACAACCGAGCATCGCTGCCTCCAGCGTGGCGGTGCCAGAGGCGACGAGTGCAACATCGGCCGAACGCAGCGCAAAATCAGCATGCCCGAACAACAGCCGAACCCTCGGAACGATGGCTTCGGCGCGTCGCCACAGCGCGACCTCGAACTGATCCCGCGTGTCCCGTGTCACCAGCGGGACGACAAAATGGCACTTTGGAAAGCGCTCTGCCAGCCGCGACATGACGTCGATAAACAGATCGCTATGCAATTCGATTTCGCTGACACGCGAGCCGGGCAACACCGCGATCAGCGGCGCATTGGGGGCTTCACCGCCATGTTCAAGCTTGCGACGCAGCCGTGCACGATCCGCCGTTCGCAGCGGCGCGCTTGCGAGCGGGTGCCCAACGAACGTCGCGGCAACCGCGTGTTCGGCGAGCAGCTTCGGCTCGAACGGAAACAGACAGAGCACATGATCCGCCGAGTCCTTAAATTTCGCCGCGCGCTCGGGGCGCCACGCCCAGAATGACGGGCAGACATAGTGCATCGTCCGCACGCCTTGCGACTTCAGTTCACGCTCGACGCGAAGATTGAAATCAGGCGCATCAACGCCGATAAACAGCGCTGGTTTCATCGCTTGCGTTCTGGCGATCAGTTCGCGCTTGGCGCGCAGAATTCTCGGCAACGCGGAGATCACCTCAGCGTATCCGCGCACAGCGAGCGTCTCCGAATCAATCCATGCCGACACCCCGGCGGCCCGCATCTTGGGGCCGGCAATGCCGTGAAAATTGATCTCGGGGCGCAAGGCGCGAACACGTTGCACCAGGTTGGCGGCCAGTTGGTCGCCGGAGGTTTCTCCAGCGACGATCACAATATCAACCATCTGCTACCGCGCAAGCCCTCGTCCCGGTGATTGCAGAAAATCCAGCAATGGCGTGATGACGGACTGCACCTCTGCACTATGCGCTTCCTGCTCCGCAAGCAGCGTGGCAATCGCGTCTTTCAGCGTCAAATTGTTGCGGAACACCGTTTTGTAGGCGTTGCGAACGGCGGCGATCATTTCCGGCGTAAAGCCTCGTCGTTTCAATCCCTCGGCATTCACGGTGCTGAGCGAAAACGGATTGCCCTGCCCAAGCACATACGGCGCAACGTCCTGCAACACACAGGACGCGCCGCCAACCATCGCATGCGCGCCGATGCGGCAGAACTGATGCACGCCCGCGAGCCCACCGATGATGGCCCAATCGCCCACGCGCACGTGCCCGCCAAGGGTTGCGGCATTCGCCAGAATCACGTCGTCGCCCAACACGCAATCGTGGGCAACGTGGGCGTAAGCCATGAACAATCCGCGCGATCCGATGAGTGTGACGCCTTTGTCTTGGGCCGTTCCGCGATGCACCGTGCAGCTCTCGCGAAAGACGTTGTCATCTCCGATTTCGACGCGCGTTGATTCGTTTGCGTATTTTTTATCCTGTGACGCGAGGCCAATCGAACAGAACGGATAAAAAATGTTGCCCGAGCCAACCCGCGTATCGCCATCGATCACGACATGCGAAATGAGCTGGCATTTCGCGCCGAGAACAACGCCCGCGCCAACAGTGCAAAACGGGCCAATTTCAACGTCATCTGCCAGTTGCGCAGACGGATGAACGATAGAGAGTGGGTGAATTTGAGCCATCGCGCGCGTCTAGCCAGCCTGAAGCGCGGCGATCAGCGTTGCCTCCACGGCCAGGTGACCCTCAACGGTGGCGCGGCATTTGAACTTGCCGATGTTTCGCTTGATCTTCTCGACGGTCACCTCAAGAATCAATTGATCGCCGGGGACGACCATTTTTTTGAAACGGGCCTCATCAATGCCAGCCAGATAAACGATTTGCTCGCGGCCCGCCGGATCTTTCGGTTGTGAGGCGTACGCCAAAACGGCGGCCGCCTGCGCCAGTGATTCGATCATCAGGACGCCGGGCATGACTTTTTTGCCGGGAAAATGCCCGGTAAAAAACGGCTCATTGGCAGTCACATTCTTCAGCGCCTTGACGCGCACGCCGAGATCGAGTTCGAGCACGCGATCAATCAGCAAAAAAGGATATCGATGCGGCAAAAGTGCAGCAATTTTTTCGATATCGAGAACAAACGGCGGAGCGGGCAGGTTATCGGGCATAGCCTGAATTGTCGCAAAAAATCCGCGCCCGCAATTTTGTCTCGTTAATCTATCTGATCGAGCGTCGCAACTTCGCCGCGATCTGCATCCAGTCACGGTGCGGCGTGATCGGGAAAATGCCGGTGTATTGGCCTGGTTTATCAATCGATCTCGACACCAGCGAGCCACCTGACACCACCACGTCATCGCAGATGCTCAGATGACCCACTACCATCACCGCGCCGCCGAGCATGCAGCGCTTGCCGATACGCGCGCTTCCGGCGATGCCCACGCAGCCTGCGATTGCGGTGTGATCGCCGATGTGACAGTTGTGAGCGATTTGAACCTGATTGTCGATTTTGACGCCGTCGCCAATGACGGTGTCATCAATCGCACCGCGATCAATCGTCGTATTGGCACCAATTTCAACGTCATCGCCAATGACGACACCTCCCACCTGCGCGACTTTTCTCCAGCCGTTTTTAACCGGCTGAAAGCCAAAACCGTCGGCTCCGATCACCGCGCCGGAATGAACGATGCAACGGTGGCCCAGGCGAACGCCGGGGTAGATGACAGCACTCGAATGCACGTTGCAGTTATCGCCGAGTTCAACGTCGTTGTGAAGGGTTGCGTGAGCATGAATGCGGCTACCCGCGCCGATGCGGGTTCGCGCACCCACGAATGCAAAGGCATCAATCTGTGCCCCTGCGATCTGTGCCGTCGCATCAACTGCGGCTTGCGCTGCCACACCAGCGATCACACGGTCGAGCGGAAACAACAGATCCAGAGCCTGGGCAAAAGCCAGATGCGGCGCTGGGTGAATCAGGCGAATTCCATTCGAAATATCGCGATCTACATCGCGGACGATCAGAATGCAGGCCGCGACTTGTTCTGCCGCAGCCCGATGCTTGCGGTCGGAGAAAAAAGTGAGATCGCCGTCGCTCGCAGCGTCAAGACTGGAAACGCTTCTGATCAGAGTATCGGGATCGCCGAGCAGTTCGGCGTTCAGCGCGTTCGCCAGTGCGCCAACGGTTAGCGGGTGCGCGACGATTCGGCCCATGATTGACTACTTGTCAGCGAGGGCTTTCAAAACGCGATCTGTAATGTCGATACGTGAGCTCACGTAAACGGCTTCCTGCAGAATGAGATCGAACTTTTCGGCCTCAGCGATTTGTTGAATCGCCTTTTGTAAACGCTCCTGCAAGCCAGCGAGCTCTTCATTGCGACGAAGATTTTCGTCTTCACGCAGCTCGCGCTGTGCGCGTTGCAAATCACGATTGAGGACTTCGAGGTCGCGCTGCCGGGTGCGACGATCAGCGTCCGAGAGCGTTAGCTGCTCTTTTTCAAAGGCCGTCGAAGAATCGCGAAATTTTCTGGCAACGCGCTCCACCTCGGCCTGACGTGTTGCAAACTCACGCTCCAGTTTTTTGAAGGCACGTTGAGCGGGCGCAGATTCACGAAGCAGCTTTTCTGTGTTGACGAGGCCGATTTTGAGTTCGGCTGCTCTTGGCGTAGCAGCGGTCGCTTGCGCAAGCGCGGCGGTACACAAGGTCAGCGCAGCAAGGGCAGCGACAGCACAGTTCTTAAGGGCAGAAATCAACATGGAATTCTCAAAGCGGGGTTCCGGTCAAGGTTAGGCTAGAACAACGTTCCGACCTGAAACTGGAATCGTTGCAGTTTGTCGCCCGGTTTCGATCCAATCGGGATGGCATAACTGAATTTTAGTGCGCCAATGGGCGATTGCCAGGCGATCGCGAGGCCAGTGGAAAAGTGGATACGCTCGTTATCCTTCTGCAGCAACTCGCCTTTGTCATATATCTGACCGGCGTCGAAGAATAAACTGCCGCGTACCGATTTATCATTTTTGGTACCGGGGAACGGGAACAATATCTCGTTGTTGATCGTGAACTTGCGACGACCGCCGGTGGCATTGCCCGAATAGGACGTGGTTGACGACGTCGTGCCGTCCGGATTCGTCGTAATCGCCGAAATGACCGCTTCACGAGGGCCGAGCGAATTCGTTTCGTAACCGCGAACCGAGCCTACGCCACCACCGTAATAGTTCTGGAAGAACGGTAACGAGCGCCCGCCGTAACCATTGGCGAAACCGAGTTCAACGTTCAGGCCGTACACAAAATCAGCAATGATCGGGATGAAAGCTTGTCCCTGATAGTTGATTTTGAAATACTTCACGTTCGTTACGGGAAGTGTTGCCTCAACGCTCACGCTCTGTAACCACCCGCGCGTTGGATAAATCAGACTGTCGCGAGAGTCGCGTGCCCAGCCCGACGTCGCCTTGTACGTGTTGGTGTTGTAGCCAAATTCACTCGCGTAATCGTAGAAACGCTGCGGGCTGATACCGGGATAGAGTTGAAGGCTCGAATTTTCTGCCGAAACACCCGCGCTAATGCTGTCTGTTTCGCTGATCGGGATACCGAAGCGAACACCCGCACCGAGTGTCGAGAGCTGATAGCTACCTACACCCGTCGTGGTCGGATCGTAGGTGCGGCGATAAATATCAATACCGCGGCTGACGCCGTCGGGCGTGAAGTATGGATTGGTGTACGAGACAACGGCTGTTTTTGCGGTGCGACTCGTATTGACTTGAAGCGCTAACGAATTGCCAGTACCGAGTACGTTATTCTGCGAGATGGACGCAGTCAACACCAGCTTGTCCGAGCTTGAGTAGCCCGCACCGGCATTCAGGCTACCGGTGTTCTTCTCTACTACGGTCACATCAATATCGATCTGATCGCTGCTGCCGGCTACGGCGGCGTTATCGAGCGTGACTTCCGAGAAATAACCCAGACGATCCAGCCGGACTTTGGAGCGTTGAACCTTGCTTTGGTCGTACCATGACGCTTCGAGTTGGCGCAACTCGCGGCGAATCACTTCGTCTCGGGACTGGGCGTTGCCCGACACGTTGATGCGACGCACGTATACACGCCGGCCCGGATCGACTACGAAATTGAATGCGACGACGCGCTTTTCGCGATCAATCTCCGGCACTGCATTCACGCTGGCGAAGGCGTAGCCCTCACGCCCAAGACGATCACTGATTGCCTTGGCGCTATCGGCCAGCCGGGTGCGCGAGAACACTTCACCCGGTTTCACGCGAATCAACGCGCGCAGCTCAGCTTCCGGGACGAGCAAATCACCCGAAAGTCCGATGTTCGACACATTGAACTGAGCGCCTTCGCTGATATTGACCGTGACGAAGACCTTTTCTTTATCGGGCGACAGCGAAACCTGCGTCGACTCAACGTTGAATTCAAGGTAACCGCGGTTCGTGTAATAGCTGCGAATCGTCTCAAGATCGGCTTGCAGTTTTTGCTTCGAGTACTGGTTGTCTTTGGTGTACCAGGACAGCCAGCCTCCGGTGGAGAGCTGTACTTCAGAGAGCAATGTCTTCTCGCTGATAGCGCTGGCACCAACAATGTTGATGACCTCAATCTTCGCGATTTCGCCCTCTTTCACTTCGATGGCAACGCCGGTACGGTTACGCTCCAATGGCGTCAGCGTCGTTGTGACTTCAACGTCGTAGCGACCACGCGACAAGTACTGCTTTTTAATCTCTTGCTCAGCCTTGTCGAGAATGGCACGATCAAAGATTCGGCCTTCGGACAGGCCGGAGTCGCGCAACGCCTTTTTCAGCGTGTCCTTGTCGAATTCTTTGGCACCGCTGATCTCAATCGACGCGACCGTAGGACGCTCAACAACAGAGACGATCAGCACATTTTCCTGCGCTTCAATGCGTACGTCACGGAAGAAGCCGGTAGCAAAAAGCGCTTTGATGGCAGCAGAGGCCGCTGCGTCGTCGAAGCGGTCGCCCACCTTGACGCCAAGGTAGTTGAACACGGTGCCAGCATCGGTGCGTTGCAGTCCTTCGACACGAATGTCACGAACCGTAAACGGGTCGATGGCGTGCACGAGGGCCGAGTAGCCCAGCAGACCAGCAGAAATAAGGCCGAAAGCAACACGGCGCGGCGAAAAGGGAAATCGGGAAATAGGTCGGGTCACGAGATGATTCGCAAAAAGTCGTTGTAGAGCGCGAGCGCGGTGAGGGCGGTGACAAAACCGATGCCGATGCGTTGTCCCAACGCTTCGGCTCGCTCTGAAAGGGGCGCTCCCTTGAGGGCTTCAAGGAGATGATATAGCAACTGTCCACCGTCAAGCATGGGCACAGGCAACAGGTTGAGCACGCCAATCGACACGCTGACGATCGCCAGAAACAGGGTAAACGCCACCGCGCCCTGATTCAGCGTCACGCCAGCGCCCTCGGCCATCGTGATCGGGCCGGAAATTTGTCGAAGCGAAACCTCACCGGTAAGCATGCCCCAGAGCACGCGAACGGTGAGCGTCGTCGCATCAATGGTGCGCTGCACGGCAGCGACTACCGCCTCGGGTACTGATCGCTCGCGATCAACCACCCAACTATCACCTAGCTTGAGCGAGCTGATGGCGGCGACGTCAATTCGCCCAATCGTTTGTCCGTTGAGCGTCTCTTTGCGCGGCGTCACCACGAATTCCTGACGACTGCCGCTGCGCTCGATAGCAAGGCGAACCGGCTGATCGGGTGCTGAGCGAATCGCGGAGGTAAATTGCGACCATTGGCGGACGGGAATATCTTGCGCGGCAACGACGCGGTCTCCTTCCCGTAGCCCCGCTTTCTCGGCGGGGCCTGCGGCCTTGACGTCGCCGATCACGGCGGGCTGGTCAAAACCAAGGCCCCAGCCGGACAAGCGCGCGCCGACGCTCGCAGGTGAGGCACTGACGTCCTCGGTTCGGCGTTGCAGCGTGAAGGTTCGCTCGACGCCCCGCGATTCAACGTCAAGCTTTAATTCCTGTTGAAACAAGCTGGTCAACAACTCCCAACGCACATCGCCCCAGTGCGCAACGGCACGATCATTTATGCGCAGGATTCTCTCGCCACCACGAAGCCCCGCTTCAGCCGCCGGTGTGCTGGCCTCTGGTGCCGCGACTAACGCCGCCAGATCGCGATCTGGTGCGGCTAGCGCAAAGGCATAGAGCACGGCGGCGAGCACGAAGTTCGCAGCGGGCCCCGCCGCGACGATGACTGAGCGCTGCCACAACGGTCGGGTGTTGAAAGCGGCGTCACCTTCAATAGACTTGACACCCATGCATTCGGGGTCACGCATATCGAGCATGCGAACGTAACCGCCCAGCGGGAGAGCCGAAATCGCGAATTCGGTGCCCTTAAAAATGCTGCGCTTGCCCATCCACTTGACCAGTACTGGCCCGAATCCGACTGAAAAACGCAACACTTTTACGCCGCACCAGCGCGCGGCCAGATAGTGCCCCAATTCGTGAATCGTCACCAGAATCGCAACAGCGATCAGAAAACCGAACAGCGAGCTGCCGAAAATCGCCATCAGGTGTGAGCCTTCAAGGACATTTTTGACAGCAATCGTTGCGTTTCTCTCCGAACCAGCTCATCGCGCGCGAACACTTCCTCGATAGTTGTGGGATCGGACAAGTCAACCTGCTCAAGAGTTCGCTCGGTGAGTGAAACGATATCGGTGTAGCGAACAGCGCCATCAAGAAATCCGGCCACCGCTACTTCGTTAGCCGCGTTCAGCGCGAGGCAAGCGCCCTGCCCACGCTCTAGCGCCTGATAGGCCAACTCCAGTGCGGGAAAGCGCTCGGCATCGACGTCAAAAAATTCGAGCGTTCGCGCGGTAGCCAGAGACAACGGCGGCACTGAAAGCGACAAGCGATTCCTGGTCTCTAATGCTGCCCCCTCCGTTGCCGGAAGCAACTGCGCCAGCGCATGTGCGATCGGCACCTGCATATCCGCCGGTCCCAAATGCGCAAGCATGGAGCCATCGACGAACTCGACAATCGCGTGCACCGTGCTGGTCGGATGAATCAGCACGCGGATGTCGCGCGCCGGACGATTGAACAACAACGAAGCTTCGATCACCTCCAGCCCCTTGTTCATCAAGGTCGCTGAATCCACCGAAATTTTGCGCCCCATCGACCACGTCGGATGCTTGCACGCCTCGGTCGGCGTAATCGAATCAAACGTATTGAGATCACGTGTCCGGAACGGCCCGCCTGATGCCGTGAGCGTCACTGCGCGTACCCGCGCCCGGTCACATTCAAGCCCGCTCAAACACTGAAACGCAGCGTTGTGCTCACTATCAATCGGCAGCAATCGTGCGCCGCTCGCCTGAGCCTGATCAAGCAACAAACGGCCCGCCGCGACCAGCGCTTCTTTGTTGGCCAACAGCACCGCCTTGCCCGCACGAACCGCCGCCCAGGTCGACGGCAGTCCCGCAAAGCCGGAAATGCCGGCCACGACCACATCAACTTGCGCCATCTCTGCCAGTGCTGTGATCGAGTCGGCACCCGCTTCAACGCGAACGTCAGCATGATGCCGGGAAAACGCTTCGCGCAGCGCCATCGCTGAGCCAGTGTCCTCAAGCGCGCAAATCGACGGCTTGAATTCCTCGACGATAGGTAGCAGTCGTTGCCAGTCGCTACGCGCGGCGATGGCCACGAGTTGAAAGTGCTCGCGATGCTGTCGCAACACCGCCAGAGTACTGCTGCCGATAGAGCCTGACGCCCCGAGTAGCGCCACCCGAATCATGGCGTCACCATAACGGCTTTACCAGCGTTAGAAGAAGTGTTGCCAGTGGCAGCACCGCGAGCTGCGCATCAATGCGATCCAGCACGCCACCATGCCCCGGAAGCAGTCGGCTTGAATCTTTGACACCGGCCTGACGCTTCAGCAACGACTCCCACAAATCCCCAAGCACCGCGAAAACGCCTAGAAACGCCCCCGCAAGTGCTGCAAGCAGCACACCTGAAACCCCATCAACAAGACCCAAATACCAGGCCATCAAGGCAACCCAAAGTGACGCCGCCACCACCCCGCCAATGGCACCTTCGCGCGTCTTGCCGGGACTGATCGAGGGTGCCAGTTTCACGCGCCCCAGCGTCCGCCCCACAAAGTAGGCCGACACATCCGCCACGACAGTCGTCATGACGACTGCAAGCAAAAAGGAAACACCGGAGCGCTGCAACACCACCGCTGCGAGCCACGCCGAACAGATCAGCAACGGCACCGTAAGGCGTGCCCACCATGAATAGATCGCGATGCTGTGGCTTCGCACTTGCAACGGCACCACGAAGAGCCAAAACGCAGAGGCAAGCACGAGCAAGCCGGTGAGCGCTTTCGAGATGAACGGATAGCGACCTGTCATGCCCTCGCCAAACAAGGCGAACGCAAGGAAGCCGAGCCCGCCAAGGATGCACATCCACGAAAGCGCTTTCGCGGGAGTTGACAGATTCGGTATCAGTCGCAAACACTCCCACGCGGCAGCGAGGCAAAACAGCAATACCAGCAGCGCCCACAACGCTGTTGATCGCGTAGCCAACGTTGCGATCACAATCACAGCAAGAATGACCGCAGTAACGATCCGCGTCTTCAGCTCAGCCGTGAGGAGTTTCATGACGGATCCACGACTAAAGCGCAACGGGAACGGTTTCGCGAATCTGATCGCTCGTTTTACCGAATCGACGTTCGCGTACGGCATACCAGGACAGTGCCTTTTCAAACTCGTCCGCACCGAAATCCGGCCACAGCGTATCGGTGAAATAAAGCTCCGTGTAGGCCATTTGCCAGAGTAAAAAATTGCTGATTCGCCGCTCGCCGCCAGTGCGAATAAACAAATCGGGATCGGTTTGTCCGGCGAATGACAGGTACTCTGCGAACCGGCTCGCATCGCCCTTTTCGGCGGCCTTGGCAACGGCCTGCTCAATGTCCCAGCGACCGCCGTAATTCACGGCCACATTGAACTGCAGCTTCCCGTTTTGCGCGGTAAGCTCCTCTGCATCATCAATCAATCGGCGCGTTTCATCATCGAGTACGGAGGTGTCGCCGACCGCACGAAAGCGGATGCCGCTGGTGTGCATTTTTTGCACTTCGTCGCGCAATGCCCGCAAAAAAAGATCCATCAGAAACGAAACTTCGTCGGGCGGTCGCTGCCAGTTCTCGCTGCTGAAGGCAAACACCGTCAGCGACTCAACGCCATGCTCGCCGGCGCTACGGATCAGCGCGCGCACAGCTTCCACGCCCTGACGGTGGCCCGCCACGCGGGGCAGAAATCGCTTCTGCGCCCATCGACCATTACCGTCCATGACGACGGCGATATGCTGAGGAATCGAATGAGCAGACACTAACGACGCGCTAGGGTTGGGGCTAGAGTGGCGACGCAAAATGGCAGGGGGCAAGTAGAGCTAATATGGCGCTACAGCGCCATCAATTCGGATTCTTTAGCCGCGAACATTTTGTCGACCTCAGTAATCGTCTTATCCGTCAGTTTCTGGATGTAGTCCTGCGCGCCGCGCTCTTCGTCCTCGGAGATCGTCTTCGCCTTCAGCGCGTCCTTGAACGTGTTGTTAGCGTCGCGGCGAACGTTACGAATGGCTACGCGGGCATCCTCGGCCTCGCCCTTGACCAGCTTCACCAGCTCACGGCGACGCTCTTCGTTCATCATCGGCATCGGCACCCGGATGATGTCGCTGTTGACCGATGGGTTGAGGCCAAGGTCACCTTCGCGAATGGCCTTCTCAATGGCCTGAATCATCTTTTTCTCGTAAGGCTGCACGCCAATCGTGCGCGCATCGAGCAAGGTGACGCTGGCGACGCCGCTGATCGGCGTCATCGCGCCGTAATACTCCACCATGACGGTATCGAGCATGCCCGCGTGGGCACGCCCGGTCCGGACTTTCGAGAAATTGTTCTTCAGTGCTTCGGACGCTTTGGACATCCGCTGCTCAGCGCTTTTTTTGGTTTCTGCAATCACTCTGATGGCTCCTAGCAGACGACCGTGGTGCCTTCATCTTCATTGCAGACAACGCGCTTGAGCGCGCCTGCTTTGAAAATGCTGAACACATTGAGTCGTAATTGTTGGTCACGGCACAGGGCCAGCGCGGTGGCGTCCATGACCTTCAGGTTTTTGACAATCGCTTCGTCGAACGTCAAATTCGAGTAACGCTTGGCGGTTGGGTCTTTCATCGGATCGGCGGTGTAAACGCCGTCCACTTTGGTCGCCTTAAGCACCAGATCGGCGTTCATTTCACGGCCCCGCAATGCGGCTGCTGTGTCGGTCGTGAAGAACGGATTGCCCGTTCCCGCGCCGAAAATCACGATCTTGCCCTCTTCCAGGTAACGCAGCGCTTTGCCGCGAATGTAGGGCTCAGCGACCTGATTCACATTCAGCGCCGACTGCACGCGAGCCACCAAACCAGCGCGACGAAACGCGTCGGCCAAAGCCAGCGCGTTCATCAGCGTAGCGAGCATCCCCATGTAGTCAGCCGTCGCACGATCCATCCCGGACGCGGCCGGCGCGATGCCACGAAAAATATTGCCACCGCCAATCACGATGGCGATCTGCACCCCCATCTCGGAAACTTCCTTGATTTCGGCGACGATGCGGTCAATTACAGCGGGGTTGACCCCATACGCGTCGTCGCCCATCAGGGCTTCGCCGGATAGTTTCAGAAGGATTCTTTTGTAGGCAGGCTTTTCGTCAGGCATAACATTGGATTTTAGCTCGGCGCGAGGTGGTTTGCATGTTCGGCGAATCGTAAGCTGAATACATTGTCACGCCGGGCGTCGAATGACCGATTTCGCTCGTCTAAAGATTCATTTTCACGCACCCTTGTCGTCATCCTGAGCGTCAGGCGAAGGATCAGGTGGCACGCAAATAGACGTCTGCTTTGCATCAATCGTCGCAAATCGACTTGATCCTTCGCTAAGGCTCAGGACGACTACCGAAAACGACTTTTGGAAGTGGCCACACGAAACGACAATTGCAACGACGCAAAAGCAAGCAGCTTTTCCCTGTACCCCATATTACATTAGGGCTTAACCGCATAAATAGCTCTAGTCAACTTTTCACAAATATTGCTTATGGCCTCTATCCAGCCGTGCTTCTATCGTAAAGCTGTCCGGCAAAATAGTCCCACAAAATAAAAAAAGGCCCCGCAGGGCCCTTAGTTTTCGTACCGGTATAACTTACAAGCCCTTCCCCATCGCAGCAACTTCAGCCGCGAAGTCAAGCGTTGGC
>Ga0335397_10001417_pt1 | contig 32731 bp, 28 predicted proteins | sample MAT04_FD_205740 | JGI IMG/M metagenome (GOLD analysis project Ga0335397, IMG submission 205740) | Freshwater microbial communities from Lake Fryxell liftoff mats and glacier meltwater in Antarctica - MAT-04 (spades assembly) (version 2) ... | reverse complement strand
TGGCCGCCGGTGATCCGGATCAGCTCGTCGTAGGTCGTCGCGAAGACCGAGTGGCTGTGCCCGGCGGCGGCCCACACGGTGGCGTAGCGCCCGAGGGTGACGTCGATGATGGTGCGGAGGCGCTCGGGGTGGCCGACGGGGGCGACCCCGCCGATGGCGAACCCGGTGTGGGTGCGCACGAACACCGGGTCGGCCTGCTCGATGCGCGCCAGGCCCGCGAGGTCGGCGACCTTGTCGACGTCGACCCGGTGGCCGCCGGAGGCGAGCACGAGCAGCGGCTGCTCGTCGCCGTCGTGGTCGGTGGAGACGAAGACCAGGCTGTTGGCGATCTCGGCGGGGGAGACGCCCAGGGCCTCGGCAGCGGCCTTCGCGGTGCGCACGGCCAGGGGCAGGTGGCGCACCTCGGGCATCACGTGGTGCAGCGCCAGGGTGTCCATGACCGAGCGCACGCCGGGGTGTGCGGACCGGTCGCGTGAGGATGCCGGCTCGCCCGGCTGCGGGGACATGGAGCCAGCGTAGTGACCACCGAACGGGGCTTGACCGCACAGCGGTGAGGACGGCTACAGTGGGGTGTAGTCGAACACCTGTTCGACGATTCGCCGGCACGTTCGGCGCCCCGTGCGGCCCCGTCCGTTCGGGCCACGAGGGGTCCCTTGAAGGAGGTTGCCATGGTGCGTCGCCACGACGAACCGGTCAGCGTCCGGGGCGACGACGGCCCGCGCGACTTCGTCTGGCGCGGCCGGCGCTACACCGTGTGCGCGGTGCTCGACTCGTGGCAGGAGCGACGGGCCTGGTGGCGCGAGGTCGGCGACCAGCCCGCCGGGCCGGGCCAGCCGGGGCTGCCGAGCCCGCAGCGCCGGGTCTGGCGGGTCGAGGCGCGCCCACCCTCGGGGTCGGCCGGGGTGTTCGACCTCGGCCGCGACGACGACCACTGGCTCCTGCTGCGAGCCCACGACTGACCTGCTGTGCCACGACCGAGGAGACCCCGATGAGCCACGCCGCCACCACCCTCGACCTCCTCGACCGCTCCCGCGAGGCGCTCACCAGCGGGTATGCCGCCTCGGTCGCCTCCACGCGCTACCTCGCCGCCTCGCTCGCCGCGCTGCGAGCCGGGGCCGCGCTCGTCGCCGCCCGCTCGGCGACCTCCCCGGGGTCGGGGCTCGCCTCCGGCGGCGGCCCGCACGACGTGTGGGCGCTCACCGCACGGGTGGCCCCCGAGTTCACCGAGTGGGCGCAGCGGTTCGCCGCCGTCACCGGGCAGCGGGTCGGTGTCGAGACCGGGCTGGTGCGGGTCACCGCTCGTGAGGCCGACGACCTGCTGCGCGACGCCGAGACCTTCGTCGACCTCGCCGCGAGCCGTCTCGGCGTGCCGTCGGTGCACCGGCAGCGGCGGCTGGTCCCCGTCCGCTCGGCGTGAGGGCTGCGTTCCCGATGGACGGGTTCGCCCACCTCCACGTCGCCTCGGGGTTCTCGATGCGCTACGGCGCCTCGATGCCCGAGCACCTCGTAGAGCGCGCCGCCGAGCACGGCCAGGGGGCGCTCGCGCTCACCGACCGCGACGGGCTCTACGGCGCGGTGCGGTTCGCCACGGCGTGCGGCCGGGCCGGCATCACGCCGGTGCTCGGCGTCGACCTCGCCGTCGAGCCGCTCGTGCCCGGGCCGGGTCGGGGCCAGAGCCGGAGCCAGAGCCAGAGCCAGGGGCCGGATGCTGCCCACCCTCGTTCGCGCCCGCGCACCCCGGTGCGCGGGGGCGCGATCGTCGACCCCCGGCGGCCCCGGGTCACCGTGCTGGCCCGGGGGCGAGGCGGTGGCACCGCCCCCGGCGCCGGCTGGGCGGCGCTGTGCCGGCTGGTCACCGAGACCCACCTGCGCGGCGAGCGCGGCGTGCCGGTCACCACCCCCGGTCTGCTGGCCACCTGGGCCCACCCGAACCATCCCGACTTCGTGCGATCTACGCCCGGTTCTCGCACCCCGGAGGCCGGGAAACCCGCACCCGAGTCGCACGAGGTCGAGAACGAGCGGGAGCCGAGCCGGCTGCTCGTGCTGCTCGGCCCCGACTCCGACGTCGGCCGGGCGGTGCTCGCCGGGCGCCGCGAGCGGGCCCGCGACCTGCTCGCCACCTGGCGGGCCCTGCTGCCGCGCGACGGCCTGGCCGTCGAGGTCGTCCACCACGGCGGGCCGGAGGGCACCCCCGGATGCCGTTCGCACGCCGCCCACCTGCTCGCCCTGGCCGACGCCGCCGGCATCCCCGCCGTGCTCACCGCCGCGGTGCGCCACGCCGACCCCGAGCAGGTGCGCACCGTCGACCTGCTCGACGCCGCCCGCCGGCTCGTCGTGCTCGACTCGCGCCACCTCGACCGGGTCACCGACGCCGGGCACCTCGCCGGCACCGCGGCGATGCACGCGAGCGCCCTCGAGGTCACCGGTGGCGACCGCTCGCGCGCCGACCGGCTCGTCGCGATGACCGCTTTGGTCGCCGACGAGTGCACCCAGCACAACCGCCACGACCTCGGCATCGGCGCGGTGCACCTGCCCGAGGCCGAGGTGCTCGGCATCGAGCCCGGCACCGACCCGATGGCGGTGCTCGCCCAGCGCTGCCGCGACGCGGTCGGCCGGCGCTACCCCGGGGCGAGCGAGGCCGAGCAGCAGGTCGTGCTCACCCGGCTCGACGAGGAGCTCGGGGTCATCGACACCCTGGGCTACCCCACCTACTTCCTCACCGTGGCCGAGGTCACCGACCTGATCCGGGCCCGCGGGGTGCGGGTCGCCGCCCGTGGCTCGGGGGCGGGAAGCCTGGTCAATCACCTGCTCGGCATCAGCGGGGTCGACCCGATCCGGCACCGGCTGCTCATGGAGCGGTTCTGCTCACCGCTGCGTGCCGAGCTGCCCGACATCGACGTCGACGTCGAGTCGGCCCGGCGCACCGAGATCTACGAGGCCGTGCTGACCCGCTTCGGCGGTGAGCGGGTCACCTGCGTGTCGATGATGGACACCTACAAGGTGCGCCACGCCGTGCGCGACGTCGGCGCCGCGCTGGGCCTGCCCCCGGTCGAGGTCGACGAGATCGCCAAGGCCTTCCCGCACATCCGCGCCAAGGACGCCCGGCACGCCATCGCCGACCTGCCCGAGCTGCGCAGCCGCGGCCTCGACAGCCCCCGCCTGGCGGCGTTCTTCGACCTCGTCGAGGCCCTCGACGGCCTGCCCCGGCACATCGCCCTGCACCCGTGCGGCATCGTGCTGTCCAACGCGGGCCTGCTCGACCGCACCCCCGTCGAGGCGAGCTGGATCGGGTTCCCGATGAGCCAGTTCGACAAGGACGACGTCGAGACCCTGGGCTTCCTCAAGCTCGACGTCCTCGGCATCCGGATGCAGTCGTCGATGGCCCACGCCGTCGCCGAGGTCGCGCGGGTCTCCGGGGAGCGCATCGACCTCGACGACCAGGCGCAGGTGCCGCACGACGACCCCGCCACCTACGAGCTGATCCGCACCACCCGCACCCTGGGCATGTTCCAGATCGAGAGCCCCGGCCAGCGCGAGCTCGTCGGCAAGTTCGGGCCGAGCCGGTTCGACGACCTCGTCGTCGACATCTCGCTGTTCCGCCCGGGCCCGGTCAAGTCCGACATGATCACGCCGTTCCTCAACAGCCGGCACGGCTGGAGCGAGCGGCGCTTCCTCCACCCGAGCCTGATCCCGGCGCTCGAGGAGACCGAGGGCGTCGTCGTCTTCCACGAGCAGGTGCTGCTCATCGTCGCCGAGACCACCGGGGTCACCCTCGCTCAGGCCGACGAGGTGCGCCGCAGCATGGGCACCCCGCAGGGCCAGGCCGACGTCGAGGCCTGGTGGCGCCCCGCGGCGCAGGCCCGCGGCTACTCCGCCGACGACCGCGACCGCATCTGGGAGGTGCTGAAGTCGTTCGCGAGCTTCGGCTTCTGCAAGGCGCACGCCGCGGCCTTCGCCCTGCCCACCTTCCACTCGGCGTGGCTGAAGACCCACCACCCGGCCGCCTTCCTGTCCGGCATCCTCACCCACGACCCCGGCATGTACCCCAAGCGGCTGCTCCTCGACGACGCCCGCTCCTTCGGCATCCCGGTGCTCGGCCTCGACGTCAACGCCTCGCGCCAGGTCTACCGCATCGAACGGGTCGATTCACCGGATGCCGGTGACGACGACCCGGATGCCGGTGACGACGACCCGGATGCCGGTCACGTCACTACCGACACCCCCGACACCCACACCCCCGACGCCGACACCCCCGACCCGGATGCCGGGCTGCCGGCCTGGCGGCGCCCGCACCAGCCGTACGGCATCCGGCTCTCGCTCACCGACGTCAAGGGGATCAGCGGGGCGGAGGTGGCGCGGGTCGTCGCCGGGCAGCCCTACGCCGACCTCGGCGACTTCTGGACCCGCGCCCGGGTGAGCCGCCCGGTCACCGAGCGGCTCGTGCTCGCCGGGGCGTTCGACAGCCTGCACGGCATGGGTGGCGGGGGGCTGGGGCGGCGCGGCCGGGTCACCCGGCGCGACCTGCTGCTGCACGTCGCCGAGCTCGAGCGGTGGGAGCGCGGGGGCGGGGCGCCGCCGCGCAGCAGCCGGCGGCTCGCCCTCCCGAGCATCGCGCCGTCGCGTGAGGTGGCGGGGGAGCGGGTCGACGTCCGTGAGCGGGCCGCGGCACAGTCGCAGGCGGCCCGCGAGGTCGTGCCGGCGGCCGAGCAGCCGACCCAGCTGACCCTCGACCTCGGCGACCGGCCGCAGCTCGGCGCGGGGGCCGGGCTGCCCGAGATGACCGGTCCCGAGCGGGTGCGCGCCGAGCTCGACGTGCTCGGCCTCGACGTGTCGGCGCACGTCGTCGAGTTCTACGCCCCGCTGCTGCGCGCGCTCGGGGTCACCCGCAGCCGCGACCTCGTCGGCACCCGCAGCCGCAGCGAGGTGTGGGTCGCCGGGGTCAAGGTCGCCACCCAGACCCCGCCGGTGCGCTCCGGGCGCCGGGTGGTCTTCCTCACCCTCGACGACTCCACCGGGCCGTCCGACTGCACCTTCTTCGAAGACGTGCAGGGGCCCTACGCTGGCACCGTCTTCCACTCCTGGCTGCTCCTCGTGCGTGGGGTGCTGCGCCGCACCGGCGACCGCGGGGTGTCGATCCGGGCCACCGGCGCCTGGGAGCTCGCCGCCCTCTGGGACGCCTGGCAGCTCGGGGGGCTGCCCGCCGCCCGGGCCGCGATCGCCGCCGGGGAGGCCGACGCCCGGGCCCGCGCGGAGGCGTCCGAGGCGGCCGCCCGCGAGGCCGACGCCCGCACCGGCCGGCGGGTGCTCGTGCACGCCTCCGGGTTCAGGCAGTCGCCCTACGCCGACATCAAGCCTCCCGGGGCCGACCCGCGCTCCGGTCGTGGCGCCCCCGGCACCGTGGTGCCGCAGGTTCCGGCCGCGGCACTGCCCTCGCGCAAGCTGTGGCACGCCAGCCCCGGCAGCTCCGGACACTAGGGTGGTTCCCACGGCAGAACCCACCGTGACCCCCCGCACCCGAGGAGAACCGCCGTGTCCGACGAGCGTGGCCGACACCGCCGAGCGGGCCACCAGCCCGGGCTGCGCACGGCGGCCGTCCAGGCGGTGCTCGACACCCTCGCAGCCGGCCGCAGCGCCGACCTCGGCCGTCCGCTGCAGGTGCTCGACCTCGGTGGGGGCACCGGCGGCACCGCCGTCCCGCTCGCCGCGGCCGGGCACGACGTCACCGTCGTCGACCCCAGCCCCGACGCGCTCGCCTCGCTGGCGCGCCGAGCCGCCGAGACCGGCACCTCGCAGCGCATCCACCCCGTGCAGGGCGACACCGACACCGTGGGCGAGCTCGGTGCCGACGGCCGCCGGCCGGCCTACGACCTGGTCTGCCTGCACGGCACCCTCGAGGTCGTCGACGACCCGGATGCCGCGCTGGCCAACATCGCATCCGTGCTCGCTCCCGGTGGCACCCTCTCGCTGGTCGTGGCACAGCGCCTGCCCGCTGCCCTGGCACGTGCCCTGGCCGGCCAGTTCGCGCGGGCCCGGGCGATCCTCGAGCGGCCCGACGGACGCTGGGGCGACGACGACCCCGCACCACGCCGGTTCGACGAGCCCGCGGTCCGCGCGCTGCTCGCCGCCCACGGCCTCACGACGGTGCAGAGCCACGGCGTGCGCATCTTCAGCGACCTCGTGCCGTCGGCACTGGTCGACTCCGAGGCCGACCGGACCGCGCTCCTCGAGCTCGAGGACGTCGCCAGCCACCATTGCGACCACCCGCTGCTCGGCGACCTGGGCAGCGTGCGGCACGTCCTTGCGACCCGGGACTGACACCGGCGGGGGCCACCGATGAGCCGACGACAGTTCGCCCTCCCCACTCGCGACTCCACCGAGCCGCCGGACGACACCGGCTGCACCGTGCTGCACGTCGACATGGACGCCTTCTACGCGTCCGCGACCCTGCTCTCGTACCCCGACCTGGTCGGCACGCCGGTCATCATCGGTGGTGGCAACCGCGGCGTGGTGCTCTCGGCCACCTACGAGGCGCGCCGCTTCGGCGTCACCTCGGCGATGCCGATGGCCCGGGCGCGCCGGCTCTGCCCGCAGGCCACCGTGCTGCCCCCGGACCACGCGCTCTACGCCGCGATCTCGGCCGCGGTCATGGAGACCTTCCGCTCGGTGACGCCGGTGATCGAGCCGCTCTCCCTCGACGAGGCCTTCCTCGACGTGTCCGGAGCGGTGCGCCTGCTCGGCAGCCCTGCGGTCATCGGCCAGCACGTGCGCGACACCGTGCACGACGAGCAGGGCATCACCTGCTCGGTCGGCGTCGCCCCGACCAAGTTCGTCGCGAAGCTCGCCTCGGGCCTGGCCAAGCCCGACGGGATGGTCGTCGTGCCGCGCGACGAGGTGGTGCCGTTCGTCCAGCAGCTGCCGGTCGGGGCCCTGTGGGGTGTGGGGGAGCGCACCGAGGAGGCCTTGGTGCGGCTGGGCCTGCGCACCGTCGCCGACATCGCGCACACCCCGCTGGCCACCCTGGTGCGCGGCCTCGGCGACGCCACCGGACACCACCTGCACGAGCTGGCGTGGGGCCGCGACCCCCGACCCGTGGAGCGCGAGCAGCGCGAGAAGAGCATCGGCAGCGACCAGACCTTCGACTACGACATCGACGATGCGGCCGAGATCCATCGCCGCCTGCTGGCCCTCAGCGAGCGCACCGCCGCCCGCCTGCGCGCCGCCGGGCTCACCGGGCGCACCGTGACCGTGCGGGTGCGGTTCAGCGACTTCACCACGATCACCCGCTCGCGCACCCTGCGCGAGCCGACCGACAGCGGCCGCGCCATCCACGAGGCGGCCGTGGGGCTGTTCGACGCGCTGGGGCTCCAGCGCGCCCGGATCCGGCTGGTCGGGGTACGACTGGAGAAGCTCGTGGAGGCCGCCCACGCGCCCATCCAGGGGGTCATCGGCGAGCCCGAGCACGGCTGGCGCGATGCCGACAAGGCGGTCGACCGGGCCCGATCCAGGTTCGGTTCGGGGTCGGTTCGACCGGCGAGTCTCATCCAACGTGACACATCCGCTTCCGTGCAGCGACCGCGCGACCTATCCTGAGGTCTAGAGGACAACATTGGGGCTCCCACCGGGCGCCTCGGGCCGACCACGGGAGGATCTGTGCCCCTCTCAGAGCACGAGCAGAAGATGCTCGAACAGATGGAGCAGGCTCTTGCTGCCGAGGACCCCAAGTTCGCCTCGCAGATGCAGGGCAGCTCGCTGGCGTCGCTGCAACGCCGTCGGTGGCTGGTGGGAGCAGTCGGTGTCATCGCCGGGCTCGGCCTGGTGCTCGTCGGCGTCAACACCACGATGTGGGTCGGCGCTCTCGGCTTCGCGCTGATGGTCGCCGCCGCGGTCTTCGCGGCCACCCCACCCCGGCGTGCGCGCCTCGGCGTCGTGCGCGGTGACGGTACGACCGACGTGCCCACCAAGGCAGGCGCCAAGAAGAAGGGCAAGAGCTCGTTCATGAACCGGCTCGACGAGCGCTGGGAGCGCCGTCAGAACAACTGGTGAGAGCCTGACGGCCCCGTCAGGACGCCACGACGGTCAGGACGCCACGACGCCTGCGACATAGAGCGCGGTGACGACGAGCCCGGCTGCCAGCTCGATCCCCATGCTGTGCAGCACGGCAACGAGTGCGTGCTTCGTGCGGGCCCAGGCTTGGGTGCGGTCCCGGCTGCGGCTCAGCTCGACGACGAAGATGCCGAGCACGAAGCCCACGATCGCCCCGACGACCGGGATGACGAAGAACCCCACGATGCCGAGCAGCACGGCCAGGAACAGTGTCGACGAGCTCACCCCGCGCTCGCGCATCCGCCGACCGGGGACTGTGTACTGCAGGACGTAGCCCGCGACGGTGACCACGAGGCTGACGGCGAAGATGCCCCAGCCCAGCGCCGAGCCTTCCATCAGGGCCCAGACCAGCACTCCGCCGAGCACCAGGACCAGGCCGGGAAGCACCGGCACCACGATGCCGAGGAGGCCGACCACGATCAGCAGGGGTGGAACCACCGAGCCGACGCTGTCGGCGACGGACTCCACGTCAGTCGGAGCTACCGCCGACCGAGCTGGGCTCCAGGAGGCGCTCGCTCTCGTCGTGGATGTCGGCCAGGCCCACGAGGGCCGGGATGTGCTCGCGGCCGTGGTGCGCGCAGAAGTGGAGCTCTCCACCGGCGTGGAGCGTGGCGCGCACATAGGCCTGGGCGCTGCAGCGGTCGCAACGGTCCGCTGCGGTCAGGGTGGGTGCCAGTGCGGCGTTCACGTCGGGCCTCCTCGGCTCGTCAGGATCGTACTCGGTGTCGGTTCGTGCCACCCGTGTGGGTGTCACGCGTTGTAACAGTCAAGCACGTCTGATGCTTCCCTCCGTGCACTGGGAGGCATGTGGCCCTCGTCATGTCCGGATCGTGACCTCGTGGCGGGGGTGTTCTCGCCCGTCCGGCAGCCCTCCGCTGCCCGATCCCGGGGGGCCTCGGTGCGCCTGTCGAGGGCCGTCGGAGCGGGCGACTACCCTGCGGAACGTGCCGACGACCGCAGCGAAGAAGGCCGCGACCACCAAGTCCGCGTCCGAGTACACCGCCCACCACCTCCAGGTGCTCGAGGGCCTCGAGGCGGTCCGCAAGCGTCCCGGTATGTACATCGGCTCCACTGACTCGCGCGGGCTCATGCACTGTCTGTGGGAGATCATCGACAACGCCGTCGACGAGGCGCTGGGTGGGCACTGCGACCGGGTCGAGGTCACGCTGCACCGTGACGGGTCCGTCGAGGTCCGAGACAACGGCCGTGGCGTGCCGGTCGACATCGAGCCGCGCACCGGCCTCACCGGCGTAGAGCTCGTCTTCACCCGGCTGCACGCGGGAGGGAAGTTCGGGGGTGGCTCCTACACGGCATCCGGCGGCCTGCACGGCGTGGGCGCCTCGGTCGTCAACGCGCTCTCCTCGCGCCTGGACGTCGAGGTCGACCGCGGCGGCAAGACCTACGCGATGAGCTTCCGGCGCGGCGAGCCCGGGGTGTTCTCCGACGTCGCCGGCGCCAAGGGCGCCAAGGACCCCGAGCACCGGTTCACCCCTTACGTCGACATCAGCGAGCTCGAGGTCATCGGCACCACCCGCCGCGGGGTCACCGGCACCCGGGTGCGCTACTGGGCCGACCCGCAGGTCTTCCTGCGCGACGCCACCTTCGACCTCGACGGCCTCATCGCCCGGGCCCGGCAGACCTCGTTCCTCGTGCCGGGGCTGACCCTCGTCATCCGCGACCAGCGCGGAGCGGAGCCCACCGAGGAGGTCTTCCTCCACGACGGTGGCATCTCCGAGTTCTGCGAGTTCCTGGCCCCCGACCCGTCGGTCACCGACGTCTGGCGCCTGCAGGGCAGCGGCACGTTCAAGGAGACCGTGCCGGTGCTCGACGCGAAGGGTCACATGAGCCCGACCGAGGTCGAGCGCGAGTGCGCCGTCGACGTCGCGGTGCGGTGGGGCACCGGCTACGACACCCGGGTCAGCTCGTTCGTCAACATCATCGCCACCCCCAAGGGCGGCACCCACCTCGCCGGCTTCGACCAGGCGCTGCTGAAGGTGCTGCGCCGCCAGCTCGAGGTCAACGCGCGCCGGCTCAAGGTCGGCTCCGACAAGCTCGAGAAGGACGACGCCCTTGCGGGCCTGACCGCCGTGGTCACCGTGCGCCTGGCCGAGCCGCAGTTCGAGGGGCAGACCAAGGAGGTGCTCGGCACCAACGCCGTGCGCGCCATCGTCTCGCGCGTCGTCGAGACCGAGCTCACCGAGCGGCTCACGTCGACCAAGCGGGGTGAGAAGCAGCAGGCCGCCCTGCTGCTCGAGAAGGTCACCTCCGAGATGAAGTCGCGGATCAGCGCGCGGCTGCACAAGGAGACCCAGCGCCGCAAGACCGCGCTGGAGTCCTCCACCCTGCCGGCCAAGCTCGCCGACTGCCGCAGCACCGACGTCGGGCGCACCGAGCTGTTCATCGTCGAGGGCGACAGCGCGCTCGGCACGGCCAAGCTCGCGCGCAGCAGCGACCACCAGGCACTCCTGCCGATCCGCGGCAAGATCCTCAACGTGCAGAAGGCCTCGGTCACCGACATGCTCGGCAACGCCGAGTGCGCGGCGATCATCCAGGTCATCGGCGCCGGGTCGGGGCGCACCTTCGACCTCGAGTCGGCCCGCTACGGCAAGGTCATCATCATGACCGACGCCGACGTCGACGGCGCCCACATCCGCACCCTGCTGCTCACCCTGTTCTTCCGCTACATGCGCCCACTCGTCGAGGCCGGGCGGGTCTACGCCGCCGTGCCGCCGTTGCACCGCATCGAGGTGATGAACCCCGGGTCGAAGGCCAACGAGGTCATCTACACCTACTCCGAGGCCGAGATGCGGCGCCTGATGGCGTCACTGACCCGGCGCGGGAAGAAGACCAAGCCGCTGCAGCGCTACAAGGGCCTGGGCGAGATGGATGCCGACCAGCTCGCCGAGACCACCATGGACCCCCACCACCGCACCCTGCGCAAGGTGACCGCCGCCGACCTCGACTCCGCCGCACGGGTGTTCGAGCTGCTCATGGGCGGCGACGTCGGTCCGCGCAAGGACTTCATCATCGACTCCGCCCACGCCCTGGACCGCGAGCGCATCGACGTCTGAGTTTTTCCTCGGCACCAAAGGGTCCGTGGCACGCGCCATCGGGCCACAGTGGGCCGACAAGGACGTCGGCCGACGTCCCGGGCCGGGAGGGAACGATGGGCGTGACGGTTGGTTCGAAGGAGCGACGCGTCGAAGGTGAGGAGCACACCGAGCTCAAGCGGGCCATCGGCCCCAGGCTGCTGCTGCTGTTCATCGTGGGCGACATCCTGGGCACGGGCGTGTACGCCCTCACCGGCAAGGTGGCGCTCGAGGTCGGGGGAGCGGCCTGGGCACCCTTCCTCGTGGCCTTCGCCATCGCCCTCGTCACGGCCTTCAGCTACCTCGAGCTCGTCACGAAGTACCCCAGGGCGGCCGGGGCGGCGCTGTACACCCACAAGGCGTTCGGCATCCACTTCGTCACGTTCCTCGTGGCGTTCACGGTCATGTGCTCGGGCATCACGTCCGCGTCGACCGCCTCGAAGGCCTTCGCGGCGAACCTCGCCGACGGGTTCGGGCTCGACCCGGACAACACCAACCTCGTGCTCGGCATCGCGCTGGTCTTCATGCTCGTCATCGCCGCCGTGAACTTCCGCGGCGTCGGGGAGAGCGTCAAGGCCAACGTCGTGCTCACCTGCGTGGAGCTGTCGGGCCTGCTGCTCGTCATCCTCGTCGGCATCTACGCGGCAACGGGCGGCAACGCCGACTTCTCGCGCGTCACCGTGTTCGACACCTCGGGCGACAAGAACGTATTCCTCGCGATCACCGCGGCCACCTCGCTCGCGTTCTTCGCGATGGTGGGCTTCGAGGACGCCGTCAACATGGCGGAGGAGACCCACGACCCGGTGCGCAACTTCCCCAGGATGATGCTCGCCGGCCTCGGGATCACCGGCGTGATCTACCTGCTCATCGCGGTGTTCTCCGTAGCGCTGGTGCCCATCGGCGAGCTCGGGGAGGGCGACACGCCCCTGACCAAGGTCGTCACCGCGGGGCTGCCCGACTTCCCGATCGACGCGATCATGCCGTTCATCGCGATGTTCGCCGTCGCGAACTCCGCGCTCATCAACATGCTGATGGCGAGCCGGCTGCTCTACGGAATGGCCCGGCAGGACGTCCTGCCCCCGGTGCTCGGCTGGGTGCACAAGGGCCGCCGGACGCCGTGGGTCGCGATTGTCTTCACGACCGGAATCGCGCTGGGCCTGATCACCCTGGTCACGAAGAACAGTGGCAGCGCGGTCGCCGCCCTCGGCGGCACCACCGCCCTGCTCCTGCTCGTCGTGTTCACGATCGTCAACATCGCCGTGCTCATGCTGCGCCGTGACCCGATCGACCGCGCCCACTTCGTCACCCCGACGGTGCTACCGGTCATCGGAGCAGTGGTGTGCTTCTTCTTCACCCTGCCGATCACCGGTCGCGAGCCGATCCAGTACGTCATCGCGGGCTGGCTGCTCGTCATCGGGGTGGTGCTGTGGGTGCTGACGTGGGGCGCCAACCGGGCCTTCTTCGGCAAGAAGACCTACCTGCGTGACCCCGAGACGCTCGCCAGCGAGGACTCCACCCGCAACTGACCCCTCCCACACTTTCGCGAAGTCAGGAGCACTTCGCCGGGTCAGGGCCGTATACGCACCTGACTTCGCGAAGTGCTCCTGACTTCGCGAGGTGGGGGGGTGGGGGGGTGGGGGAGAGGAACGTCAGAGCGAGGTCGGGGCGGGGCCGGTCGACTCGCGCACGACGAGCTCGGTCGGCAGCACCAGCGTCTGGGTCGACTCGTCGTCGTCGAGCAGGGCGCGCAGCAACAGGTCGGCAGCGGCGTGGCCCAGGCCGGCGACGTCCTGGCGCACGGTACTCAGGCCGAGCACCCCCGAGAGCACGAAGTCGTCGATACCGATGATCGACAGGTCCTCGGGCACGCGCAGCCCGAGCCGGCGGGCGCTCTCGCGCACCCCGATCGCCATCTCGTCCGAGGCCGCGACGATGGCCGTCGGTCGGTCGTCGCGGCGCAGCAGCACGGCACTGTCGCGGGCCGCGGCCTCTGCGGTCCAGTCCGAGCCCAGGATCCACGCGTCGTCGCAGTGCAGGCCGAGGTCATCGACGGCCTGCAGGAACGCCTCGAGGCGGTCCTGCGGTGTCTGGATGTGCGCGACGTTGTGCGGGACCGCACCGATGTAGCCGATCCGGGTGTGGCCCAGCTTGGCCAGGTGCTCCACGGCAGTGCACATCACACCCTTGTCGTCGATGCGCACGCAGGCCCGGTCGGGCACCGGCGAGCCGATGGCGACCAGCGGAAGCCCGAGTCGCTCGACCAGCTCGACCTCCTCGGGGGTCATCGGCACGTTGAGGGTGATCACGCCGTCGACCCGCTTCCACAGCATGTTCTGTGACAGGGGGAGGCGCTGGTCGTAGGAGTCGTCCTCGAGGTCGAACAGGATGACGTGGTGGCCCCGGGCCCGCAGGCTCTTCTCGATCGCGCTGACCAGGGTCGCGAAGTACCAGCGGGTCAGGAAGGGCGCGACGACCGCGACGACCCGGGTGCGCCCCGAGGCGAGGGACGTAGCCGTGGGGGAGGCCACGTAGTGCAGGTCCTCGGCCACCCGCAGCACGCGCTCGCGGGTCTCGGGCGAGACCCGGTCAAGACCCCGAAGGGCGCGGGAGACCGTGGCGACCGAGACCCCGGCCACCCGCGCCACATCGGTGATGGTGCTGATCTGTCATTCCTTTCCTCGGGCTGCGGGCCTCAGCCCTTCAGCCCACCGGCGAGGAGGCCACGCACGAAGTACCGCTGCAGGGCGAGGAACACCGCGACCGGGACGACCATCGAGATGAACGCACCCGCCGACAGCAGGTACCACGCCGTGCCTCGAGAACCGGAGAGCTCGGCGATGCGCACGGTGATGGGCGCGACGTCGGGCGTTCCGCCGAGGAACACCAGCGAGACCAGCAGGTCGTTCCAGACCCACAGGAACTGGAAGATGCCGAAGGCCGCCAGGGCCGGCGTCAGCAGTGGGAGCAGGATGCGGAAGAAGATCGTCACGTGCCCCGCGCCGTCGACGCGCGCCGCCTCCATGAGTTCACCCGGGAGCTCTCTCATGAAGTTGTGGATCAGGAAGGTCGCCAGTGGCAGCGCGAAGATCGTGTGCGACAGCCACACGCTCCAGTACGACGCCCCGATGCCGAGCTTGCTGACGTAGATGTCGAGCAGCGGGATCAGCGCGACCTGCAGCGGCACGATCTGCAGGGCGAAGACCGCAACGAACAGCGCGTCACGGCCAGGGAACGGCATCCACGCGAACGCGTAGGCCGCGAGCGAGGCGAGGAACAGCGGAAGCATCACCGCCGGGACGGTGATGACGATGGTGTTGATGAAGTACTGGCCCAGGCTCGCCGAGCTGCCCGGCGCGAGCGCCTGCCGGTAGTTCTCCAGGGTGTAGGCGCCCGGGTCGCCGAACGACGTCCACCACCCGCTGGTGTTGATGGCGCGCGGTTCGCGGAACGAGGTGATCAGCAGACCGATGGTCGGCACGGTCCACAGCACGGCGATGACGATCGCGGCCACGGAGGCCCACGGCGAGGAGATCGCGCGCGCGGCATCGCCGGCGGCCGACTTCCTGGGCCGCTTCCGGACGGGTGCGTCGGTCGTGCGCTCCATCTCCGGGGAGATCTTCTCCGGCATCGCGATGGGCTCGAGGGTGCTCACGGCTCAGGCCTCCTTGCGCATCTGGATGATGTTGTAGATGACGATGGGGATGACGAGCACGAACAGCAGCACCGCGAGGGCCGCGCCGAGACCGCCGGCGTCATAGCGGAAGCTCTGGTTGTAGAACTCGTTGGCGACGACCGAGGTGTCGAACTGGCCACCCGTCATCGTCCTGACGATGTCGAAGACCTTCAGCGTGCCGATGCCGATCGTCGTGATGACGACGACGAGCGCGGGGCGGATGCTCGGCAGGGTGATGAAACGGAACATCTTGAAGGCCTGCACGCCGTCGAGCTTGGCCGCCTCGATGATCTCGTCGGGGATCGCCTTGATGGCGGCCGAGAGAACGGTCATCGCGAACCCGGCCTGGATCCAGACCATGACGATGATCAGCATGAAGGTGTTCAGGGGGGCGTTGATGAGGAACTGCTGGGTCTCGAAACCGAGCGCTTTGAGGATGGCGTTGAGCAGGCCGATCTGCGGGCGCGACGTCTGCTTGTACTGGTAGACGAACTTCCAGATGATGCTCGCGCCGACCATGGAGATGGCCATCGGCAAGAAGATCAGGGCCTTGGAGAACGCCTCGCCGCGGGCGCGGTCGATGAGGATCGCGTAGACCAGGCCGACGCCGGTGGCGACGAACGGCACGAGGATGACCCAGATGGCGGTGTTGCGCAGCACGAGCAGCAGGTCGGGCTCGGTGAACATCTGCACGTAGTTGTCGACCGAGAAGGAGCCCTCGCCCGACTTCCCGCGGAAGCTCTGGATGATGGTGAGGATCGCGGGGTACATCAGGCCGACGGCGAGCAGCAGCACCGCGGGGCCGACGAACAGCGCACCCTGGTACTTCTCACCCGTCCTGCCCTTGAACAGCGACGCGAAGAAGAGCACCAGGCCGAAGACGACCGCGAAGACCGCGACCGCGAAGAACATCAGGAAGAACTTGCCAGCGACGCTCTGGGCGCGCAGGAGCGGCTCGGGGATCGCCGCTACGCCCACGAGGACGTTCGACGTCATGGACTCACCTCCGGTGAAGTCGGAACAGGACGAACCGGGGTGGGGCGGAGGGCACCGCCCCACCCCGGCTCGGGTGACCTGGGGTCAGGTCAGAGGGTCAGCTCTTCGGCCACGAGTTCTCGATGTAGTCGAGAGTCGCCTTGTCGTCCTGACCGGTGATCCAGTTGGTCATGCCCTTCCAGAACGTGCCCGAGCCGACAGCACCCGGCATGAGGTCGGATGCGTCGAACCGCGACGTGGCCGCCTCGTCGGTGAGGATCTCGGCGGACAGCTTGTCCACCGGGTTGGTGAGCAGGTTGGGGTCGGCGTTCTTGTTGGCCGTCACACAACCGCCGGAGCCGCAGGTCTTCGCGCGCTCGTTGGCCCACTCCGTCGACGACAGGTAGGTCTGGAAGGCCTTGACCTCGGGCCGGTCGGCGAAGGCCGTGGTGAACTCACCAGCGGTCAGCACCGGCTTGGAGGACGCGTCGACCGCGGGCAGGTAGAACGCCCACACGTCGCCGTCCGGGCCCACCTTGGTGCCTTCGGGGAAGTTGGCGGCGTAGAACGACGCCTGGCGGTGCATGTAGCACGTGCCCTCGAGGACCTGCAGACCGGCCTCGGTGAACTCGGTCGAGGCGATCGTCTTGACGTCGCCGAAACCACCGTTGACGTACTTGTCGTTCTTGAGGATCTTGCCGGCCTCGGCGATGGCCGTGGCGACCGCGGGGTCGTTGAACGGGATCTCGTGCTTGACCCACTTGTCGTAGGTCTCCGGGCCGGCCGTACGGAGCATGATGTCCTCCATCCAGTCGGTGGCCACCCAGCCGGTGGCGTCACCTGACCCGATGCCGGCACACCACGGCTTGACGTCGCCGCCGGGGTTGTCCGTGACGATCTTGTCGGACAGCGCGAGCATGTCGGCCCACGTGGTCGGGACCTCGTAGCCCTTGTCCGTGAACGCCTGCGGGGAGTACCAGACGAACGACTTGACGTTGGCACCGAGCGGCGCTGCGTAGAACTTGCCGTCGACGGTGCCGTAGGCCTTCCAGTCGGGCATGTTCTTCTCGACGTTCGCGGTGACCTCCGGCGGGGCCTCCTTGACCGCGCCGGTGCCGACCAGAGTCGCCAGGAGCCCGGGCTGCGGCACGTACGCGATGTCGGGGGCGTTGCCACCCTTGACGCGCACCGGCAGCTGGGCCTCGAACTCCTTGGAGCCCTCGTACTTGACCTCGACGCCGGTGCACTCCTCGAACGGCTTGTACGAGGCCTGGTGCGGTGCGTCCTCGGGCGAGACGATCGAGGTGTAGACGGTGACCGTCTTGCCCTTCAGGTCGCCGAACGCCTCGTAGGGCTTGCAGTCGATGGTGCTCTTGGTACCGCTGCTCGCGGTGCCGCCTCCGGTGTCTTCGCTGCTTCCGCAGGCCGTCGCGGTCAGGGCCACCGCGAGGACTCCGGTGAACGCCGCAATACGGCGTCTTGAGTTGAGGGCCATTGCCCGCCTCCATTTCACTGTTGCGCCGAGACGGGGTTGTGGCCGGTCTCGGCGATGAGGGAACCGGGACCAAGGTAAAAGCGTTTACGCATCCAGCGCAACGGGCACGCGCCGACAGGCGGTAACGATTGCGTAACACGGCGGTTCGTCGACCTCTGCGCCGCGTTCGGCCAGCGGCTCGGCTGCCGTCAGCGCACCGGCGCGCCGACCCCCGCGATGACCGCCGGGTACGGCGTGCCCGACCCGTCACGCCTGCCGTCGGCCTCAGGCAGCTCGAGCGCGACACCGCTGGGCCCGCAGGCCCGCGCCGGCTGCGCGCCGACCCAGGCGAGCACGAGGGCGTCCTCCCCGCGCAGGAACCGGTGTGCCCGAACGCCGCCCGTGCCACGACCCTTGGTGGGGTACTCGGCATACGGCGTCACCTTGAGCGAACCCGGTTGCGTGCCGGGCAGTGCGTCGGACGACCCGGCCGAGGTGACCACGACGTTGTCGGCGCCGGGGTCGACCGCGCCGAAGAAGGTCACCGACGCACCGGGGGAGAGCCGGATGCCGGCCATCCCGCCGGCAGCGCGGCCCTGCGGCCGCACCGCCGACGCGGGAAAGCGCAGCAGCTGGGCGTCGCTGGTGACGAAGACGAGGTCCTCCTCGCCGTCGCGCAGGGCGGTCGCCCCGATTACGCGGTCACCGTCGCGCAGCGAGACGGCCTCCCAGTCGGGTCGCGCCGGGTAGTCGGTGGTGACCCGCTTGACGGTGCCCGAGGCGGTGCCCAGCGCCACGCCGGGCCCGTCGGGGTCGAGCGGCACGATGGTCAGTGGCTCCTCGCCGGCGGGCAGGTCGACGTAGACCGCCAGCGGTGCGCCGCCGGACAGGGCCGGGGCGCCGCCCAGCGGAGGAAGGGTCGGCAGCTCCAGCGCCGACATCCGCAGCATCCGGCCGCGCGAGGTGACCAGGGCGAACTCCCCACGCGCCGTGGTGCGCACGGCACCGACCACGGCATCGTGCTTGGCCCTCCCACCTTCGCTCGGCACGGCATCGGCGGTCGAGGTGCGGGCGAGCAGGCCGGTCGACGAGAGCAGCACCCAGCACGGGTCGTCGGTGACCTCGAGCGGGGTCGCGACCGAGGCGGGAGTGCCTGCCGACTCCAGCAGCACGGTGCGGCGGGGGGTGCCGTGCGCCTTCGCGACGTCGGCGAGCTCCCCGGACACCGTGCGGTGCAGCAGCTTCTCGTCGGCGAGGACCGCCTCGAGCTCCTCGATCTGGCGCAGCAGCTCGGCGCGCTCGGTCTCCAGCTCGATCCGCGAGAACCGGGTGAGCCGCCGCAGCTGCAGCTCGAGGATGTAGTCGGCCTGGGCGTCGGACAGCTCGAAGACCGAGATCAGCCGGGCCTTGGCCATCGCGGTGTCGTCGGAGCCGCGGATCAGCTGGATGACCTCGTCGATGTCGACGATCGCGACGATCAGCCCCTCGACGAGGTGCAGGCGTTCCTGTCGTCGGCGCAGCCGGTACTCGGTGCGCCGCCGCACGACCGCGATCCGGAAGGTGACGTAGGTGCGCAGCAGGTCCTTCAGGCCCAGCGTGCGCGGTTGTCCGTCGACGAGCGCGACGTTGTTGATGCCGAAGGAGTCCTCCATCGGGGTCAGCTTGTAGAGCTGTTCGAGCACGGCATCGGGGTTGAAGCCGTTCTTCACCTCGAACTCCAGGCGCAGGCCGTGCTTGCGGTCGGTGAGGTCCTTGACGGCGGAGATGCCCTGCAGCTTCTTGGACTGCACCAGGGCCGCGACCCGCTCGATGACCTTCTCCGGGCCGATCAGGTAGGGCAGCTCGGTGACAACGATGCCCATCCGGCGCGGGGTGAGCTTCTCGACGCGGGCGGTGGCGCGGGTGCGGAAGCTGCCGCGGCCGTTCAGGTAGGCGTCGCGGATGCCGTCGAGCCCGATGATCCGCCCCCCGCCGGGCAGGTCGGGGCCGGGCACGAACTTCATCAGGTCGTCCAACGAGCAGTCCGGGTGGGCGATGAGGTGGCGGGCCGCGCCGATCACCTCGACGAGGTTGTGCGGGGCCATGTTGGTGGCCATGCCGACGGCGATGCCCGACGCCCCGTTGACGAGCAGGTTGGGGTAGGCGGCCGGCATCACGCCCGGCTGGGTCAGCGAGTCGTCGTAGTTGGGGACGAAGTCGACGGTGTCCTCGTCGAGGCCGGCGACCATGAGCAGGGCCGCCGGCGCCATCCGGGCCTCGGTGTAGCGCGAGGCGGCCGGGCCGTCGTCGAGCGAGCCGAAGTTGCCGTGCCCGTCGACCAGTGGCAGGCGCATCGTGAACGGCTGGGCCATCCGCACCAGGGCGTCGTAGATGGCCTGGTCGCCGTGCGGGTGGTACTTGCCCATGACCTCGCCGACGACCCGGCTGGACTTCACGTGCGGGCGGTCCGGGCGGAGCCCCAGCTCGCTCATCCCGAACAGGATCCGGCGCTGCACCGGCTTCAGGCCGTCGCGGGCGTCCGGCAGGGCCCGCGAGTAGATGACGCTGTACGAGTACTCGAGGAAGGCGCTGCGCATCTCCTCCTCGACGTCGATGTCGACGATCCGCTCGGCGAAGTCGTCGGCGGGAGGGGGTGTGCTGCTGCGCTTGGCCATCGGGTGAGGCTCTGCTCCGGGTCGATCAGGGTCGCGGGAATGCCGTGACGGGGGACCTGCTCATCATCACGAACGGGGATGCCGCGACCCTTCCGACACTCCGAACCGCCCGACGTGGAGCACCTCGTCGAGCGGGCGACGCCGCCTCGTGCGCGGGGAGCCCGACACCCGCTCGGCCTCGCGTCCCAGCGCCACCACCCCGACGATGCGGCGACCGGCCGGGATGCCGTGCGCCTCGCGCACCGCGTCGTGCCGTTCCGCGGGCACCCCGAAGAACAGCGCCCCGAGCCCGGCCTCCTCCGCCCCGAGCAGCACGAGCATCGCCGCCATCGCCGTGTCGGTGTCCCAGTAGGGCACCGGCCAGTGCTCGGTGGACCGGTCGGTCCAGCCCTTGTCCGGCTCGGCGTACCGGTCGAGGTAGGCCCCCGGGTCGGACAGGCAGAGCAGGAGCACCGGCGCGGCCGAGACGCCACGGCGCCAGGCGCCCGGCGGCGTGCCGTCGTCGGTCGCCGACCAGAACGCCGCCCGGTCGGCGGCGCCGAGCAGGGCCACGAAGTCCCAGCCCTGGCTGAACCCGGCGCTGGGCGCCCGTACGGCGAGCCGGACGAGGTCGCGAACCACCTCGGGGCCGACCATGCCGGCCGGGTCGAAACGGCGCACCATGCGGCGGTGCAGGACGGCCTCGCGAAGCTCCACCCGGCCAGTGTGCCTGCACTTCGCGGGTGCGCCGAGGTGGCACGATGGGGCCATGGAGGACGAGCCGCTCCCGCCGGGCTACCCCGCGGAGTGGGAGGCCGACGTCGTCCTGCGCGACGGCACCGTCGCCCACGTGCGACCGATCCGCCCGGCCGACGGCGACGGCATCCGCCGCTTCCACTCCGCGCAGTCCGAAGAGTCGATCTACCTGCGCTTCTTCGCGCCGCTGCGCCAGCTCAGCGACTCCGACGTGCACCGGTTCACCCACGTCGACTACGCCGACCGGGTCGCCCTCGTCGCGACGATGCGCGACGACATCATCGGCGTCGGCCGCTACGACCGCATCGACGCCCGCAGCGCCGAGGTCGCCTTCAACATCAGCGACCACTTCCAGGGCAAGGGCATCGGCTCGGTGCTGCTGGAGCACCTCGCCGCGATCGCGCAGGAGTTCGGCATCGCCCGGTTCACCGCGGAGGTGTTGCCCCAGAACCGCAAGATGCTCGCCGTGTTCTCGGATGCCGGCTACGACGTCAAGCGGCACATCGAGGACGGCGTGGTCGAGGTCGGCTTCGACATCGAGCCGACCGACTCGTCCAAGGCCGTGGCCATGTCGCGCGAGCACCGCGCCGAGGCGTTGAGCGTGCGGTCGCTCCTGCACCCGGGCACCATCGCGGTCATCGGGGCGAGCCGGCGCCACGACTCGATCGGCAGCCAGCTGCTCGACCGGCTCGTGCAGGCGGGCTTCACCGGCGCCATCCACCCGGTCAACCCCAACGTGGGCACGCTGCGCCGACGCAGGGCGTACCCGTCGGTCGGGGCCGTGCCGGGCCAGGTCGACCTCGCCGTCATCGCCGTGCCCGCCCACGCGGTGCTCGAGGTCGTCGACGAGTGTGCCGAGGCGGGGGTCCGGTCCCTGCTCGTGGTCTCCTCCGGGTTCGCGGAGGAGGGGCGCGACGGTGCGCGGCTGCAGGCGGAGCTGCTGCGCCGCGCCCGAGGGTCCGGCATGCGCGTCGTGGGGCCGAACTCGTTCGGGCTGATCAACAACGACCCCGCGGTGCGGCTGAACGCCTCGCTCGCGCCGACGCTTCCACCACACGGCCGGGTCGGGCTCTTCGCGCAGTCCGGCGCGCTCGGCATCGCGGTGCTCGCCTCGGCCGCCCGCCGCAACCTGGGCATCTCCACCTTCGGGTCGGCAGGCAACCGGGTCGACGTCTCCGGCAACGACTTCATGCAGTACTGGATCGACGACGAGTCGACGAGCGCCGTCGGGCTGTACCTCGAGTCCATGGGCAACCCGCGCAAGTTCTCGCGCATCGCGCGCAACCTGGCGCTCATCAAGCCCGTCATCGTCGTCAAGTCGGGGGTCTCCGCGTTCGGTGTTCCGCCGGGGCACCGGGTGCGCAAGACCAAGGCCCGCCCCGAGGTGTTCAAGGCGATGCTGAAGCAGGCGGGCGTCATCCGGGTGGAGAACGTGCACCAGCTGTTCGACATCGCCCAGCTCCTCGCGCACCAGCCGCTGCCCGCCGGCGACCGGGTCGCGATCGTCGGTAACTCCACGGCGCTCGGCAGCCTCACCGCCGACGCGTGCACGAGCTGGGGCCTCACCGTGTCGCACGGGCCGGTGGCGCTGCCCACGGAGGCGAACGCCGCCCAGTTCCGTAAAGCGCTCGCCGCCGCCTTCGCCGACCCGAAGGTCGACTCCGTGCTCACCTGCTTCATCCCACCGCTGGTCACAGTCGACGAAGACGTCGCCGCCGCGGTTCGCGACACCGCGGCCGGCTCCGGAAAGCCTTGCGCCGCAACCTTCCTGGGCATGCGCGGTGTCGACGACGGGCACTCTTCGGTGTCGGGCACGGGCGGGTCGAGCTCGGCCATCCCGGTCTACTCGATGCCCGAGGATGCCGTGCGCGCCCTCGCGGCGGCCACGCGCTACGCGCAGTGGAAGGCCAAGGACCACGGCACGCCGCTGTCCCCGGCGGGCATCAACCGGCGCATCGCCGAGGACGTCGTGCAGACGGTGCTCTCGGTCGACCCCAAGGGCCGACGGCTCACCCATGACGAGGCGTCGGCGTTGCTGGAGGCCTACGGCGTCGACGTGTGGGGCAAGGAGGACGTGCTGTCCGCCGACGAGGCGGTGGCCGCTGCCGAGCGGGTGGGCTACCCGGTCGTGCTCAAGTCGACCGCGCCGATGCTGCGCCACCAGGGCGGCGTCGACGGGGTGCGCGTCGACCTGCGCACCGAGGAGTCGCTCCGAGCCGCCTGGGACTCCCTGGTCCAGCGGCTCGCCCCGTTCGACGCCGACCGGTTCGTGGTGCAGAAGATGGCGACGCCCGGGGTTCCGTGCGTCATCACCTCCGACGAGGACCCGTTGTTCGGCCCGGTGATCGGATTCAGCGTGGCCGGGATGCCGACCGAGCTGCTCGACGACATCGCCTACCGCATCCCGCCGCTCACCGACGTCACGGTCTCCGAGTTGATCTCGTCGATCAAGGCGGCTCCGGTGCTGCACGGCCACCGTGGAGCCACCCCGGTGCACCGAGCTGCCCTCGCCGACCTGATCGCCCGGGTGTCGGTGCTCGCCGACGACCTCGCCGAGGTCGCGTCGCTCGTGCTCAACCCGGTCAACGCCCACCCCGGCGGCGTCGAGGTGCTCGGGGCCGAGATCGTGCTGGCCCCCGCACCCCGGCGGGCCGACCCCGGCCGCCGGTCGTTGACCTGAGCGACCAGGCTGCCGCGGGCCCGCCGGTGGACAGGCACAATGGGGGCATGAGCAGTACCTCCGACGCCCCCGTCCTGCCCGCGGACCTCACCGCCGCGATCGTCAGGGCCGGCTACTACCCGGCTCTCGTGTCCGACGTCGTCGCTGCGGCCCTGGCGCGCGAGCCGATCGAGAACCACCTCGTGCACCTCGAGACCACGTTCGACCGCGACGTCGTGCGGCGGCACATCACCGTGCTCGTGCTGACGCCGACCCGCTTGCTCATCGCGCACGCCGACGACCACGCCGACGACCCGCCCGCCCCGCAGGACGTCGCGACGGCGACGACCGAGTCGATCCCGTTGTCGGCGGTGCGCGGCGTCATGCTGACCCACGTCGTCGAGGACCCGTCCACCTACGTGCCGGGCAGCCTCGGCCGCGAGCTCTCGCTCACCCTCGGCTGGGGGACGGTCTCCCGCCTCGACCTGGTGCCCGCGTCCTGTGCCGACCCCGAGTGCGACGCCGACCACGGCTACGAGGGCACCATCACCGGAGACGACATCGCGCTGCGCATCTCGGCGGCCGCCGACGGTGACGACGCACTGTCGCAGGCGCTGGGGTTCGCCCGCGACCTGTCCGCGGCCATCGGCCAGGGCTGAGCCGCGCGGTGCCGCCCACCGGCGACCCGTCCGCACAGCCCCCGGTCGGCCCCGGACCCTCGCTCGCCGACGTCCTGCCGAGCGTCGCCCGCAGCCTGGGGGTCTCGTGGGCACAGGCGGACCCGGGCCGGCCCGGGTTCGACCTGCCCCCGACGCGCCGGTCGGTCACCGTGCTCGTCGACGGCCTCGGCCACGACCTGCTCGTCCGGCGCGCGGGCCACGCGCCCTGGCTGCGCGCCCACCTCGCCACCACCGCGCGGGTGCCCAGCGGGTTTCCCTCGACGACGGCGACCTCGATGGGCACCTTCGGCACCGGCCTGGCCGCCGGCGCCCACGGGATGCTCGGCTACGAGGTGCTCCTGCCGGGCGCCGACCGACTGCTGAACGAGCTGTCCTGGGAGGACGGCCCCGACCCACGCACCTGGCAGCCGCACGAGACCCTGTTCCAGACGGTGGCCCGCGCCGGCGTCGAGGTCGCGCGGATCGGGCCGGCCTACTTCGACGGGTCGGGCCTGACCGAGGCGGCCCTGCGCGGGGGCCGCTTCGTCGCCGCGTCCAGCCTGCCGGCACGCGTCGACGCCACCTTGGCCGCCGTGCGCTCCGCCCCCCGGGCCCTCGTGCACCTCTACTGGGGCGACCTCGACAAGATCGGCCACGTGCACGGCTGCGACTCCTGGCAGTGGGGTGACGAGCTCGAGAGCATCGACCGCGAGCTCGCCCGGCTCCAGAAGGGGCTGCCCGACGACTGCTCGCTCACCGTCACCGCCGACCACGGCATGGTCGACTCCCCGCACGAGCTGCGGCTCGACGTCGCACACGAACCGCTGCTCGCCGCGGGGGTGCGTCACGTCACCGCCGAGGCGCGCGCCCCGCACCTGTACGTCGAGCCGGGCGCGGGGGCCGACGTGCACGCAGCCTGGAGTGACGTGCTCGGGGAGCGCGGCATCGTGCACACCCGTGAGCAGGCCGTGGCCGCGGGCTGGTTCGGCCCCGTCGCCGAGCACAACCTGGGCCGGATCGGCGATGTGGTCGTGGCGATGCGTGGCCGCTTCGCTGTCGTCGACTCGCGCCGGGCCCGCCCCGAGCTGCTCGCGCTGCGCGGGCTGCACGGCTCGCTCAGCGACGACGAGGTGGCCGTGCCGGTCGTCCACGTGCCACCGGCTCGTGTCGCCTAGGGTTCCGGTCGTGGCGGATCTGGTCTTCTTCTCGGGAACGATGGACTGCGGCAAGTCGACCCTCGCCCTCCAGATGGACCACAACAACAGCGTCCGCGGCCGCGAGGGCCTGATCTTCACCAAGCTCGACCGGATGGGCGAGTCGGTGCTGTCGTCCAGGCTGGGCCTGTCGACCCCGGCCATCGAGGTCGACGACGACCTCGACTTCTGGGACGAGGTCGTCGAGCGGCTGACCGCCGGGTCGCGGGTCGACTACCTCATCTGTGACGAGGCGCAGTTCTACACCCCGGTGCAGGTCGAGCAGCTGGCCCGGGTCGTCGACGAGCTCGACATCGACGTGCACGCCTTCGGCATCGCCGCCGACTTCCGCACCGAGCTCTTTCCCGGGTCGCGCCGCCTCATCGAGCTCGCCGACCGGGTGCAGCTGCTCCAGGTCGAGGCCCTGTGCTGGTGCGGTCGCAAGGCCACCCACAACGCGCGCATCGTCGACGGCGTCATGGTCGTCGAGGGCGAGCAGGTCGTCGTCGGCGACACGGCTGCGGCGAACACCGGGCCCGTCGAGTACGAGGTGCTCTGCCGGCGTCACTACATGCGACGGATGAACAGCTCGGCCGCCCGGGCCGCCTCCCCCTCGCCGGACACGCTGCCCTTCGACCTCGACGTCTGCCCCGTGCCACCGCGCCCCTGAAACCACCCGGTCGAGAGTAGACAACACGCCGTCTGTGCCCCTTACCACACGGAGTGTTCTCTACTCTCGACCGGGCGGGGGAGGTCGAGGTGCATCCGGATGCCGGGCACGAGCTCGGTCGACACCTCGCGGTCGCGCAGGAACCCGGTGTCGGGCAGGACGAGCGCCTCGGGTGGGCGGGCAGGAGCAGGGCGTCGTCGGGGTGGACAGAGACGCTCGACGGAACAGGCCGCGCCACACCGGAAGGTCGGCGGCGACGGCGGTGCGGTCGAGCACGGCGGGAAGCGGTCAGGCGGAGCCGCCACCTCGGGTGCCGAAGACGATGTCGTCCCAGCTGGGCACACTCGGTCGGCCCTTGCGCGAAGGCGCCGGGCGGCGTGACCCGCCGCCGTCACCGAGCGTGTCGCCGGGGGAGTGCTCGCGTGGGGACGGGTCAGGGGACACCGGCTCCGGGGAGTCGTCGTCAGGCCATCCGCCGACGACGTCAGCGGAGTCGGTGGGCTCCTCGAGGTGGGCCGAGACGGGGTTGCGCCCGCGTGCCGCCGGCGGCGGAGGCGTGTGCGCCAGGTCGGCCACGAGGTCCTCGATGGGCAGGGCGTCGGGACGGGGGCGGTCGTCGCCGGGAGTGCCCGAGGGCGAGGGGCGTCGGCGTCGGCGCCCACGGGTCGAGTGCTCGCGCATCGCCGCCATCAGGTCGATCGGCTCGTGAGGCTGGCGCTCGCGGCCGGCGCGGTCGACCCCGCCGTCGGCGTCGATGTCGTAGACGTCGAGGTCGCCCCCGTGCGAGGCGCGGTGCGGGGTCGGGATCGCACCCGGCGCGGCCTCCTCGCTCAGCCAGCGGGCCTCGTCGTTGGTGGCCGTGACCGAGCCGCCGAGCGGCTCGTAGCGCCAGGCCGCGGTGCGCTGCCGTCCACCCGCCGCGAACGTCAGGGTCAGCCGCCAGGTGCCCTCCTCGTCACGCGAGGAGTCCCAGTCGACCTCGTCGCGCTCGACCCCTCGGTCGCGCAGCCGCTCCGACACCCGCTCCGCCAGGGTGACCGGCCCGCTTCCCGCGCTGCCCACGGCGCACTGCTGGGCGACCCGGGCCACGTGCTCACGCTCGGCGAGCACCGGCCACTCGAAGCGGCGCACCTTCTCCACGGTCCAGCCGGCGCGGTCGGCGACCTCCTCGGTCGACAACCCCCGGCGGACCAGGGCCTGCACGTCGCGTGGTCGCAGCCCGCCCTCGATCTCGATCTGCAGCTGGCCCAGGCGGGGGCGGTCACGACGAGCCGCGGCCCGCAGCGCCTCGTCGAGGCCGAGCCGGTATCGCCCGCCCTCGCCATCCGAGAGCAGGAGGTGCTCGCCGTCCTCGTGGACGCCGATGAGGCGAAGGTCGTGCATGTCAGGCTCCCAGTGTTACTCGTCGTCGACCCGACTGTGCCATCCCCGACCGCCCGCGTCGCGCAGCCCACGCCGGGGGTGTCCGGATTGCCCGCCTAGGCTGTGGCCATGCCAGATGCCGGCGAGGCGCTCGCCCCCTACGACGCAGTCCTGCTCGGGTCCTTCGGCGGGCCGGAGGCCCCCGACGAGGTGGTGCCCTTCCTGCGGCGGGTCACCGCGGGCCGCGACATCCCCGACGCCCGGCTGGAGGCGGTCGGCGAGCACTACGTCGCGCGCGGCGGCCGCAGCCCGATCAACGACCTCAACCGCGACCTGCTCGTGCGGCTGCGTGCCGAGCTCGACCGCCGGGGCATCGACACGCCCCTGCTGTGGGGCAACCGCAACTCGGCCCCCTTCTTCTCCGACGCCCTGCACGAGGCCCTCGACCGCGGCGCCACCAGGGTGGTCACCGTCCTCACGAGCGCCTACTCGTGCTACTCGTCGTGCCGCCAGTACCGCGAGGACCTCGCCGCCGCGGTCGACGCGGTCGGACCCGCCGCCGACGGCCTCGTCGTCGACAAGGTGCGCCCGTACGCCGTGCACCCCGGCCTGGGCCGCGCCTGGCTGCGGGCGCTGCTGGAGTCGGTGCGCTCGCTGGACGACCCGGCATCCGCGCACCTGCTCTTCGTGACGCACTCGGTGCCCGAGGCGATGGACGACACCTCCGGCCCCGGTGACGGCGAGGGCAACCTCTACACCGACCAGCACGTGCGACTGGCCCACCGGCTCACCGACGAGGTGAACCGCGAGCTGGGGCTCGAGGTGGAGGGCGAGCTGGTGTTCTGCTCGAGGTCCGGGCCGCCGACCCAGCCGTGGCTCGAGCCCGACGTCAACGACCGCATCGAGGAGCTCGCGGCCCGGGGTGGGGTCGCCGTGGTCTGCGCGCCGATCGGGTTCGTCTCCGACCACATGGAGGTCGTGCACGACCTCGACACCGAGGCCGCCGAGACCGCCGAGCAAGTCGGCGTGCCGTTCGTGCGGGTCGCCACGCCCGGCACGGACGAGCTGTTCGTCGAGGGGCTCGTCGACCTGCTCGTCGAGCGAGCGGCCGAGGCCCGCGGTGAGGTGGTCGTCCCGGAGACCTGGCTGCCCGGTGACGTGCGGCCGTCGGTCTGCGCGCCGGGCTGCTGCCCCAACCTGCGCACGGCACGACCGGCCCTGTGCGGCAGCGAGTGATGCCGACGGCGTCCGAACTGCCCCACGAGCTCGACCCCGCCGGCCTCGAGGAGGTCGCCTGCCGGGTGGCCCGCGCCGCCGGCCGGCTCGTCGTCGACGAGCGGCCCGACGACCTGCGCGTCGCGTCGAAGTCGAGCGACACCGACCCGGTGACCGAGATGGACCAGCGCAGCCAGGAGCTGATCCTGCGGCTGCTGCAGCAGGAGCGCCCGGACGACGCGGTGATGGGCGAGGAGGAGGGCAGTGCGACCGGCACCAGCGGCCTCACCTGGGTCGTCGACCCGATCGACGGCACGGTCAACTATCTCTACGGAATTCCGGCGTATGCCGTGTCCGTCGCCGTCGTCACCGGCGACCCCACCTCGCCGGGGCAGTGGCAGGCGGTCGCGGGCGCGGTGCTCAACCCCGAGACCGGTGAGCTCTTCCACGCGCACCTGCGCGGCGGCGCCCGGCTCACGACCGAGCGGGGGACCCGGGTCCTGCGCACGACCGACGCCACCGACCTGGCGATGGCGCTGGTCGGCACGGGCTTCGGCTACGCAGCGTCGCTGCGGGCCCGGCAGGCGGCGCTGCTCGTCGACCTGCTGCCGCAGGTCCGTGACATCCGCCGGCACGGCGGCGCCGCACTCGACCTGTGCGGGCTCGCCGCCGGCCGGCTCGACGCCTACTACGAGACGGCGCTCAACCCGTGGGACCGCGCGGCGGGCGAGCTCGTCGCGCGTGAGGCGGGGGCCGTCGTCGGTGGACCGGTCGACGACGTGCCGACCCGCGACCTCGTCTGGGGTGCGGCACCCGGCCTGGCGTCGGTGTTCGGCGACCTGGTGCGTGAGCTGTCCGCCCGCCACGTCGGATCGTCGGGCTGACCGCATCGGTCTGTCCGCCGCCTGCGACCGGCCCTGACCCGCTGCCGAGCGGCCGCTGGATGGTGGCTGGCCGGCATCCGATCGGGGTGTGCTCGGTGGCTGCACGACACCGCTGGTTCGCCCGCGAACGGCCCCGACGTGCATCTCGGGTCGCGATGGTGCACAATCGCCGCGCACGGCGAACTCAGCGGGCACGAACACGGTCATCCGTGCGTTGTCAGGGCCGGGTCACACGACGAAGGGTGGACATCAGCAATGGCAACGGACTACGACGCTCCGCGCAAGACCGACGACGAGTTGTCCGAGGACTCCATCGAGGAGCTCAAGAGCCGCCGCGTCGACAAGCGCTCCTCGAGCGTCGACGTCGACGAGACCGAGCAGGCGGAGGGCTTCGAGCTGCCCGGCGCCGACCTGTCGGGCGAGGAGCTCTCGGTGCGGGTGCTCCCGCGCCAGGCCGACGAGTTCACGTGCTCGAGGTGCTTCCTCGTGCACCACCGCAGCCAGCTCGCCAGTGAGAAGTCGGGCGTGCTGGTCTGCCGGGAGTGCGCGGCCTGACCGGCGCGCTCGACACCCGCAGCGCATCGTGACGGCCACCGCCCGCGTCCCCGTCGCCGTCCGGCGACTGCACCCCGACGCGGGCGTTCCGGCCTACAGCACCGAGGGGGACGCGGGGGCCGACCTGACGAGCGTGGCCGAGGTGACGCTCGAACCGGGGGAACGGGCGCTGGTGCCGACCGGTATCGCCCTGGCGCTGCCGCCGGGCACGGTGGGGCTGGTGCACCCGAGGTCCGGGCTCGCGGCGCGGCACGGCGTCACCGTGGTGAACGCGCCGGGCACGGTCGACTCGGGCTACCGGGGCGAGGTCCTGGTCAACCTGGTCAACCTCGACCCGCGGGAGCCGTTCACCGTGCGGGTCGGCGACAGGATCGCGCAGCTCGTCGTGCAGACCTACCTGCACGCCGACTTCGACGTCCTGGATTCGCTTCCGGACAGCGCCCGGGGGGAGACTGGTCACGGGTCCACCGGTGGGTTCGGCCCGGCCGAGCCCCGCTGACCCGAACAGCAGACCATCCACACCGAGGACGACCCCCACGTGAGCATCTTCAGAAGATCCAAGGACTCCGGCCGAGCGGCTGCGACCGACCCGGACACCGAGGTGGCGCAGGAGTCGCTGGGTGAGGAGGACGCGGCGCAGGTCGAGGAGACCACCGTCGTCCCGGTCGACCGCAGTGGCGGCCCGTTCGACGTCACCGAGGTCGAGGGTCGCGACGGGCGCGTCGACCTCGGTGCGCTGTGGATGCGCGGGGTGCCGGGCATGGAGCTGCGCCTCGAGATCGACCAGGCGACCCAGCAGGTCAACGCGGCGACCGCTGTGCTCGCTGACTCCGCTCTCCAGGTGCAGGCCTTCGCCGCCCCGAGGTCGGGCCACCTGTGGGACGAGATCCGCGGCGAGATCGCGTCGGCCGTCGAGACCCAGGGCGGCACCGTCGACGAGCACGAGGGCGCCTTCGGCACCGAGCTGCGCACCCGGATGCCGTCCGCCGGGCCCGACGACCGCACCGTCTTCGCCCCCGCGACCTTCCTCGGCGTCGACGGCCCGCGCTGGTTCCTGCGCGGCGTGCTGTCCGGCCGCGCCGCCATCGACGAGGCCGTGGCCGAGGCGCTCGTCGACGTCTTCAGGGCGGTCGTCGTGGTGCGGGGCACCGAGCCGATGGCTCCGCGCGAGCTGCTGCCCCTGGCCCTGCCCCGAGACGCCGAGGCGTCGGTCGAGGCCGCCACCGCGGCGGCGGATGCCGAGGACGAGGCCGAGCGCACCTCGCTCGACCCCTTCCAGCGCGGCCCCGAGATCACCGAGGTGCGGTGATGGGCCTGCGCGACCGGCTCCACGACCTGGCCAAGACCTCCGTCGAGCACCAGGCCGAGTCGCTGCGTGCGCAGTCCGAGACGGCAGGTGGCGACGACCTCACCGCTCTCGCGCCGCGGTACGCCGCCACCGTCTGCGGCACCGTGCGCACGGTGACGCTGCCGCCGCGGCGCAGCGTGCCCGCGCTGGTCGCGGAGGTGTGGGACGGCAACGGCTCGGTCAACCTGGTCTTCATCGGCCGGCGGACCATCGGCGGCATCGAGCCGGGAGTGTTCCTGCGGGCCAGCGGGCGGGTGGCCGTGGTGCGCGGCGTGCCGACGATCTTCAACCCGTCCTACGAGATCGTGCCCACCACGTGACGCACGAGCCCGTCGCGGCCGCCGGCGCTGCGGTCGCGACTCCGCAGACGGTCGAGGCGCTCATCCGGCATCGGCTCGCGACGGCCCTCGGCGGGTGGCGCGGTTCGGTTGAGACCGCCCTGCCGACCGTGGTGTTCGTCGTGTTCTGGACGTGGCAGCAGGACGTCACGGTGGCGGCCGGTGCGGCCCTGGCGGTGGCGGTCGTGCTGGCCCTGGTGCGGGTCGTGCAGCGCTCCTCGCTCTCGCACGTGGCGGGTGCCGTCTTCGCCACCGCGATCGCCGCGTTCTTCGCGGTGCGCTCGGGGCGGGCCGAGGCGGCGTTCCTGCCCGGCATCCTCACCAACGCGGCCTTCCTCGCCCTGACCCTGGTGTCGGTGGTCACCCGGTGGCCGGCGGTCGGGTTCGTCGTGGGTGCGGGCGACCCGCGCGCGCAGGAGGACCCGTTCGCCTGGCGGCGAGACCGTGGCATGGTGCGCGTCTGCACCCGGCTGACCTGGGTGCTCATCGGCGTCTACGCGGTGCGCCTGGCGATCATGGTGCCCCTGTACCTGTCTGCCGAGGTGGCCTGGCTCGGGGTGGCGAAGGTCGCCCTCGGGTGGCCCCTGTGGGTGGGGTCGTTGGCGGTGATGGGGTGGATGCTGCTGTCCGGTCACACCCCCCTGGAGCTGGAGCCGGAGCCGGAGCCGGCGCCGGGCGTGCACGGGGCTGAAGACGCCGAGGGCGGGGCCTGACCCGTCCCGACAACGGTGTCCACAGGGTGATTTCGCGCCTGTCGATCGTTGTGTATCGAACTCCTGTTCGGTTATGATGGCGGTAGGGCTCGAGCGCGGTGTCCCACGTTGGCTTGGGGTATGGGTGTGCGGGGGTTGGGTCTGGCGGAGCGTCGCTGCCGGGTTCGTGCTGCCGCTGAGTCGATGCTGGGGTTCTCGGATGCCGTGCATGAAGCCTCGGATGCCGAGCTGGGTGAGCTGATGGGTGAGGTCGATGCGGTCGCGGCGCGGGGTGGCGCGGCTCGTGCGGTGGTGGCGGCGGAGGCGGTGCGGCGGGGTGTGGTGGCCGACTCGGGGGGGAACGCGCACGGGTGGGTTCGTGATCATGCGCCGTCGTTGCGGCAGGGTGGTGCGGGTCAGGTCGCCAGGCTCGCGGTGGAGGTCGCGTCGGCG
>Ga0335397_10001414_pt1 | contig 32742 bp, 23 predicted proteins | sample MAT04_FD_205740 | JGI IMG/M metagenome (GOLD analysis project Ga0335397, IMG submission 205740) | Freshwater microbial communities from Lake Fryxell liftoff mats and glacier meltwater in Antarctica - MAT-04 (spades assembly) (version 2) ... | reverse complement strand
CGGCCTTGACCGCGCTGATCGCCTCGGCCGGCAGATGCGAGAGGTTGGCAACGGTCTCGTTGCGCACCTTGCCCTCCACCCGCCGCGAGCGGCGAAGCAGATGCGTCTCGTAGACCCGCTCCCGACCGTCCTTGCCCGTGTAGTGACGACGCTGCGTCGTGACGTGAACAGCTGAACCACCTTTGGCCACTACAAAACCGTACCCCCCGCACCGTCACGACGGTGGGACGTTAGTGGCGACACGTCCATGCCGTGTCAACCCCGTTCATGCAGGTCAGGGCATGCAGCAACGCTCAAAGGGCCCGGAACTTCGGTTTAAAGTGCCGGTCGAGCGGATCCTCGTCGTGCACGACGTCCCCTACGGCACGCTGCGGCTCAAGCCGGAGGCGGTGACAACGGCCTCAAGTCGATCACCAAGTCCCTGGGCAGCAGGGACCAACTGCGGGTCCGCATCGGCATCGGTTGCGCACCGGGTCGCCATCACCCGGACGACTTCGTGGTCAAGGACTTCCACTGTGCCGCCGATGCCGTTCAGGCTCTGGTCAGCGGCTCCCTCGAGGCGCAGAACGTGTCCACGTCGACCTCCCGACTGGCGCTCGTAGGCCGGCAACCAGGGGAGCCGGTCGAGCTACGCCGGTTTTCGCGAAACGACCCGCCACGGCGTCCGCGTGGTTAAAGTCCGCCCTGGACACCCCGGCGGCGCAGCCACTCCTCCGCCACCGGGTCCGACGCCGGGGGAGCGCGTGTGCAGTCATTCGAGTTGCCTTTTCGAGGCGGACTTGCGTCCCCACGGTGACCGCGATGCTCTGCTACGCGAGAGAGGTGGGGAATGACGGAAGCACACGTTGTCCAGGCTTGGCACCATCGGTCCGAAGGGGCCGCGACGAGGCTGGCGCACTTCGCTGATCCGAAAAGTCTGCTCGACCGGCTGGAGTCGCGTCAGTTGGAACGACGGGGTCTGGACCGACGCGGGAACCTTGAGCGCGGGGAGCGCCCGACCGTCCTGGACCACGCAGAGCTGGCTCGACAGCTCTGTCATGACATGCGGCAGCCGTTGGCCGTCATCTCGGCCGTCATCACGGGGCTGGATGGGGAGCTGGCGCTGTCGGAGAGCGGACGGCGCAGGCTGGACCAGCTGCTCGAGCAGACCGAGCGGCTCTCGCATTTCGTGACCAGCTGTTTGTCGGCGCCGCAGCAGGTGGCGGTGGACCTGCAGCAGGTCGTCGACGGTGTCGCGCGAAGCGCCGGCGTGACCTTCGAAGGGACGCTCCGCGTGGTCGGTGGCGACCAACCGGTCGTCCGGGGAGACGCGGCCCTGCTGGACCGGGCCCTGACGAACGTGCTGGACAACGCGTGCCGGGCGGCGGGGGCGGACGGTCTCGTGCGGGTGTCGTTTTGGTCGGCGCCGGACTTCGCCCACGTGGACATCGATGACGACGGACCCGGCTTCGGTCGGTCCGCACAGCGTTCGGGACTCGGACTGGGACTCGTCATTGCGCAGTCGGTGCTCGAGCAGCACGGCGGCACCTTGAGCTTCGGACCGGGTGTGCTGGGTGGCGCCAGGGTGCGGATCCGCCTGCCGCTGGTCATCCCGCCCCAGATCGGCACGTGCCCTCCGTGAGGGTCTTGGTGTGCGACGACCACCTCCTGCTGGCCGAGGGTCTCGCCTGTGTGCTGCGGCGACGAGGTGACGTCGTGACAGTGACCACCGATCCGCAGCAGGCCGTAGTGATTGCCGAGCAGATCGCCCCGGACGTGTGCCTGATGGACAGGTCCTTCCCCGACGGTGACGGTGACGGTGTCGTGGCGGCTCGCGAGCTCGCGCGGGTCGTGCCGTCCACCCGGGTGCTGATGCTCAGCGGACACACCGACCCCGTTGTCGTGCGGGAGGCACTCGAGGCGGGCGTCAGCGGTTACCTGCGTAAGGACGAGGCCATGGGGGCCATCCTGGAGGCGGTCGATGCCGTGGTGAGGGGCGAGCTCGTCATCGATCCGTCGCTGCTGCGACCCCCGACCAGGCAGCCGACAGCCCTTGTGGCGCCTCTCACGACCCGCGAGCAGGAGGTCCTGCAGCGCATCGTGGACGGGCAGTCGACCCGGAGCCTGGCTGCCGCTATGAACGTCAGCTACAGCACCGCGCGCACGCATACGCAGAACCTGCTGGACAAGCTCGGGGTTCACACGCAGCTCCAGGCGGCCGCGTTCGCGGTCCGGCACGGCCTCGTCGCCCCGGGCGACGAGGACGGTGACGGCGAGCGACGAGCCTTGGGTCCTAAATTCGTCGTGACCGACGGCAAGGCCGCAGGGTCGTGGTCGCCGCCACGCCCGTGAGCGCCGCGGCCCCACCCCGTCAGGTGCTGGTGGTGGACCACCACGCGGTGTTCGCTGAGGCGATCGCAGCCCGCCTGTCGCAAGAGCCCGACCTCGAGGTGCTGGCCGTCAGGCGAGCCAGGCACGCGTTGGCCATCGTGCCGAGCCGAGGCATCGCGGCGGTGGTGCTCGAGCAGTGGCTGACCGACATCGACGGATTGGAGCTGACCCGTCAGCTGCGCGCGCTGCCTTCTCCGCCCGCGGTGGTTTTCCTCGGTGACACCGCCGCGCCGGAGGAGGCAGTGGCGGCGCTGCAAAGTGGCGCCCATGCCTGGGTCGGCAAGGACAGTGCCGTGGAGATGCTGCTCGAGGCGCTGCGCGCCGTGCTCCGAGCGGAGATGTTCGTGTCGCCGGGGATGCTGGGCCCGGTCCTGCAGCTGATGCTCCACCAGCAGCGGTCCGACAGCTTGAGTGGCATCGACACCCTGACAGCGCGTGAGCTGGACGTCCTCGGGTGCATGGTCGAGGGCCTCGACCAGGTCAAGAGCGCCCGGCAGCTGTTCCTGTCGCCGAATACCGTGCGCACCCATCGCCGGAGAGTCCTCGCCAAGCTGGGCGTCCACTCGTCCTTGGAGGCCGTCGCGATCGGTCGACGGGCAGGCTTGCCGCTCGACGGAGCGCGTCGCCGACCGGCCGACGTATGACCGCGGGGGTTCGGCTCCGTCAACAGGCGTAGTCAACGTCACCCTGGCGAGCGAACCGGGCTCACGTCATCGCCCATAGCGTCGGCTCGGTCACGACGAGTGTCGCCGCCCCCTCGGAGCCTTCAGGGGACGAGCAGACGCCTCCGACGGCGCCGATCATCTGTGAGGGAGGGGCCCCGTGACGTCGCGCACCGAGATGTTCGTGAGCGGCATGCGGGCTCCGCTGGTGTCGGTCCCGTACCCGTTCGTCGAGAGGCGCACGTGTCGGCGCACGGTCACCGTCGAGACCAGGGAGCCGGCAGTGCTCGCGCAGCGGCGCCTGGTCGAGGGCCAGCCTGCTCTGCGGGGACCGGAGCAGGGCCGTGCGCGCTCGCAGCGCCGGACCGGGTGGCTCGCGGTCGGCGACGGGTGTGCCCTGCTCGTGGTCCAGACCGCCGCCGTCCTTCTGCTCGCGCCGTCGGGCGCCACCACGGGTCCACGTCAGCTGGCCGGGCTGCTCGCGACACCACTGCTGTTCTGGGTCCTCATCGCGATATCCGGGGGCTACCGCCCCGAGCAGTTGGACGGCGGCAGGGACCTGCGACGCACACTGGTCCTGGCCGCGGTCTGGACCTGCCTTGTCGGGGCTTCCCTCGTCGGCACTCGGGCGGATGTGCCCGGGGGCCTCGCGGCAGCGGTGCTCGCCCCGGCGGCTGTCCTCACGGTGCTGTCGATGCTTCTACGCCGGGCATGGCGCGCCCGGTCCCGTGCGACGACGGACGTCTTGGCGGTCGGCGACGGTCGGCTGATCGCCGACCTGGTCGCCGACACCTGGGGCGGTGCCGGGCTCAGGGTCGTGGGGGCTTGCGTGCCCGGAGGCGCCTGCGCGATCCTGGACGCGGCAGGGGTGCCGGTGCTCGGCGACCTCGATGACGTGCCGGCGGTGGTGCAGCGCTTTGTCGTCGACGCCGTCGCCGTGACGGCGTGCGCCGACATCCCGGCCCCGAGACTGCGCCGACTGTCGTGGGACCTCGAGGGTTCCGGGGTGCAGCTTGTCGTGGCTGCCGGTGTTCTCGACATGCACGGTGCCCGCCTCGCCCTGCGCGAGCTTGGAGGCGTGCCTTTCCTGGCCCTGGCGGAGCCGGCCCTGGACGATCCGCGGCGGATCCTCAAGGCGGCCCTGGACCGGTGCGGCGCGCTAGTCGCCCTGGTGGTGCTCGCACCCGTCATGGTGGCGATCGGTCTGGCCGTCCGCGCCACCAGCCCGGGGCCGGCGCTTTTCGGCCAGACCCGGGTCGGCCGTCACGGCCGGGAGTTCACGATCTGGAAGTTCCGGTCCATGCAGGTCGGAGCCGAGCATCGGCTCGGTGAGCTGCTGGCCGACAACGACCACGGCGACGAGTTGCTGTTCAAGATCCACCGCGACGTCCGGATGACCCCGCTCGGAGCCCGCCTGCGGCGCTGGTCACTTGATGAGCTGCCCCAGCTCATCAACGTCCTGCGGGGAGAGATGTCGTTGGTCGGACCGCGTCCCCCGCTGCCCACGGAGGTCGGGCAGTACAACGACGACGTGCGCCGTCGACTGCTGGTCACGCCGGGGATGACCGGGCCGTGGCAGGTCGGGGGGCGCTCGGAGCTGTCCTGGGACGCGTCCATCCGGCTCGACCTGCGCTACGTCGAGGACTGGTCCCTCGGGCTGGATCTGCGCCTGCTGTGCCGCACCGTCTCCGCCGTGCTGCGAGGTCGCGGTGCGTACTGACCGGCGCACGTCCTTCCGTCGGCGCACCCGCCCCATCACAGGAGGACGCTCATGAAGTCGCACGCTGCACCGCTCGGCCTGGCCGTCGTCGGCGCTGGCTACTGGGGCCCGAACCTCGTGCGCAACGCCCTGGCGTCCGACGACATCGATCTGCGTTGGCTCTGCGATCTTGACGAGGCCCGCGCGAAGAAGGTGGTCCGCCACTCGGCCGACGTCGGCGTGACCACCTCGCTGGATCAAGTCCTTTCCGACCCCTCGGTCGGGGCCGTCGCCGTGGCCACCCCAGCCGGCACGCACGCTGAGGTGGCGCTCGCGGCGATCGCGGCGGGCAAGCACGTCCTGGTCGAGAAGCCCCTCGCGTCGACGTACGCCGACGGACTGCGCATGGTCGAGGCCGCGGAGCGCGCCGGCGTCGTCCTGATGTGCGACCACACCTACTGCTACACCCCGGCGGTGCGGCGGATCCGTGAGCTGGTGCGGGGCGGTGACCTCGGGGACATCCAGTTCGTCGACTCCGTCCGGATCAACCTGGGATTGGTGCAACGCGACATCGACGTGCTGTGGGACCTCGCACCCCACGACCTGTCCATCTTCGACTTCGTGCTGCCACCGGACTGCACGCCGCAGGCTGTCGCTGCGCACGGCGCCGACCCGATCGGAGCGGGCCAGGCGTGCGTCGCGTACCTCACGCTGCAGCTGCCCGGCAACGCCCTTGCGCATGCCCATGTCAACTGGCTCAGTCCCACCAAGATCCGTACAACGATCGTGGGTGGGTCCAAGCGCACCCTCGTGTGGGACGACCTCAACCCCACGCAGCGGCTCAGCCTCTACGACCGGGGGGTCGACCTTTCGCCACCCGGCTCCATCGGCGCTGACGAGCGCCGCGAGGCGCGCGTGTCCTACCGCGCGGGGGACATGGTGGCACCGGCGCTGCCCGAGACCGAGGCCCTGCAGGGCGTCATGACCGAGCTGGCCTCCGCGGTCCGTGAGCAGCGGGCGCCGCTGACCGACGGCCGTGCCGGGCTGCGGGTGCTGGACGTGCTCGACGCCGCGTCCACGAGCCTGAGGTACCACGGCGCCGTCGTCCCGCTCCGGAGCGCGAGATGAGCGCCGTGCGGCTCGAAGGCGCCAAGGTCCTGGTGACCGGTGGTGCCGGCTTTATCGGCAGCCACCTGGTGGACCGCTTGCTCGGTCCTTCGCGCGTGGGACGGGTCGTGGTGCTGGACGACCTCAGCAACGGCTCGGAGGACAACCTCGACTTCCACCGCGGTGACGCCCGCCTCGAGTTGCAGGTGGGCGACGTGCGCGACGCCCGGACGGTCGAGGCCGTCGCAGCAGGCGTCGACGTCGTCTTCCACCTGGCTTGTCTGGGTGTGCGGCACTCGCTCCACGACCCGATGGGCAACCACGAGGTCAACGCGACCGGCACGCTCGTCCTGCTCGAGGCAGCGCGGGCCGCCGCTGTCTCACGGTTTGTGCACGTCAGCACCAGTGAGGTCTTCGGCACAGCGCAATGGGCCCCCATGGACGAGAGGCATCCGACCTGGCCGGAGACCGTCTACGGGGCGGCCAAGCTGGCCGGAGAGGCCTACGCGCGGGCCGCCCACCGCACTCACGGCTTGCCGGTCACCGTCGTGAGGCCGTTCAACAACTACGGTCCGCGGAGCCACTTCGAGGGCGACAGCGGCGAGGTGGTTCCACGCACGGTGGTGCGTGCCCTGTGCGGCCTGCCCCCGCTCGTCTACGGCGACGGCTTGCAGACCCGCGACTTCCTGCACGTCAGCGACACCTCGCGTGCCCTCGTGGCTCTGGCCGAGTGCGGGCCTGCCGTCGGGCGCACCGTCAACGTCGGTTTCGGGGAAGAGACGAGCATCGACGCGCTGGTCCGGGCTGTCACAACCGCTGTGGGTCGATCGGATCTGCAGCCGGAACGGCTGCCCGACCGTCCGGGCGATGTCCGCCGGCTGTGGGTTGACAACACGTGTGTCGCGGATCTGGTCGGATTCCGACCGAGCGTGCGGCTCGAGGACGGGTTGGCCGAGCTCGTCGCCTGGTTCCGGGGGCTTTCGACCACACCGGAGCAGATGCTCGCCGGGGTCTCCGAGCGCAACTGGCTGCCGGTGCCGGTGCCGGCACAGGTGCCGGCGCCGGTCGGGGCGGTGGGCTGATGCTCCCCGTGATGCGCCCCTGGCTCGGGCAGGAGGAGGCCGACGCAGCGGCGCAAGCGGTCCTGTCTGGCTGGGTCGCTCAGGGCCCGCGCGTCGCGTCCTTCGAGGAGGCGTTCGCGGCACGGGTCGGCGCAGCCGAGGGGGTCGCGGTCACCTCCTGCACGACAGCCCTGCACCTGGCGCTGCTCCTGGCAGGGGTGGAGCCAGGTGACGAGGTCGTCGTCCCGTCCCTGTCGTTCATCGCCACCGCCAACGCGGTGCGGCACGCCGGAGCCGTCCCAGTCTTCGCCGACGTGGACCCGGTGACGGCCAACCTCACGGCCAAGACTGTCGAGGCGGCGCTCAGCCCCCGCACCCGGGCGGTGCTCGCGGTGCACCAGGCCGGAGTGCCCGCCGACATGGCGGACCTGCGGCGGACGTGCGACGCGTTCGGCCTTCCGGTCCTGGAGGACGCCGCCTGCGCCGCGGGTTCCGTGCTGCGGGACCGTCCGGTCGGTGCCGGAGCGACGATCGCGGCCTGGTCCTTCCATCCCCGCAAGCTGCTCACGACGGGGGAGGGCGGGATGCTCACCACGGACGATCCCGAGTGGGCGGCTCGGGCACGGCGACTGCGCGAGCACGGCATGAGCGTCAGCGCGGCGGACCGGCACGCGAGCGGCTCGACTGTGATCGAGCGTTACCTGGAGACCGGCTTCAACTACCGGATGACCGATGTCCAGGCCGCGATCGGTCTGGTGCAGCTGGGCAAGCTGGACCCGATGGTCGAGCGCCGGCGCCGGCTGGCGGCGCGCTACCGGGAGCTGCTGCGGGCGGTGCCGGACCTGCAGGTCGTGGAGGACCCGCCCTACGGGCGGACCAACTTCCAGTCGTTCTGGGTCGTCCTGCCCGACGACTTCCCATTGGATCGGGACGAGGTGCTGGCGGCGATGCTCGAGGCGGGAATCTCCTGCCGGCGCGGGATCATGGCGGCTCACCTCGAGCCGCCTTACGCTGACGTCGTTGTTGACCTTCCCGTCACCGAGCGGCTGACCGCCCGGTCGCTGGTCCTCCCCCTCTTCCACGACCTCACCCACGAAGACCAGGATCTCGTCGTCGGCGTGCTGGTCGCCCTGGCTGCCCGGTGACGTCCCCGTGACCCAGGCGGTGTCGCACGAATGTACGTAACGCTAATGGGACCGGAGCTGGAGCAGGCGGACCTACGGTCGCCCACGACCCCGGGTGGGGGCGCGCGCAAGGCGAGGGTCGGCAGCACGGTGCTGCTGCTCGGGACCGTCAGCCTGCTCACGGACGTCTCGTCCGAGGCCGTCGCGGCGATCCTGCCGCTCTACCTCACCGCCGTCCTCGGGCTGGGGCCGCTGGCGTACGGCATCGTCGACGGCCTCTACCAGGGCGTGAGCACGATCGTGCGGGTTGCCGGAGGTGCCGTCTCCGACCGGACCGGGCGACCGAAGTGGGTCGCGTTCGCGGGTTACGCGCTCAGCGCCCTGTCCCGGGTCGCCCTGCTGCCGATGCAGGGCCTAGCCGTCATCTCGGCCGTCGTCACCGTCGACCGGTTGGGCAAGGGCCTGCGCACCGCTCCCCGGGACGCCCTGATCTGCGCCTCGTCACCGCAACCGTCCTGGGGCCGTGCCTTCGGGGTGCACCGCGCCATGGACACCACCGGCGCCATGGCGGGACCGTTGATCGCCTTCGCGGTGCTGCTGGCCGTTCCGGGCGGCTACCGGACGGTGTTTGTCGTGTCGTTCGCCTTCGCCCTCGCAGGTCTTGCAGTGCTCGGACTGCTCGTCCCGGACGTGCGCCCCGAGGGGCCAGCAGTCCCTCACGCACCACGCACCGCCGAGCCGGCGGCGGGCACCGGGCGGAGACGACGCCCCGCCTGGGCCGCCCTCCGGGACCGCCGGTTGCGACGGCTTCTCCTGGCCGCCGGCCTGCTCGGCGTCCTGACCATCGGCGACGGCTTCCTCTACCTTGCCCTGCAGCGACGCGACGACTTCGCGAGCCAGTACTTCCCGCTGTTGTTCGTGGGCACGAGCCTGGTGTACCTGGCGCTCGCCGTCCCCCTGGGCCGGCTGGCTGACCGGGTCGGGCGGTCAAGGGTCTTCGTGCTCGGGCACCTCGCCCTGCTTGGGGCGTACGCCGCTGCCAGCGGGCCGTTCAGCGGTCCGGTACCGACCCTGTTCTGCCTCGCCCTGCTCGGCACCTTCTACGCCGCGACCGACGGTGTCCTCGCGGCCCTCTCCGGACGGCTCGTCCCGCCGTCGGTGCGTGGAACTGGCATCGCCGCAGCGCAGACCGTGGTCGCCGGGGCGCGGCTGCTCGCCTCGGTGCTGTTCGGGCTGGCCTGGACGCTCACCGACCGCGATACCGCGGTGGTCCTGCTGATCGGCGGCCTCGTCGTCGCCCTGCCGGTGGCGATGCGCCTGGTCCGGGGCCTCGACGTCGCGTCGGAGCCACTGCCGGTGCCGGCATGACGTCCCGCACTCGGCCCGTGCGCCCGCCCGCTCCCGAGCCGCCTGCCATCCAGCCGCCCAGTGGGCCGCGCCGCCGCCAGCTCGCGGTCGTCGGACTCGTCCTTGCCCTCGCGGCGGCGACCGTCGGCTACGTGCTGGTCGAGCGGGAGAAGGTGCTTGCCCAGGCCGCAGCGGCGCCGACCGGGACCCGGGCCGACCTCACGTCGGTGCTGGCGGTGCCGCACGTCGTCTTCCGCAGCACCGCGCTCGACCCGTCCTACGGCAAGGTGTCCGCGGTGCGTCTCGACGACCCGGCCGGCCTGCGAGCCGTGACCGAGGTCAACTGCGACCGGGTCTACTCCGCCGCCGAGCGCTACCTCTGCCTGTCCACCGACCAGGGCATCGTCACCTCCTATGCTGCGACGCTGCTGGGGGAGGACCTGCGGCCGACCGGGGCCCTGCCCCTGTCTGGACTACCCAGCAGGGCCCGGCTCTCGTCGGACGCCCGCTTCTCGACGACGACGGCGTTCGTGAGCGGCCACTCCTACGCCGCCGTCGGCTTCTCGACGGAGACCCTGCTCACCGATGTCGACCGGGATGTGACGACCAACCTCGAGGAGTTCACGCTGCGCGTCCAGGGTCGGGTGCGCGACGACGCCGACCGCAACGTGTGGGGTGTGACCTTCGCCGACCAGGACACCTTCTACGCGACCGCAGCCAGTGGTGGGAAGACCTGGCTGGTCAGGGGGAGCCTGCGGGGGCGGTCGCTGACCGCCCTGCGGGAGGACGCCGAGTGTCCCTCCCTGTCCCCGGACCGCAGCACGATCGTCTACAAGGTGCGGGGCAACCGGCCCGCAGGTCAGTGGCGGCTCGCGGCGTACGACCTGTCGACGGGCACCGAGACGGTGCTCGCCGGGGACCGCTCGGTGGACGACCAGGCCGAGTGGCTCGATGACGAGCACGTGCTCTACGGTCTGCCGCGCGCCGGTTCGGACGCCGCGGTGACCGACGTGTGGTCGGTGCGCGTGGACGGCACCGGCGTTCCGAAGCTGCTGATACCTCAGGCGTGGTCGCCGAGCGTGGTCCTGACCCCGGGCCGGGCGCAGGACGTGGCAGCCACATGACCAGGCCCCTGCTGCTCGTCGGCGCCGGTGGCTTCGCCCGCGAGACCGCGGAGGCCGCGCGCAGCGCAGGCGCCTTCGAGCTGGTCGGGTTCGTCGACGACGACCTCGCTCTGGTCGGCACGGTGCTCGACGGCCTGCCCGTCCTCGGCACGCCGGAGGTCCTGCTCGAGCACGACGACTGGCTGGCCGTCCTGTGCCCGGGATCAGGGGTTGCCCGCGCCGCGCTGCTCGACCGGTTGGAGGCCCAGGGCATCGTCGAGGACCGTTGGGCCACCGTCGTGCACGCGGCAGCTGTGGTCCCGCCCTCCTGTCCTCTCGGCCGCGGCACGGTCGTCCTGGCCGGCACGGTGCTGACGACGGCGGTGCAGGTGGGCCGGCACGTCGTGGTCATGGCGGGTTGCGTCCTGACCCACGACGACGTGGTCGAGGACTTCGCGACGCTGTGCGCCCGGGTCGCGCTGGCAGGCCACGTGCACGTGGGAACGGGCGCCTACCTCGGCGCCGGCTGCCTCGTGCGCGAGCACCTCACCGTCGGCGACCGGGCCGTGCTCGGCATGGGGGCGGTGATCCTGCAGGACGTGCCGGCGGACGAGGTGTGGGCCGGCGTCCCGGCAAGGCGGGTGCGTGGCCGGACGGCCCGGCGCGAGGAGGGCGAGCAATGCGCCCTCGAGACGAAGGAGACACGATGACCACCGGACAGGCGCTGCAGGCAGTGCCACTTGTCGACCTGGGCTGGCAGCACGCCGAGGTGGCCGAACAGGTGCAGGAGGGGTTCGCCGCCGTGCTGGCGTCCGGCGCCTACGTCGGCGGACCCGACGTCCGCCAGTTCGAGCAGGAGTACGCCGCGTGGTCCGGCGTGCGCCACTGCGTCGGGGTCGGCAACGGCACCGACGCCCTCGAGCTGGCGCTGCGGGCTTGCGACGTCGGCCGGGGTGACGAGGTCGTCCTGCCGGCCAACACCTTCGTCGCGACGGCCGAGGCCGTCGTGCGCGCAGGCGCCGTCCCCGTGTTGGCCGACGTCGATGAGCGGTGCCTCCTGCTGGACCCGGAGGCCGTCGAGGCCGTCGCCGGGCCGCGGACCCGGGCGCTGCTGCCGGTGCACCTGTTCGGGCAGACCGCACCTGTCGAGCAGTTCGCTCACCTCGTCGACGAGCGCGGTCTCGTGGTGATCGAAGACGCGGCCCAGTCCCAGGGCGCGACCCGGTTCGGCCGTCCCGCCGGTGCGCTCGGGCGCGTGGCCGCGACGAGCTTCTACCCGGGCAAGAACCTCGGCGCTTACGGCGACGCCGGAGGCGTACTCACCGACGACGACGACGTGGCCCGTCGCGTGCGGCTGCTCGGCAACCACGGCAGCTCGGTGAAGTACCAGCACGACGAGCTGGGGTTCAACTCGCGCATGGACACCCTGCAGGCGGTGGTGCTGAGGGCCAAGCTGACGCGCCTGGCGGAGTGGAACGCGCTGCGCCAAGCTGCCGCCCACCGCTACGACGAGCTGCTGGGAGATGTGGCCGGGGTCCGCCTGCCTGGCCGCCTATCCGGCAACGTCGACGTGTGGCACCTGTACGTGGTGCGCGTGCATGACCGGGATGCCGTGCTTGACCGCCTGGCCGCCGCCGGGGTGGGCGCGGGCGTGCACTACCCGGTGCCGGTGCACCTACAGCCGGCGTTCCGGTCCCTCGGCAAGGGTCCGGGGACCTTCCCGGTGGCCGAGGCGGCAGCGCAGCAGATCCTGTCACTGCCATTGTTCCCGGGCATCACCGTCGAGCAGCAGCACAGGGTCGCGCACGAGCTGCGCGGCGCGCTGTGACCAGTGGCCAGGCAGAGCCCTCGTTCTTCCTCGTTCGCTCGCACGGGCGGGCGTGAGGTGAAGGTTCTGGTCCACCCGCACTCCTTCCTGGTCGGTGGGAGCCAGCTGAACGCCGTCGACCTGGCGTCCGCTGTGCAACGGCGGGGACACGAGGTGCTCCTGTTCGGGGAGCCGGGTCCCCTGGTGGACATCGCGGCGGGACTGGGTCTGCAGCACGTCGAATCCCGCACGCCCCGGGTGCACCCCTCGCCGGCTGTGGGTCGTCAACTCTGCCAGGTGGTGCGCGAGCACGGGGTGGACCTGGTGCACAGCTACGAGTGGCCGCCGACCATGGACGCTGTTTACGGCCCTGGACTGCGGCTGGGTACGCCGGTCGTCTGCACGGTGATGTCGATGTCGGTAGCGTCCTTCATCCCCGCTCAGGTGCCACTGGTCGTCGGGACGCAGCAGATCCTGGACGCCGAGCGGGACCGACGCGACGTTGTGCACCTGCTCGAGCCGCCGGTCGACACCGAGCTCGACCGGCCCGGGGACCGGCTCGCTCATCGGTCCCGCTTCGGGCTGAACGAAAGCGACTTCGTGGTGACGGTCGTGTCCCGGCTGGCTGCCGAGCTCAAGCTCGAGGGGCTGCTGGACGCGGTCCGAGCAGCCGGGCGGCTCGCGCGGGACCTGCCGGTGCGCCTGCTGGTGGTCGGCGACGGTCCCTCCCGCGGTGAGGTGGAGGCTCAGGCCGAGCGGGTCAACGCCAGCTGCGGACGGGTCGTTGTCACGCTCACTGGGCTGCTTCTCGATCCGCGACCTGCCTACCTGTGCGCCGACGTGGCCCTGGGTATGGGGGGGTCCGCGCTGCGCGCCGGGGCCACGGGGCGGCCCGTCGTCGTCCAGGGCGAGGGTGGGTTCTGGAGCGTGCTGACCGCTCAGTCGCTGCCCGTCTTCCTGCACCAGGGCTGGTACGGCCGGGGTGGCGGCGTGGACGGCGCGCTGGTCCTCGAGCCCCTCCTGCGTTCCCTGGCCGGCGATCTTCCACGTCGCGAGGAGCTGGGCGCTTTCGCTCGCCGGACCGTCTGCGATCGGTTCAGCCTGCAACGGGCCGCGCTCCTGCAGGAGGAGATCTACCTGCAGGCGGTAGAGCAGTGGCCGGCCAGGCGCAGGCAGCTCCTGCGGCTGTCGGGGCCGCTGGCACAGGGCCTGACCTACGAGGCGAAGCGCAAGGTCGCACGTCGACGGGGACGTGCCACTGCCGACGACTGCAACGCGGCCGCGCTCGTCGTGGCCACGGCCGGCGCGGGAGTGCTGCCGTGACCGTCGGAGCCATGGCGGCCCCATCTGTCGAGGGGCCGCTTGGGCAGCGCATCGGGTCCGGCCTGCTGTGGAGCTTCCTGAACAACGGTGTCAGTCGACTCGGGTCCTTCCTCGTCGGCATCGCCATGGCCCGACTTCTGGTGCCCGAGGACTTCGGTGTGTTCGCCGTGGGGTTCGTCGCTCTGAGCGTCATGCTCAGCATGAACGAGCTCGGGGTCAGCCTTGCGCTGGTGCGCCGTCCCGGTCCCGTCGACGGGATCGCGCCGACAGTGGCGACGCTCGCGCTTGTGTGGAGCGGTGGGCTGTTCGCGGCGATGTGGTTGCTGGCTCCGCATATCGCCGCAGGTGCCGGGTCACCCGAGGCCACGGGGGTCCTGCGCCTGCTGGCCGTCGGCGTGCTGGTCGACGCCGTCGTCGCCGTGCCTGCTGCGCTGCTGATGCGTGCCTTCCTGCAACGCCGAAAACTGGCCATCGACCTGGCCGCATTCTGCGTGAGCACGCCGCTGTCCGTGGGGCTCGCCCTCGGGGGTGCAGGTGCGTGGAGCCTGGCGTGGGGCGTCCTGGCGGGGAGCCTGGTGGGGGGCGCCCTCACGGTGCTGACCGCCCCGGGGCGGTGCTGGCCCGGCTGGGATCTCGCCGCGGCCCGCGAGCTGCTCGCTTTCGGGCTGCCCCTTGCCGGCACGAGCCTGCTGCTCGTGGTCATGCTCAACGTCGACTACGTGGTGGTCAGTGCAACGCTGGGGTCGGCGGCGCTCGGTCTCTACGTGCTCGCCTTCAACCTGTGCTCCTGGCCGGTCGTCCTCGTGTCCACCGCGGTCCGGCGGGTGTCCCTTGCCGGCTTCTCCCGCATGGAGGAGCAGGTGGACGGCGCCGCTGAGGGGTTCCGCCGTTCGTGGCGGCTTGTGCTGGCGCTGACCCTGCCCCTGAGCGTCCTGCTCGCCTGCTACGCGGGGGACCTCATCGAGTTCCTGTACGGCAGCAGGTGGGCGGCGGCGGCGGCGGTCGTCCCGGCCCTCGCGCTGTTCGGCGTGGCCCGGGTCCTGACCGAGCTGTCCTATGACTTCCTGGTGGCGCGCGGTCAGACGAGGGTCAATTTGTGGCTCCACGCCTTGTGGGCGGTGACGCTCGTGCCCGTGCTGCTGGTGGCTGCCGAACGGGGCGGGCTGCGCGGGGTGGCGATCGGCCACGGGGTGGTGGTCCTGCTCGTCGTCCTGCCGGTGCTCGCCAGGGTCCTGCGCAAGGCGGGCGTCGACGTGTCCGGCCTTTGCCGTGACGCGGCAGTGCCCGTGGCGGCCGCGGTGCTGGTGGTCTGCTCGGCCGTGCTCGTGCATGCCGTCCTGGACGCCGGCCCGCTGCGGTTCCTGGTCGGAGGCGGCTTGGGCGCGGTGCTGTACGTCGCGGTCGTGGGCCCGACCCTACTCGGCACCTGGCGCGCCCTGACCGGCCCCAGGGCGGCCCTCGGCGTCGACGGAGCACGACCGTGAGCCGGCCCCTGTTGGTCTACCTGGCCGGCGCTGTGTGGGGTGACCTGGTCTGCCAGGACCGTCAGCTCGCGAAGAGGATGACCGCGTCGCACGACGTCCTGTGGGTCGACCCGCCGGTGTCGTGGCTGGCGCGGCGCGGGGCGACGCGAGAGCTGGAGCAGGTGGCGCCGAACGTGCATCGGCTTCGAGTCGTCGGACCACCCGGGGTGACGCGCGTGGGTGCACGCAGCCTCGCGCAGAGGCACCTGCACCGCGAGGTCGCCCGGGCGTCCTCCGTTCTCGGGACCAGCATCGCCGGGGTGGTCCTCGCCAACCCGTACGGCTCCTTCGGATCGATCCCGGGTCGACGCCTGCTGTTCGTCACCGACGACTGGGTCGCGGGAGCCGACCTCATGGGCTTGTCCCGGAAGCGCATCTCGGCCCTCGAGCGACGCAACGTCCGACAGGCGCATGTGGTGGCCGCCGTGTCCGCCAACCTGGCGGCGACGCTGCACGACCGTCAGGGCCGCGAGGTCGCGGTCGTACCGAACGGCTGCGACCCGGTCATCGGCGCCGCGGCGGCGACCGCGGTTCCCTTCGACGTTGCGCTGCCGTCCCCGGTCGTCGGTCTGCTCGGTCAGCTCAACGAGCGCCTGGACCTGGATCTGCTCGATGCCGTCGCCGAGCGCGATGTCAGCATCCTCGTCGTCGGGCCCCGCGCTGAGCGGGACCCGTCGACGTCCGCCCGGCTCGACGCCTTCCTGGGGCGGGACAACGTGCAGTGGGTGGGTTGGCAGCGACCCGAGGACCTGCCGACCTTCCTGGCCGCGATGAAGGTCGGCCTGACGCCGTACGCCGACACGGCGTTCAACCGGGCGAGCTCCCCGCTCAAGACCTTCGACTACCTGGCTGCGGGCCTGCAGGTCGTCGCTACGGCGCTCCCGGCGGTCAGTGCCCGGGAGGCCAGCCTGATCGCGGTCGAGACGGTTCCCGAGCTCTACGCGGACCGGGTCGTGCAGCTTCTGGGGCAGGCGGACGACCCGGTGCAGCGCCAAGCGCGCCTCGACGTCGCTGCCCGCCACAGCTGGCAGAGCAGAGCAGCGGACCTGCTCGGCCTGCTGCTGCCGCAAGGCCGGGTCGGGGAACTCTGAGCGCGGTTCAGACAAATGTGGCTAAGGTCACATTCTTGCCCGATCCACGGATCTATCGGTCGCCCGGTCCGGCTGTGAGCGTCGCGTTCAGTGACAAGCGGAGTGACCGAACGTGACTATCGCGACCGTCGGGATCGACCGCTGAGAGTCCATCAGCGTCAGCCACAGGGGGCTGCTCCCGGGCAGGTCGCACAGGGGGGATGGCCAGCGACTCACCTTAGCCAGGACGGGTCGAGAACCAGGTCGGGGCACTTCCGAGCTGGCTGACACAGGGTCACGCATTATCGCAATGCGTCACATCCTGGCGCGCCTCGTCCGGTGAGCGCGAACGGTCGACGCCGCCGGGGTCGGTGCCGTCGTCACCTACGTCGGACCTGCGCCCCCCCGGTTCGCACCTAGCCTCGGGCACCACCGAGGACTTCGAGGCCGTCGACGTCTCGAGGCACATCCGCCAGTGCCGACCCGGGTCGGGCGCGGTGGCTGCCCTCGGTGGCACCGCGTCGGTGCACAGACCTGGCCGTCGACCGCATGGACGAGTCCTGCTCAAGGCGACCTCTGCCAGCCCCGACACACCATGCACCCCCCCAACGAGCCGCAGCCCCCACGAGCTCGACATGACCCCCACCTGGAGACCCATCCCGTGTTCCCCACCTCCCCCATCACTCTGCAAAGGCGTGCGGTGACGACCGCTCTGCGGGCCGCCATCGTCGGCGCCGTCGTGACTGCCGTCACCGTCGGCGGCGTCAGCGTGCCCGCCCTCACCTCGGCCGCCGTCGCAGCACCGGTCCTCGCCGCCAGTGCCCTTCCCAGCGGCACGTCGTCGCTGTTCGACACGACCACTCCGCAGGTGCCCTCGTTCTCCGACACCCAGGCCGTCGAGCTGGGGGTCCGCTTCACCAGCGACGTCGTCGGCACCGTGTCCGGTGTCCGCTTCTACAAGGGCCTCGCCAACACGGGGACGCACAAGGGCAGTCTCTGGACCGCCAACGGGACGCGCCTGGCCACCGGCACGTTCACCGGCGAGACAGCGAGTGGCTGGCAGACCGTGCGCTTCGCCACGCCCGTCAAGGTCGCCGCAGGGACGACGTACGTGGCGTCCTACCACGCCCCCCGTGGTCGCTACGCCGCAGACAAGTCCTACTTCGGCCAGCAGCGCAACAGCGGCGTGCTGCACGCGCCGGCGGGCGCCAACGGCGTCTACCGGTATGGCGCGGGCGGCTTCCCCCAGGCGTCGTACCAGAGCACGAACTACTACGTCGACGTGCTGTTCTCCGCGACCTCGTTGGAGAGCGCGGCTCCGGCACCGGCTCCGGCTCCGGCTCCGGCTCCGGCTCCGGCTCCGGCTCCGGCTCCGGCTCCGGCTCCGGCTCCGGCTCCGGCTCCGGCTCCGGCTCCGGCTCCGGCTCCGGCTCCGGCTCCGGCTCCCGCACCGGCTCCCGCTCCGGGCGCCTTCCCGGACGCCAGCAACACTGGCGTTCCGGCGGGCACGGTCTTGGCGCCGTCTGGCTCGCTGGTGCTCACCACGCCCGGTGCGGTCGTGGAAGGTCGCGACATCCGGGGCAGCGTCCAGATCAACGCCTCGAACGTCACCCTGCGCCGCAGCCGGGTGACCTCGGGAGGTTCCTTCTCGGTCATCCGCATCAAGGAGGGCGTGACTGGCGTTCGCATCGAGGACGTCGAGGTCAACGGCCTGGGCAACGCGGGCACCTCTGGCTCGATGGGCATCATGGGTCCGGCAACCGTCGTTCGTGCGGACATCACCGGCGTCGAGAACGGTTTCACGCCCTCCTCGGACTCGGTCTTGCAGGACAGCTGGATCCACGGCCTGGCGTCTCCGGGCTCACCTCACATCGACGGCGTGCAGATCGACGGAGGGCAGTCCAACGTCAGCATCCTGCACAACACGATCGACATGCGTGAGTGGAGCCAGACGGCGGCGATCATGATCGACAACTACTTCGGTCCGATCAACGGTGTCCGTGTCGACCGCAACAGGCTGCTCGGGGCCGGGTACACCGTCTACTCGGACGGCGGCTTCACCGGCGGCCCGATCAACGGTGTCTCGTTCACGAACAACTCCTTCGCGAAGGGAATCTGGGGGTACGTCTTGGTGCGTGGCAACGCGCCGGTGTGGTCGGGGAACGTCATCGACGGCACCACGACTCCGGTCAACCGCTAGTTGTCAGCCAGCGGGCGTCCGCCCCCTCGCCATGGCGAGGGGGCGGACGCCCGCTGACGTGATGGGCGGGCGTCAGTCGCGGCGGTGCAGGATGACGAAGTGGTTCAGGGGGCTCGGCCGAGGACCCTCGAGCGCCGCGATGGTCGGCACGTCAACGAGGCGCGCCTGGTCACCGTCGAAGATCGCGAGTGCGTACGCCGCTAGAGCTCCACGGGTGAAGGCGTCTTCGAGCGCCTCCCGGACCCGTGTGCCGTCCAGGAACAGCGCGACGCGCACCCGGCCCTGCGCCAGGAGCCGGGCGAGCCGTTGTCAAGACCGCGACGGCGCCATGAACCTGGGCTGCGCCGCCGGCAGCAGGTCAGATTACAGAACGCCCCAGGCTTCGACAGAGCACCGACGGCTCAGCACGTGGTCGCCGATGATGAGCTCCCACGCGAGGGGGCAGCTGTGGGTGCGGGATGGGCGCGCTGCTGTCGCTGCTGTTCCGGCCAGCAGCTTGACCAATGATCCGAGCCGGCAGACCGGAGTGGGCAGCCGTTCGGAGCGGGTCGCTGCGAATGCGTCCGCACCGGCAAGCCGACGGGGTTCTGGGGTGCTGCGCCCGCCGACCAGGTGCGTCCGCCTCTCCCCTTGTGCCACGATGCGGTCGGGGGTGCGGTGGTGACGGCGGGGAACCTGTGTCCAGCGGCGGGGCGCTTGGTGCTGACCCTCGTCGGCCTCGCCCTGGCGCTGGGAGCCGGTCTCTGGGTCCGTGCCCAGCCCGCAGTGCACTCGACGCAGCTGGACGACCCGGTGCTGGCCCCGGGCACCAGCAGCACCGGCGTGCCGCCGGTGGTGCCGGCCCCGGACGCCAGCAACACTGGCGTTCCGGCGGGCACGGTCTTGGCGCCGTCTGGCTCGCTGGTGCTCACCACGCCCGGTGCGGTCGTGGAAGGTCGCGACATCCGGGGCAGCGTCCAGATCAACGCCTCGAACGTCACCCTGCGCCGCAGCCGGGTGACCTCGGGAGGTTCCTTCTCGGTCATCCGCATCAAGGAGGGCGTGACTGGCGTTCGCATCGAGGACGTCGAGGTCAACGGCCTGGGCAACGCGGGCACCTCTGGCTCGATGGGCATCATGGGTCCGGCAACCGTCGTTCGTGCGGACATCACCGGCGTCGAGAACGGTTTCACGCCCTCCTCGGACTCGGTCTTGCAGGACAGCTGGATCCACGGCCTGGCGTCTCCGGGCTCACCTCACATCGACGGCGTGCAGATCGACGGAGGGCAGTCCAACGTCAGCATCCTGCACAACACGATCGACATGCGTGAGTGGAGCCAGACGGCGGCGATCATGATCGACAACTACTTCGGTCCGATCAACGGTGTCCGTGTCGACCGCAACAGGCTGCTCGGGGCCGGGTACACCGTCTACTCGGACGGCGGCTTCACCGGCGGCCCGATCAACGGTGTCTCGTTCACGAACAACTCCTTCGCGAAGGGAATCTGGGGGTACGTCTTGGTGCGTGGCAACGCGCCGGTGTGGTCGGGGAACGTCATCGACGGCACCACGACTCCGGTCAACCGCTAGTTGTCAGCCAGCGGGCGTGAGTCGCGGCGGTGCAGGATGACGTAGTGGTTCATGGGGCTCGGCCGAGGACCCTCGAGCGCCGCGATGGTCGGCACGTCCACGAGGCGCGCCTGGTCACCGTCGAAGATCGCGAGTGCGTACGCCGCTAGAGCTCCACGGGTGAAGGCGTCTTCGAGCGCCTCCCGGACCCGTGTGCCGTCCAGGAACAGCGCGACGCGCACCCGCCCCTTAATCAGGAGCGGCAGGGCTCCCGCCAACACGTCCGCCTCATGGCCGGCGGTGTTGACCTTGAGGACCGCGATCTCACGCACGCCAAGCTGATCGACCAGTGACAACAGCGTCACCATCGGTGTGGGGCGCTCCTGCGACGACGGTCCCTCGCCGACGGCGACGACCTGGTTGAGGTACCTACGGCTGTGCCGCTGAACCGTGACCTGGCCGGCGTGGCGGCCGACGGCGACCGGGTGGACCGTCACGGCAGACCCCAGCCCGTTCGCCGCCAGGTTGTGCCCGAGCACGGCGAGGTTGTCCGGGTCGGGCTCGCAAGCATGGACCGCCGCCCCCGTCCGGGCAGCGACCATCGACCAGGTGCCGATGGACGCACCGACGTCCACGGCTACGTCGCCCTGGCCGAGCCGGCCCGGCAGAAGGCCGAGCTCCGGCTCGAGCAGGTCTCCGAAGACCACCAGCGTCGGGATCAGCTGGGACGGGTATCGAAAGGTGACGGCGAGCCCGTGCCGATGGGACGTGACGCGGACCGTGTTCGGTCGCCGGGCGCGGAGCCAGGCCAGTCTCGCCGTACCGGCCGCGACCGTCGCGAACCCGACCTGGCCCGACCCCCAGGCCACCTTGCGCAGCGCGAGCCGGGCCCTGTTCGTGCGCACAGCCGTGCGGGAGGGCGTCACCCCGGCACCAGGCCCGGCCCGAGCCCGAGCTGCTCCGGACGCCGGGAGGGCACCAGCAGCGCGACGACGGCGGTACGCGACCGCGTGCTTCCCCTCACGACCCAGGAGAGCTCGCTCGCGAGCGCGAGCAGGTAGTAGGCGGCCGAGGCGAACCCGCCGTGGCGTCGTCGGTACAGGCGGACCCGGTTGAGGATCTGCATGGTGTGCGTTGCTGCGCTCTGACCCGACGCACCACCCACGTGCACGGCCTCGGAGGACGGCTCGTACCAGGTCTGCAGTCCGAGGTCCCGGGCACGCAGGCACAGGTCTGTCTCCTCGGAGTAGAGGAAGAAGGACTCGTCCCACCCGCCGAGTGCGTCGTGCGTCGCGCGAGGCACCAGGACGACGGCGCCGAGCGCCCAGTCGACGGCGTGGGCCCGGGCGTACTCCTCCGGCCCATCGACGTACTCCGATAGACCTGCGGCGCGGGTCCGCGTGAGCCCTAGAGCCCGACCGAGGGTGGGTTCGCGACGCAGCGACCGGTACAGAGCCCCGCTCGGGTCCAGGACCCTCGGCACGACCAGGCCGACGCCAGGCCGACGGGCCGCAGCCACGAGCGGGGCGACACTGCCGGCCGCCATGCGCACGTCCGGGTTCAGGACGAGCAGGTCGGCGCCCGGAGGAGCCAGGGCGGCCCCGCGGTTGATGCCGGCGGCGTAGCCAAGATTGATGGCCCGCACCACGTGGCAGTCGCCCCGGGCGACCAGCAGGTCGGCGGTGCCGTCGTGCGAGCCGTTGTCCACCACGACGACGGCGCAGGTGAGCTCCCCGAACGCCGCAGGCAGGCTATCGAGCAGGTCACCGACGACGTCCTTGCTGTTGTAGGTGACCACCACAGCGACGACCTCCACATCGCACGAGAATGGTGCCGGCCCTGCGGGAGATGGCGTCACGACGCGTCCGCGTAAGCCAGTGGAGGCTGGCCGTCCACCGCATCCACCGCGTCCACCGCGTCCACCGCGTCCCCGGGGTCCTCGATCGTCGTCCTCGACAGAGCACCGACGGCTCCGATCTGGAGGAAGACCGCCCCGGCCACCATGGGGAATGACAGGGCATCGAAGAACGCGAAGCTGGCCGCTCCTGCGGCGATGCCACCCGACAGGGAGAGCGCGAGGTCACGGTCCGCGGCGTCCGTCAACCGGTCGCGCAGACGCAGGCCGACGATGATCCCGGTCACCAGCACGACGAGCAGGCACACCAGACCAACGACTCCCGTGTCGACCAGCTGAAGCAGGTACTGGTTGTCCAGGATCCGGTACTTCGGCAGGAAGGTCAGGAATCCCCTGCCCAGCAGGGGGTCGCGGACGATGAACTCCCACGCGAGCGGGTAGCTGTCTGTGCGGGACGCCGCGCTGTTGTCGTTGCTGATCCCGGTGAACAGCTTCAACAGCGATCCAAGCAGGCCGGGCACGAGCACGAACGCCGTGCTCAGGACGAGCCCGATGGCAAGCGCTGTCCAACGCCGCATGCTCCTGGTCCAGGTCGGCGCCAGGAAGGCGAGCACGACGACCGTCCCGAGCAGGGCCGACCGCGAGATGCACAGCGGGATCACCGCTGACAGCGCCGCAACAGGGAGCCAGCGGCGCAGGAGGCCGCGCCCTCGGTGCGCATCCTGCACGGCGTAGTGGATCGCCAGGGGCAGCGTCATGGACAGGAAGACGCCGAACTCGATGGGGCTCAGCGCCGTACCCGCGGGCCTCGGCAGTCCGTCCCGTTCAGCTACCCCGAACAGCGGAGTGCTGACCGACAGCCCTGGGACCTGGATGAGGTCGGTGAAGGCCCTGCCCGTCGCGAACTGCGTCAGTCCCAGCACGGCGACCAGGCCAGCAGCGACCGTGAGACGCCGCAGGAGCACGTCGAGACGCTCGCGGTCGGTGATGCCGTCGTGAATCACGAGCAGCACGCCCAGCCACGACAGCAGGCTCAGCAGGCCCATGGTGCCCGTCGCCAGCTCGACGGCGTCGATCGGCCGGAGGGTGGCGGCAACGAAGCTGGTGAGCACGCTCGCCGCGAACAACAGCATCGCCCGCCGCACGGGGGCGACCCGCGGGGCGGAGGACTGTCGGCGTGCGCAGTGGTGCCAGAGCCACCAACCAGCACCAGCGATGCCCAGCACCTGGGCTGGTGTTCCGGCAGCGCCGAGCGGAGCGAAGACCAGGCGAGCCGGAAGGCAGACGAGCAGCACGACGTAGACCGTGACGAACGTGGTGGCGTCGGCGCCGCCCGCTCGCAGTCCTGGGCTCAGGCGCACGTGGTCCATCACGGCTCAGGCGCGCTGCGATGCGACCGGGGGCTCCACGTCGTTCCGCTCGGCCGGCGCGACGAGGGGGGGCCCCGGCCCATCAGGCAGCTCGGACCACGCGGCCTCCCAGTCGGGAACGTGAGCGGTTGCGGGTGGGACCAGACCGTCTCCGGGCGCCGCAGGGCCCACCTTCACGTCGTCGACCCGGACCCTTCGCGGCGAACCGCGCAAGCGGAACAGCAGTGCGTCGCAGGCCGCGGCCGCGATCAGAGTGGCGCCCGTGCCAGCTACGACCGTGACGAGCAGAGCGCGGATCTGCGGCTTGCGGACCACCATGGCCTCGCTCGACTGGGTGACCACCGTCGAGGTGATGTGAGCGGCTTCCGGAACGTCGAGGTCGGTCTGCAGACCCCTGAGTGTCCGGGGGGACTCGTCGAGCAGCGCCGCGAGCAGGGCGAGCGCTGCTTGCGGGGTGGAGGCCTCGACCGTCATGACGGCCAGGGGTGCGGGGGAGGCCAGGTCGGGACCGACGTCAAGGGTGCCAGGGGCGCCCTGTTCGACGAGCCGTTCCTGCAAGGTGGGATCGTTGAGCGCGCGGGCCCACACGTCCCGCGTCGGTCCGAGGCCCCCGAGGTCCACGTACGGGTTGCCGCTCAACCCCGTCGTCGTCCTGGGCGGCAGGAGCAGCACCTCGGCTTGCGCCGAGTAGCGGACGGGAACGAACGACATCGTCCACAGGCTCAGGCCGATCGTCGCCAGCAGCCCGAACGCGACGACATACCACCGGCGGAGCAGGACTCTCGGCAGCTCGGCGAACAGCACAACAACATCCCCTTCCCGTCCACCCAGGTTCAGGACGCTCCAGCCCGGGTGGACAGCTGTTGGGAGCGTATCGGCGCGGACGCGTCCGTACCGGCGAAGTGCCGAGGTGCCTGGGTGCTGCGCCCGCCGAGCAAGGTGCGCCCGCCTGTCCCTTCGTGTCACGATGCGGTCGGGGGTGCGGCGGTGACGGTGTGGGACCTGTGTACAGCAGCGGGGCGCTACTGGGTGCTGACCCTCGTCGGCCTCACCCTGACACTGGGAGCCGGTCTCTGGGTTCGGGCCCTGCCCTCGGTGTATTGGGCGCAGCTTGATGTCCTGGTCCTGGCTCCTGAGGCCGACGAGTTCCAGAACACCCTGCGGCTGCAGCCGATGAGCGCCATCATGCTGGCCGGCGTGGTCCAGCGCGACGTGGCGGGTCCACCGGGTGGGGGGATGGTGGTCTCCGACGACGTCACGATCGTCGGGCAGGGCGTGGAGCACGGCTCCTGGGTCCGGCTGGCCAACAGCGGTGGCCAGTGGGCTAACAACTTCGACCGTCCCGTCCTGGATGTGCAGGCCGTGGCCTCGACACCGCAGGAGGTCCGGCGACTCGTCGATGACATGGTGGGGACCATCGACGAGGCGCTGCGGGCACGCCAAGCTCAGGCCGGAGTGGCTCCCGCCCTCCGCTTCACGACCCTGACGAGCCCCTCGGGCCTGGTCGTCCGGCACGGGACGGGGCAGCGCGGCCTCGCGGTCGCCACCACCTCGTTCCTCGGTCTCGGGTTCACGGTCAGCGTGGTGGCCTATCTCGGCGCGCGGGACCGACGTCGCCACCTGGGATCCACTCGCAGCGCGAGCCAGCCAGGACGTCACGGCACGGTGTAACCGACGGCCACCTGGCGCACCGCCGGTGATCTGGTGCGGCCGCCGGTCGAGGTCATGACGAGCTGGTACTGCAGGTAGCGGCTAGAGCGGCCCAGTGCCGCCCCGTCAGCGGGGACATTCGTGAAGGCGGACCACCCAGTGCCCGGTAAGGCGGTGTCTCCCGTGCGTGCCTGCACCTGGAGGGTCGTCCCACTGGGCGTGGTGGCCTCCACGAGCACCCGGTCCCAGGCGACGCGAGCCCCGGCGTCGAGGACGGTGGACGTGTATGTCCCCGACGCCGTGTACGGGGTTACGCGGAGCCAGTCCACCGACAGCGCGCCGTTGGCGGTGGTGCTGTCCAGGGCGAGTGGCCGAAGTGCGGTGCCCGTCGTGAAGGGCAGGGAGGCGACCTGCAGGTCGTCGATGAAGAAGATGACGGCAGAGGCCTGCCAGTCCACGCGGTACACGTGAGCGCCGGGAGTGGGCGCGGTCAACGTTGCGCTTCGTGACGTCGTGTCTGTGACCTCGGCGCGCAGCTGTCCTGCTGCGTCGGTCGCGAACGAGGCGTGTACCGCGGACGTGCTGCCGGCGGTGGAACCCCAGCCCAGGCGCTGCTGGGGTCCGGTGAAGGCCGCCCGGGCGATGAGCTCCCGCCCGCTGCTGCGGGTCGGCGATGCGCTGAGGCGGGCGCCGGAGACGGTGGCCTGCCCCGAGGCCACGACAGTGGAGCCGCCCACGGTCACGGCGGTGGAGGTCCACCCGGACGGCAGAACGGATCCGGGGAACTCGGTCACCTGCGTCGGGCTCAGCACGATCTCGCCGTCGCCCTCCCCGGCGACGTACGTTGCGGACCGGGTCCCGGTCAGCTCGGCGGTCGTCGTCTCGACGAAGGGCTGGACGGTGGGGGTCCAGGTGGCAGGGGTTCCGGACGGCGAGGTCGTGGTGTTCCCGGCCAGGTCGGTGGCGGTGACGGTGAACCAGTATCGCGTGTTCCGCATCAGTCCTGTGAGCTGGACCGTGTGGCCGGTGCCCGTGGTGCCGGACGTGGCGGTGGCCGTCAGCGCGGTCGCCGAAGTGCCGTACGCGATCCTGCCCGTCGAGGCCTCGTCCGTGCTCCACGCGACGGTAGCGCTCGTGCCCTCGCCCGAGGCTGACGTCCCGGTCACCACCGGCGGGGTCGTGTCGGGCGGCGGAGGCGGAGGGGGTGGGGGGGGTGGAGGCGGGGGGGGGGGGGGGGGTGGAGGAGTGCCGCCTGGGGTGAACACCGGGTCGACCCAGTAATTGTCGTTCGAGGTCGCCGAGGGGAAGCCGGTGCCGTAGGTGTACCGCCCAGCCCGGGCAGCCACCCGCAGCGGCGGAGCGTTCAGCCCGACGCTGGCGAGCTGGCCGGCGCCGACGGAGTAGCCTCCGGAGGGGGCCCGGTAGGACACGACGTAGGGCGTGCCCGCGGTCACAGTGACGGGCGAGCCGAACACGACGGTCTGCCAGCCCGCGCTGGACTCGCCGACGGCGATGGCTGTGGCGAGTTGCTGGCCGGACGCCGACCAGAGCGACCCCGTGTGCGTGCCGGTATTGCGTGGGCCCTTGTAGAAGCGGACCCCGGACACGGTCCCATCGTTGTCTGCGGTGAAGGTCAGCCCGAGTTCCACGTTGCCCGTGTCGTTGGCAGTCACCGTCTGCGGCACCGTGTCGTCCGTCCATATGCTGCACGGGCACGTACCCGGCGTGGGCGAGGGCAGGGCCGTGCGGAAGCCCCAGGTCTCGTCGGCCGTTGGCGCGTTGCCTGCCGGGTCGGAGGCCCGGATGGCGAGCCTGTAGTCCGTTGTCCGGTCCAGAGGCTGGGACGGCGCGAAGGTCGCGGTCCGGTTTGCGGCGTCGTAGGTGACACTCCCGGTGACCGGCGCACCTGCGCTGGTCGTGAGGCTGAACCGCAGCGTCGCCTCATCGATCGGCTCCGACAGCACCGCGCTCAGGCGTGCCGTCGGGGGGACGCTCGTCTCCCCGTCCACAGGGTTGCTCGCGGACAGCTTCGGTGGGGCGGTGTCCGGATGGCTGCCTGGCTGGAAGACCGCATCGACCCAGTAGTTGGCGCTCCCGAACGAGCTGGTGGGGAACTGGTCCCCGCCGTAGCTGTAGAGCCCGTTCCCGGCCGCGCCACCGACGGGCGACGACAAGGGAGTGTTCGTCCACGGCTGCGCGAAGAAGCCGCTGTCCGCCGAGTAGCGCCCAGAGGGAGCCAGGTAGGAGACGACGTAGGTGCTGCCCGCGACCACGGGCACAGCGATGGGCAGGACCGCGGTCTGCCAGCCGGACCCCGTCTCACCCGTGAAGGTCACCGTGCTCAGTCGGGCGCCGGTGGCCGACCAGACCGACCCCGTGTGAGTGCCGACGTTGGCCGTGGACTTGTAGAAGCGGACCGCCGTGAGGAACCCGTCGACGGAGGGCACGAGCTTGACACCGACCGAGGTCGAGGCGCCGTCACCGCCGTCGACGAGGGAGGGGGTCGCGGTCGACGCGAACAGCGTGCAGGGGCAGGCAGCGACCCCGGAGGTCGTGAAGGAGCCTGACGCCGGCGCCACCATGGCGGTCCCGCTGGTGCTCCTGGCCCCCGAGACCTCGACCGCGTACGCCGCCGCCGCGCTGAAGGGGGTGGTGGGGCGGAACACTGCGGTGCGGCGGACCGCGTCGTACGTCGTGGTCCCGGGGACCGGGCCGGACGGCGAAGTGACGGTGACCACGGCCGAACCGGCCTGCACGGGCGCCGCGAAGGTCGCGCTGACGGTCGTGCTCACCGGGACGCTCGTCGAGGTGTCGGCCGGCAGCAGACGGGTGACGGTCGGGGGCGCCGTCGTGTCCGGGGTGTAGACGACGTCCACCCAGTAGTTCGTCGTCGAGGTCGTCGTGGGGAAGCCACCTCCGTAGCGGTACCGGCCGCCACCGGTCGCCGCACGCAGCGGCGGCGAGTCGGCCCCCGAGCCACGGAAGGCGCCCGTGGTGGCCGAGTAGTAGCCCGTCGTCGTGAGGTAGGAGGCGATGTAGGTCGTGTCGGCCGAGACGGTGACGGGTGGGTCCAGCGTCAGGCTCTGCCAACCGGCTGCGCTCTCCGCCGTGAAGGTCGCCGTGGCCAGGCGCTGCCCGGTGGAGGACCAGAGCGACCCGGTGTGGGTGCCCACGTTCTGCGGGCCCTTGTAGAACCGCAGCCCCCGGACCTGGCCGGCACTGTCGGCGGTGAAGCTCACCCCGAGCTCGACGGCTGCACCGTCGGCGACGGTCACGATCGCGGGCGTGGCGGTGTCGTCCCAGAGCGAGCACGGGCAGATGCCGGGAACGCTCGGCGGCTCCGAGGTTCGGAACGTCCAGGTGCTGGGGGCAGGCATGGCGTTGCCCGCCAGGTCGGTGGCCCGCACAGACGCCGTGTGCAGGGACGCGGAGGCGAGCGGCTGCGCAGGCGTGAACGTCGCGGTCCGTGTCGTGTTGTCATAGGAGGTCGCGCCGGCCACCAGCGCCCCGCTGCCGTCCCGCAGGGACATCTCGAGGGAACCGGGAGTGATCGACTCGCTGAGGACCGCCGACGGCCGCACGGCCGGTGCCACGCTCGAGGACCCCGCTATGGGTGTGCGCGTCAAGATGGCGGGCGGTGCGGTGTCCTTGTCGTCGAAGACGACATCGACCCAGTAGCTGGTCTCGTTGAAGCTGCGGTCCGGGAAGCGTGCTCCGACGGCGTACACCCCGTTGAGCGCGGTCGTCGCGCTGCGTGGCGCGGTGAGCGGCGGAGAGGACAGGGCATTGGTGCGGAACGCGTACGGCTCTGCGGCGTAACGGCCCCGGGGGGCGGAGTAGGACGCGACGTAGGTCTGCCCCGAGCTGACCGCGACCGGTCCGGGGAAGGTGAGCACCTGCCAGCCCGTGGCCGACTCTCCGACGAAGGTCCCGGTGGCCAGGGCGGTGCCGGTGTTTGACCACAGCGTGCCCGTGTGCGTCCCCAGGTTCGCTGCGCTCTTGTAGAAGCGGACCCCCGTCACCCAGCCGGGGACCGAGGGCGTGAAGCGCACGCCCAGCTCGACCGCGCTGCTGTCACCCGAGTCGGGGGTGGCAGGAACGTTGCTCCCGTACAGCGTGCAGGGGCAACTGGTGGTCACGGTCCTGGTGCTGTTCGTCCCGATGTTGGCGCTGTCGTCGATCGCCCGGGCCAGGATGGTCGCTGCGCCTGTGCCGGTCTGGCTGTAGGTGAACGACCACGACGTGGTCCCCGTGGCGACCTTCCACGTGACGCCGCTGTCGGTCGACACCTCCACGCCGGCAACGACGCCACCGCCGGTGTCGGAGGCCGTCCCGGTCACGGTCACCAGGCTGCTGTTGGCCAGCAGCGCACCTGCCGCCGGAGACGTGATCGTCGTTGTGGGGGCAGCGGTGTCGCTCGACGGGGTCGCCGCCTGCATACCGGCCATGAGAGTGCTCGGCGGTGCTCCCATGTCAGCCAGCAGGTTGATCGTCGCCTGCTGGATGACCGGGTCGGCAGGGGCCCCGATGCCGTCGTGGGTTGCGTCCAGCCCCCAGTTCCACTGGATGGTGCCGGCACCGAAGACGAGCGCGCCACTCGGTGCGCGGTACATGGTGAGGTGGTGAGTGGTGGTGCCCGGTGTGACCACGGTGCCGAAGTCCCGGAGGTACTCCGGCGTCGGTCCTGTCGTGGTCGAAAGGCGGATCAGGCCTGGCGGTCGGAAGCCGTTGTCGAGGTCCTCGTCGGACTCATAGCCGACCGTGTGCGGAGCCAGCGTCCGCGTCTGGCCCGGTGCTTGGGCCGCGGCCGCGGTCCCCCGCCAGAGCCGGCGCTTGCCTTCCTCGGCGGATACCTGAAGCGCGAGGTCGGTGTTGTTCGACATGTACGCGGTGCCGGTCAGGGCGTTCTCGGGACGACCCCCGTCCGACGGTGGGCTGAACCGCGGGTCACGCCACGTTCCGGTCCATTCCGGGGACGGGTCCGTCTTGGCGTTGTCCCGGGTCTCCTTGTAGCTGACCAGGGTGCGCCCCGGGGTGGCTGACCCGTCGATGCTGGGTTCCCATCGGGTCTTCCAGTAGACCTCGTTGCCGCTGAGGAACGCGAGGTTCACGCCGGCGTCGCGGGCTGCCTCGACGTTCGCCCGCTGGGGGCCCGACCAGTACTCGTCGTGACCGGAGGACAGGAAGGTCTTGTGGTTCAGCAGCAGCGGCCCTGCCTGGTGGGTGTCGAGGCCGCTGATGTAGCTGACGTCGTAGCCGTTGCGCTCCAGGAAGCGGATGAGCGGGTACTCGGGGCTGAACAGGTAGTCCCGCCCGTTCTCCAGCCCACGGGTGGCGAACGGGCGGTTGTAGCTGACCTTGACGGCCTTGCCGGCCGGACCGCTGTAGAGGTTGGTGCCGCCGTAGCTGTTGTAGGCCTGCCAGGTTGTGTCCGACGTCTGGAGGACGATGTCGGAGCGGCTGCGGTCGTTGCGGACGACAAGGGGCACATGGCTGGAGCCCCCGGTGTCGGTCCGGACAAGGTTGACGACGTAGACGCCGGAGACCGCATCGGTAGGGACCTGCCAGCTGGTGGAGACCTGCCAGTTCCCGCAGTCAACGAGGCCGGTCGCGGCCTCGGTGAGGCAGGCCGGCTGGGTCTGCGGCAGGGTCGCCGGCGGCTGCAGCGTCGCCACCTTGCGGGCGCCGAGCCCGCCGTACCAACCCAGCCGGTAGACCTCAGCCGTATAGGCACGGGCGTTGGTACTGATCTTGAGGCTCACGCTCTGCCCGGCGTCGACGCTCATGCTCGTCGTGAAGCCCTGGATAGAAGGGTCGCCGGCGCCCAGGACGTCCCACTCCGAGGACGGGGATCCCGGCAGCTGGTTCTCGCAGGCGATGGCATTGCCGGTGCACCCGACGCTCTGGGCGGCAGCTGGTGACGCCAGCGTGACCAAGGACGACGACGCCAGGGCCAGCACGAGGCCCGCCGCGCCGCCGCGCCCCCGCCACGAGCCGCGGACGCTGCGCAGTCCGGTCTGGGTTGCTTGGGAAGTGCGGGAGTTGCGGGAGCGCTGCATGGACGGCCTCGGATCCGCGAGCTTGGGCAGGGGACGAGTGCTGGTGCTGCCACGCTGGACGTGACCTGGTGAGCGTCCAGCACCCGAGGCCGCTCCCGGCCCCCTCAAGACGTGCCCGAGACACCGCCCGGAAGGGGTTGTCAAATCACCGTGCAGGCGCTAGGCGCGCTTCATCGTCGAGCTCGTACTGCTTCCCGCACTCACAGCTGAGCTCCTGGCTGAGCCGCCGGCCACAGGTGCAGACCCAGCCGACCCGGCGGGCGGGGTTGCCGACCACGAGCGCGTGGTCCGGGACGTCCGCGGTCACGACCGCCCCGGCCGCAACGAAGGCGTGGCGCCCGACCGTCGTCCCGCAGACCATCACCACGCCGGCTCCCAGGGTCGCGCCGGTCCGCACCATGGTGGGCACCAGCTCCTCACCGGACCGCGCGACGTGCGCGCGCGGCCGCAGGTCGTTGGTGAAGACCACGGCCGGTCCGAGGAAGACGTCGTCCTCCACCGTGACTCTGTCCCACACCAGGACGTTGTTCTTGACGGTGACCCGATCCCCCAGGACCGCGCCGGACTCCACGAAGGCGCCACCGCCGATGTTGCAGCCCCGGCCGACGACCGCGCCGGCCATGACGTGGGCGAAGGCCCACACCCGCGTGCCCGCGCCGACCTGCGCGGACTCGCACAGCCCCCGGGCGTGGACCTGCACGCCGACGGCCGGTTCGCCTACTACCACCACGCTGCTCCTCGCTGCTTGGGACGGGGAGGACCTCGACCCGGTCGGTACCGGCCTTGTCAGCGCCCTGGGCCGTGGGCTCAGCTCATCGGGGTGCCGGGACGCGCTGCGTCGAGGCCGCCACGGGCGCGGCTGTGGGACGAGGCCGACTCGCGCCGCTGAGCGCACGGATGAGCACCTCCGCACTGCGCTCGCCGGCCCGTCCATCCCACAGGGGTGGACAGCGAGGGGCGGGAGGGTCGGCCAGGATCGCCCGCGCGGCAGCCGTGATGCGGGCGGGGTCGCGGCCCACCAGCTGGTTGGTGCCACCGGTGACGGTGATCGGGCGCTCGGTGTTGTCGCGCAGGGTCAGGCAGGGCACTCCGAGTGCCGTGGTCTCCTCCTGGACCCCTCCCGAGTCGGTGAGGACGAGCCGGGCGGAGGCCTGCAGGGCCAGGAAGTCCAGGTAGCCGGCAGGCGGCACGAACCGCACCTGCGAGCCCGGCCGCTGGGTGCGCTGCAGCGTCGACCGGGTGCGCGGGTGCACCGGGAACACGAGGGGACACCACTCGGCGACCTGCTCCAGGGCTTCGAGAAGCGGGGTCAGGACGGACGGGTCGTCGACGTTGGCGGGGCGGTGGAGGGTCACGAGCCCGTACGCCCCCGGCGCGACGCCCGTCCGCTCCAGGACGTCGCCGGCAAGCGCGCGTTCGAGGTTGGCCAGCAGCGTGTCCACCATGACGTTGCCTACGAGGTGCACCTGATCGTCCCGGTACCCCTCCTGCTGCAGGTTCTCGACCGCATCGGGGGACGGCGCCAGCAGCAGGTCGCTGATCCGGTCCACGACCACGCGGTTGACCTCCTCAGGCATCGACCAGTCGCGACTGCGCAGGCCAGCTTCGACGTGCACGACCAGCGGGCCCGCCTTCGCGGCCACCAGCGCGCACGCCAGGCTGGAGTTGACGTCCCCGACGACGATGACCGCATCGGGCTCGAGCTCCGCCACGAGCGGCTCGAAGGCCGCCATGACCCGGCCGGTCATCTCCGCGTGACCGCCCGAGCCGATGCCCAGGCGGTGGTCCGGGGCGCGCAGGCCGAGCTCGTCGAAGAACACGTCGTTCATCGCTCGGTCGTAGTGCTGCCCGGTATGCACAAGCA
>Ga0335397_10001413_pt1 | contig 32745 bp, 28 predicted proteins | sample MAT04_FD_205740 | JGI IMG/M metagenome (GOLD analysis project Ga0335397, IMG submission 205740) | Freshwater microbial communities from Lake Fryxell liftoff mats and glacier meltwater in Antarctica - MAT-04 (spades assembly) (version 2) ... | reverse complement strand
TTGGGGATAAATTGCATGGTTTTTTTTGGTATTGATTAGAATATTTTGGTGTTTCGGAAAGTGTTTAATGCCAAGTTGAGATAAATGTATCCATTTTGATAATAGATAGTTTTTCCGGCATCTACCGAAAGTGTTAGTTTTTTTTAATTTTTCTCCCAATTTTGAAGATTAGACGGCGGTTGAAACCGCGTTTACACAGACAAAACCCGCCTCCGCGGGTTGAAGATTAGACGGCGGTTGAAACCGCGTTTACACAGACAAAACCCGCCTCCGCGGGTTGAAGATTAGACGGTTATTGTCTTCAGTCCGCGTCGGCGGACATCGTTTGTATAGACGCGGTTTCAACCGCCGTCTGATCTTGATATAATCAGTTATTGTCTTCAGTCCGCGTCGGCGGACATCGTTTGTATAGACGCGGTTTCAACCGCCGTCTGATCTTTTATCTGACGAATTTAGCTATGACAGAATCACAAAAATTTTATATTGTCAAACGTCCTGCTGGTAATTGCGAGATTTTACCGATCGCCCAAATCGAACAAAACTCCACTATTGTAGAAAAGTGGGGCCCTTATGATTCTGCTGAAGATGCGATCGCCCGTCGCATCGGATTAATTCGCGCCGGGAAATGTCAGCCGCAATGACGGATGGGGATTGCTTCGTTCCTCGCAATGACGGATTGCCAAAAATAGCGAAGCATTCGAGTTTAAAATTTTGGCTTTTAGCCGTAAATCTTCCCCCGAATGCTTTTTTCACCGGAAACCCTACAGAGGTTTTCTACTTAGATTTAGCAGGTGTCGGACTCGGCTTTGCCTGCGCCGCAGTCGGTTTAGGTGACGCAGCCTTCGGTTTCGACTCAGCCTTATCGTTCCCTGTTTTACCAGTAGTAACTTGCTTTGTCAAAACTTCCAAAGCTTTCGCGTACTGCGGATCTGCCACCGTAGCAATTTTATCGCGATCGCGCCGCAACTCCTGTTTTTGAGCATCAGTGAGTTCAACCACAAAATCCGGTTTAATTCCCATGTGGTTGATATCGGTGCCATTGGGAGTAAAATACTTGGCAATTGTCACCGCCAAACCGGAACCATTTCCCACGCCGCGTACTGACTGAACTAAACCCTTACCAAAGGTTTTAGTTCCCACCAAAACCGCGCGTTTGTTGTCTTGCAAAGCACCGGATAGAATCTCGCTAGCACTTGCTGAACCGCCGTCTACGAGTACAACCAAGGGTTTGTCGGTGATCTCTCCCTTATTTGCGGTTTGTTTGTCTGCCTCACCGACGCGATCGACCGTTGAGACGATCGTACCTTCTTTGAGCCACATCCGAGCAATTTCGATACTTCCGTAGAGCAACCCACCGGGATTTGAGCGCAAGTCTAGGATATAGCCCGTCACCTTTTTCTGTTCCAAATCCTTAATTGCCGATCGCATTTCCGATGCAGCATTGGCGCTAAACTGATTTAAGCGAATATAGCCGATTTCGCCGATCGGGCTTTTCTGCACCGACTTCCGCACGGGATGAATTTCAATTTTCGCGCGTTTTAGCTTAAAATCTATTTCCTTTTTGTCGCGCAAAATAGTCAGCGTCACCTCAGTATTCGCCTGGCCGCGAATCAAACTTACCGCTTGATTCGTATCCATACCGACCGTGCTCTTGCCATCAATCTTAGTAATGATATCTTTTGCTAGAATACCAGCGGTAAAAGCAGGAGTATCCTCAATGGGAGAAATCACCACCAACTTTTTAGTTTTCTCATCTTGAGTTAATTGAATCCCGACTCCAATCAACTCCCCAGAAGTTTCAACCTGCATATTTTTGAACTCTTCAGGGTTCATAAACCGCGTATAAGGATCATCCAGCTTCTTCAGCATTTCTCGAATTGCCTTATAAGCTTCCTCATCGCTGCTATAAGTCCGGTTCAAATAATCATTCCGCACCGCTTTCCAGTCAACCTGGTTAAAAGTGCCATCAACATAACTTTTGTCAATAATCTGCCAAACTTCATCAACCAATTCTTTAGGACTTCCCCTAAAAGAAGCCAGAGATTTAGAACTGCAACCAGTGTTGGCAAGAGTTACAGCAGTGAGTACCACCGCTGCTGCACTTAGAATCAGCCCTCGTTTTGTTATAACCATTTGTCTGACGCGCCGGAGCAAAAGAGTTCAGAATAATCACGCCCAATCTAACACAGGCAAGGCTTGGTCGGATTTTGGATACATATTTATTCAACTTTGCGAAGTTTTATAGCTTGTAGGGTGTGCACTGCGCACCGGTTGACTCTGTAACTAACCGTAGTCTGTAGGGCGATGCACACCGCACCAGTTGAGTCTGTAGGGCGATGCACACCGCACCAGTTGAGTCTGTAGGGCGATGCACCGCGCACCAGTTGAGTCTGTAGGGCGATGCACCGCGCACCAGTTGAGTCTGTAGGGCGATGCACACCGCACCGCGCACCAGTTGAGTCTGTAGGGCGATGCACACCGCACCGGTTGACTTTGAGCAGCGCCGGAGAACACCGATATCCTCAAGTTTCAGCGTCTTGATGTCGTGAAACCAAGCTCTAAGAGCAATTTTCCTTGATTGAAGTGTGAAAAATCCGCACGTGAAATAGCGGTTTGATGCTTTTTCTCCGGTTTAAATTTACCACATTGAAAGGGCTGCCCTGACGCACCGTACAGTTAGTTAGCTACCAACTGAACCGGTGCGGTGTGCATCGCCCTACAAACTGAACCGGTGCGGTGTGCATCGCCCTACAAACTACAGTTAGTTGGCTACCAACTCAACCGGTGCGGTGTGCACACCCTACAAAGTCAACCGGTGCGGTGTGCATCGCCCTACAAACTACAGTTAGTTGGCTACCAACTGAACCGGTGCGCAGTGCACACCCTACAAAGTCAACCGGTGCGGTGTGCATCGCCCTACAAACTACAGTTAGTTGGCTACCAACTCAACCGGTGCGCAGTGCACACCCTACAAATTGAACCGGTGCGCAGTGCACACCCTACAAACTGTGGCCTGCTGTTACTCAGGTTCAAACCAGCGATCGTCCGACTTAATCAAATTAATCAATTCTGCCACACCTTCAGACTCAGGAACCTTCTTAATTTCATCCCGCCCCCGGTACAGAGAAATATAACCCGGTTGCTTCCCAACATAACCATAATCAGCATCAGCCATTTCTCCAGGCCCATTGACAATACAGCCCATAACTGCAATATCCAAACCCGTGAGATGCTTCGTTGCCTCCCTCACTTTGTGCAACACATCCTCTAAGTTAAACAAAGTACGGCCGCAGGAAGGACAAGCAACATACTCAACCATCGTTTTCCGCAATCCCAAGGCTTGCAGAATGCTGTAGCAGACAGGAATCTCCTTTTCCGGGGCCTCAGTCAGGGAGACGCGGATAGTGTCGCCGATACCATCAGCCAATAGCGGTGCGAGGCCAGCCGTGGATTTGATGCGCCCGTATTCGCCATCGCCAGCTTCCGTAACGCCCAAATGCAGCGGGTAATCCATCCCCAATTCGTCCATCCGGTGCGCCATCAAGCGGTAAGCAGCAATCATTACGGGCGCGCGGGAGGCTTTCAGGGAAATCACGATATTGCGGAAGTCGAGGGATTCGCAAATTCTGATAAATTCCAGGGCCGATTCTACCATGCCTTCCGGGGTGTCGCCGTAGGTAAACAGCATCCGTTCCGCGAGGGAACCGTGATTAACCCCGATTCGCAAAGCTTTATCTTGATCTCGCAGGGAAATCACCAGAGGTTCCAGGGTTTCGCGGATTTTTTCGCCAATTTCCGCGAATTCCGCGTCAGTGTATTCGGTTCTGTCGGCTTTCGGCTTCTCGAACACGTAAAGCCCCGGATTGATTCTCACTTTGTCTACGTGTTTGGCGACTTCCAGGGCAATTTTCATGCCGTTATGGTGGACATCGGCAACCAGGGGCACGGGTTGGTAGGTTTCGTGCAATTTTTGCTTGATTTCGGCTAAAGCTTTGGCGTGGGCCATGCTGGGCACGGTAACGCGGACGATTTCGCAGCCTATCTCGTGCAAGCGCCGAATTCCTGCGACTGATCCGTCGATGTCGAGGGTGTCTTCGTTAATCATCGATTGTACGACGACTGGGTGGCCTCCGCCGATCGTGATGCTGCCGACTTTGACGGGACGGGTTTTGCGGCGTTTGATGCTGGTGTCGAAAATTGGTTGAGGGTTGGGGGTTTTAGTTGGATTGGGCAGAGTTTGCATAGTTGATTGGTAGTGTTCTGTAATTAAGTCTATAAAATTGTGTCTGCTGTTTTTTAGCTAAACAGACGGGAATCCCCACAGTATACTGCTTCGGTTCGTGTGGGATGAGAGGCGCGGTGAGACTCCTGATTCCACCCGTTCATAACCTCAAAGGCGTAAGCATTGAGCCGTGAGCGGGTGGATGACGAGGCGAGTAAACTCTTTATCGAGTACCGAGTAAAATAGTTTCTTGGAACTCTCCGGATTTAAACCTTTTCTATGACATACTTAAATAAGTTGGTTGCTGACCCGAAGCGAGCTATTAAAACGCCCACGAGGTAGTAATGCAGTCTAGGAAGCCCCCCTACCGCTGAATATGTAGGCTGGACACAAAAAGTATTTAAAACAATCTCAGGAAGTGGGATTGCTGCTAGGGTAATACCGTAAGGTGTTACGGGAGTAAGTAGCGATGTGTTGCTAATAGTAAGCATTGTCTAAGACCTCCGGAGGCTTTGTAAGACCTGAACTGCGTATGTAGGGATGGCGTGAGCCCGTGAAACTAGAAGCCCAAACCGTACCGCTTTGCGGTCGGTGTCGGGTACTTCACGTTGCCATAGAAAGGGTCTGTTTGGACAAACAGGTTTATCGAACTAAAAGCCAACCATCACCGGGAAGGCGAACTGAAGTTGAATCCGTGCAACTAAACCCAACCTACAAAATACAGTTAAGATACAGGCTAGGCTGAGATAAACCTTGATATTGGTTGGCGGTGAGGGGAATGGTTTGGACACCGGGGCAGGGGTTAAATGGCGATCGGTATATTATTGAAGGCGAGTTAGGCGAGGGTGGCTTTGGAGTCACCTACCTAGCGCAGAAGGCGCAAAACAGGCAGCGGGTTGTGATCAAAACGCTGAAAGATGAATTATTGAGCGATCGAAATTTTGGCTGGTATCGGGACAAATTCCGGGATGAGGCGCTACTGCTATCTTTGTGCAAACATCCCAATATTGTGCAAATAGACAACTATTTCATTGATGGTGATTTGCCCTGTATTGCGATGGAATATGTGGCTGGGGAAGATTTGTGGAAATTGGTAGAAAAGCGCGGTATCCTGTCGGAAACCGAAGCTTTAAACTACATCTGCAAAGTGGGAGAAGCCGTAATAGTAGTTCACGAAAAAGGTTTGCTACATCGGGATATCAAGCCACAAAACATTATGGTACGCGACAATTTTGATGCAGTTTTGATTGACTTTGGTTTGGCACGGGGCTTTATTCCAGATCGCACTCAGCAAATGAGTTTAGGGCTAACACACGGTTTTGCGCCTCCCGAACAGTACGGGGAAATGGGCAGATTTGGTGAGTATACAGATGTTTATGCTCTGGCGGCAACGCTATACTATCTGCTAACGAAAACACCACCAACTCCTGCATTTATGAGGGCTTTAAATTATCCTTTGAAACCGCCGTTTCAGATTAATCCTAATATTAGTGATGCGGTGCATAAGGCAATTCTTCAAGGAATGGAAATGGATGAGACAAAGCGCCCTCAGTCGGTGGAAAAATGGTTGGCTATGCTTCCACAAGCCACCGGTAATTGGGGACAAAGAGGGGGTGTTTCGCCAACGATTCCTAGCCCACAGCCAGCGCCACAACCTGTAAATTTAATTTCAGCAAAAGGAGTTGATTATCGTAAACTCGATCGGCTGTTGGCTAGTGGAAAATGGCAAGAGGCGGATCAGGAAACGACGAATAAGATGCTGGAGGTAGCAGGTAGAACAGAGGAGGGCTACCTGACAGTTGAAGAGATCGATCGATTTCCCTGTGCAGACTTGCGAACTATTGACCAACTTTGGGTAAAATACAGTAATGGACGTTTCGGCTTTTCGGTACAGAAACGCATCTATGAAAGTCTGGGGGGAACTGGGAAAGATGATGAGAAAATTTGGAAAGCTTTTGGCGATCGGGTAGGTTGGCGCGTGAATAAAGAATGGTTGTACTACAACGATCTCAAATTTAACACCAAAGCACAAGAAGGGCACCTCCCAAGAATGGGTTTGGGTGTGGGGGGGAGGTTTGGACTGTTGCGGATACGGTGTGGGTGTGGTACTCTTCTCTCGCGTCGAGACTTGTAGAGTGTAACATCTAAGGGTTACAGAACTTTGTTAACTACGGATAGATTAAAGCCACTTGAATAAAATGATAGAAAAAGGTGCAACAAGTGGCAGACCCTTCAATCCCTCGAAAGCTGGCGGAAAGATTCTCAACTTATCTTATCAAAATGTTAAAATTACCGATAAAGGCGTTGGCTTAGTTGAAGCTCATGTTCGCAGATTTAATCCAGTTGGTGAAGCTGAGCTAAGAATGGTTGAAAGGTTAAGAGGTATCACCACCCAAACCCTTGTAGCTGAGCCTGTTGATTTACGCTTTTATACTCACGAGTTACGCGAGTATCTCAGGTATAAAAAGCTTGGCTACCCAACGGGACAACCCGCTGACCCGGATGAGGCTTATGAACTTTGGAACAATGCTCACACAGCTACTCTGGAAGATTATAAATTAAAAGAAGGCTTCGGCGTTTTATTTCATCCGAGCGTAGAGGAATTTTGATGAAAAACCTAACTCAATTAACCCAGCTTGAATTAGTGCTGCTGGAATTAGTAGCTAAAAGTCAAGGAAAGTGGAGTTGGTACGAACTCGCGAATGCACTTTCCCGTAGAGATGTACCGCGAGAACCTGACATGATGGTTGTCTTAAAAAAACTGGCTAATGATGGCTTGGTTAAACGATATATCGAAACAGGTTCGCCGCGTGACAGATGGGAATTGACGGCGCAAGGGTCGATTTTGCTGACAGATACCACCGCAAATCGGCAGCGCGAAAGTATACGTTATGCAATTGCGATTGAAAAAGCCAAAAGCAATTATTCTGCTTACGTTCTAGATTTGCCCGGATGCGTGGCAACAGGTACAACTCTCGAAGAGGTAGAACAGCAAATTAAAGAAGCAATAGTCTTGCACTTGGAAGAGTTGCGACAAGCTGGTTCGTCTATCCCTGAACCGAGGACTTTATGCAAATATGTTGAAGTTTAACTTAGAAACCAAATTTGTAGTTTGCATTAACAATCAAGAGTATCAAGCATCCTTGGAAGTGCGAAAAATCTATCGAATAATACCCGATAATCGCGCTGCGGAACATCAATTAATCCGAGTTGTTGATGAATCAGGCGAAGATTATTTGTATCCAGTCGCGTATTTCGTGCCGATAGAATTGCCGAAAGCCGTAGCAGCAGTATTTATATAGATAAGGGATTTGTTGGGACGGGTTCACACTTTGTCTAAAATATAGATGAAAGATCCAGTAAACCAGCCCCGCAATATTACGGCCCGCACACAACATCAGCAATAAATTTATTAAATTTGTCCCCAAACAAAAAGCGCCCCTATTTCTAGGAGCGCTATTTGTTATCTCAAGCTAAAACTTAGCCGTTGATAGAAGGAGCAACCATAGCAACTGGAGTTGTTTGGGCCGCAGCCAAGTCAAGCGGGAAGTGGAACCCCCACGCGAGCCCGTTGCGGACTTTGGTTTGCCGCCCAAAAATGCCAGATTGACGCTGTAGGAAAATCCCTCGCAGTTGCCGCGATCTATATCGCGATCTATATATAATAGTGTTTTGTGGGGGCACTCTCCCCTGTGGTAGCCGCGCTCGATCGGGATGCTGCGCTGTGTCTGAGCTTTGAAAATTGCGAAAAAAATAGAGGTGCGGGGCGGGAAATCCCAGTCTGAAGGCGACTGAGCGGGTTTTAAACAGCTTGTTGCTCCAGTCATCTATCATAGAAATGCTGTAGTATTTGGGCGCATAAGACCAAAGCAATAAGCTCAGGATTCGATCGACAATTGAGCTAGCTAGTGCGATCGCCACGAAGGGCGCACTAAGTGTTAGTTGGTAGTTATAGCAACCGCACTCGACGGTTAGGAGGTTGCGAATTACTGCAATCGTAGTTTTTACAGCACTTCATGCAGAACTTCTTCCTTAAAAATCTGCGATACAAAACTATCAAAGCAAATCCTGTTGAAAGTTTATGAAAAAGACGATAAGATTAAGTTAGAAAATATCACAATAAATAACTATCAATACTTAATAAACTAACCAAAAGAGAGTCAAACCTATGTCAGAAAATCATGTAGTATTAGAACCAGAAGATTACGATGCCCTCAAAAGCGAGCTAGAAACCCTCAAAGCGCGCGTTGCCGAACTAGAGTCCGCAGCTAAACCAGAAGCCGTTAGAGTCGCCCAACAAAAGGCGCTGTTTGCTGTAGTGACCAAAATTCGGGAGTCCCTAGACTTAGACATTATTTTTAAATCAACCGCTACGGAAGTGCGCCAACTGCTGAATGCCGATCGAGTCGGAATGTTTCAATTTTACCAGGATTCAGGATTTGACGACGGCGAATTTGTGTCTGAAGACGTGTTGCCCGAATTTGATTCAGCAAAAGCTGTCAAGGTACACGACCACTGCTTTGGAGAACAACACGCAGTACACTATCAGAAAGGAAGAATTCAGGCAGTTGCTGATATTTACAATGCTGGATTGAGCGATTGCCACATTGCTATTCTTGCCCAGTTTCAGGTGAAAGCCAACCTAATTGTACCTTTAATTAAAGGAAATAAACTTTGGGGATTGCTCTGCATTCACCAATGTCGTGCCCCGCGCCAGTGGCAGGAAGATGAAATTGAGTTTGTCAGTAAAATTGCGGTGCATTTGGGAGTAGCAATACAGCAGGCAAAACTTTTAGAAAAAGCCCAGAAACGGTCAACAGCACTCCAGACTACTCTGGAGGCTCAATTGCGAAAACGCACCGAAGAACTTGTTCAGGAAGCAGACCGAGAACGAGCCATAACTCGGATGATTGACAAGATCCGCCAAACCTTAGATATGGAAACAATTTTCCAGACAGCAGCGACAGAAGTACGCAAACTTTTGAATGTCGATCGCATTGCGATTTATCAATTTCGTGAAGACTATTTCGGCGACTTTATCTTTGAATCTGAATCCGACGACTGGCCGAAATTGGTAGGCAGCGGTTGGGAAGACCCCTACTTAAACGAACACCAAGGAGGTCGATTCTGGTGCGCCGAAACCTTTATCGCTGACGATATCTACAATGCCGGACAGAGCGAGTGTCAGATAGAAGCTTTAGAATATTTTGGTGTCAAATCCTGTGCGGTAGTTTCTATTTTTAAAGGAGAGACACTCTGGGGATTGCTCAGTGCATTTCAACATACAGGTGCGCGGCACTGGGAAGAAACGGAAGTCAAGTTGCTAAATCAAATTGGCACTCATTTGGGAGTGGCTTTGCAGCAGTCGGAGTACCTAGAACAAATACAGTTTCAAGCTAAACAGCAGGCGAAAGCAGCAGAACAGGAACGCACATTAGCTAGAGTAATTGAACGAATTCGCCAGACGCTAAATATTGACACAATATTTAGCGCTACGACTCAAGAAGTGCGGCAAATCCTCAATTGCGATCGGGTTGGAGTTTACCGTTTTTTTCCGAATTGGAGCGGGGAATTTGTCTCGGAGTCGGTAGCAGAAGGTTGGATACCTTTAGTAACTGACAAAATTAAAACAGTTTGGCAAGATGATTATTTGCAAAAAACTCAGGGCGGCAGATATCGCCATCAACAAATTTTTGTAGTTAATGACATCTACAAAATGGGTCACTCTCCATGTCATATCGAAATTCTCGAACAAATTCAAGCCAAAGCATATTGTGTAGCGCCTGTTTTTGTGGGGGAAAATCTCTGGGGTTTGCTAGCAGCTTACCAGAACTCGGCCCCCCGTGAGTGGGAAGCGGGAGAAGTGAGGTTGCTGGCTCAGCTTGGCAGTCAATTGGGAGTAGCTATGCACCAAGCAGAATTGCTCGATCGCACTAAAAAGCAGTCCTGGGAATTGCGGACGACTTTGGCAGACTTAAATGCGATCGTTGACAATTTGGCTGACGGGTTATTAGTTACTGACATTGAAGGTAAAATTACCAGGTTTAACCCGGCCCTGCTAGCTATGTTTGAATTGAAAGATATTGACCTGAAGGGAAAAAAAGTATCCGAAATCTTTCCTAAAAAATTAGCACAATTAGTCGAGGTGACTGAGCATCGAGAGGGAGAAATTGTGACGTTGGAAGTGGAACTGGGCAATTCTAAGATCGGTCAAGCTTTAGCGACAACTATTCTGAAAGATGCGGTAAAAGAGGAAGTAGATCGCTCTCTCGGTTCGGTAGTTTTAATTAGAGATGTGACGGTAGAACGAGAAGTTGACCGCATGAAAACGGATTTTCTGGCTACAGTTTCTCACGAACTACGAACGCCTTTAACTTCGGTTTTGGGCTTTGCTTCGCTGATTCAAGAAAAACTAGAAAAAGTGATTGTTCCCGCAGTCCCCGCCTCCGATCAAAAAATCAAAAAAGCATTGAATCAAGTGGGAAACAATATCAACATTATTGTGTCAGAAGCTGAACGGCTGACATCTTTAATTAATGATGTTTTGGATATTGCTAAGATGGAATCGGGGCGCGTTGAATGGCAGTTACAGCAGATAAATCCAGCGCAAATTTTAACACAGGCGATCGCTGCTACCTCATCTTTATTACAAAACAATAATTTGAATTTGATTAAAGATTTTAGCCCCGGACTGCCACAGGTATTAGTAGACCGCGATCGCATGATTCAAGTCGCGATTAATTTAATCTCGAATGCAGTCAAGTTCACCGAATCAGGTTCTGTCACCTGTCGGGCAAGAGTAGAGAGTGACGAACTCGTTATTAGCATTATCGATACTGGCATCGGTATTGCACCAGAAGACCACAGCAAAGTTTTTGAAAGATTTAAACAAGTAGGAGATATCCTGACAGAAAAGCCGAAAGGAACTGGCTTGGGGCTGCCAATTTCCAAACAAATCATTGAACACCACGGCGGTAGAATTTGGCTAGAAAGTGAGTTGGGCAAGGGCAGCACTTTTTCCTTTAGTATACCGCTAGTAAAAAATATTGAACGGGTGGAAAAATGCAACAATATCAATGATTTAATCTGGCAACTGAAACAGCAAGTTGTCAGCAGAACTCCGAGCGGCGTTAAAAAATGCCAGCAGATTTTAGTCGTTGACGATGAGCCTAATATTCGGGAAATGCTGAGACAGTCCCTGGAAGAAGAAGGGTATAAAGTCACGGAGGCAATTAATGGCATAGATGCTATTTCTCAGGCTAAAGCAGTCAAACCTGATCTGATTATTTTAGATGTAATGATGCCTCACATCGACGGTTTTGATGTGGCAGCATTTCTCAAGAATGACACGGAAACTAGAGGTATTCCAATTATCATCGTCTCCCTGATTCAAGACAAAGAAAGCGGTTGCAGTTTGGGTATTGATCGCTATTTTACCAAACCTATAAATGTAGCGGTACTACTAAAGGAGATTGGCTTGCTGTTGCGGCAAGGGATGTCACATAAGACGGTGTTGGTAGTTGTTAGCAATGCTTCTACTCTCAAAACTTTGTCGGATGGGTTGGTTTTTCAGGGATATAATGCGATCGAGGCATCTGATGCTGAATCATGCCTCGATCGAGTTAGAGCGATCGCTCCGGATTTGATTATTATTGAGGAAGCATTATCTCAAAGGCAAGAATTGGTCAAAAAATTGCGGCTTACTAAGGGCTTGGAAAATGTCTCGATAATTGTTTTGGGAGATATCGCAGAAGATAACGGGAATAACAAATAAGTTAAAGAGAAATTGCTGTGAAAAAAGTTTTAATTGTGGATGACGAGCCGAATATTCTGATTTTGATGGAGCAGGCTCTGGAAAATTTGGAAGATGAGGATGATGTAGAGTTGCTGACGGCGAGAAATGGACTGGAGGCATTAAACATAATTAAGGAAGAAAAGCCGGATTTGGTTTTTCTGGATGTGATGATGCCGAAAATGAGCGGGTTAGAGTTATGCAATACGGTTAAAAATCAACTAGGCATGAAGGATGTTTACATTATTATGTTGACAGCTAAGGGACAAGAGTATGATAAGCAAAGCGGTATGGCTGTGGGGGCAAATCTTTATATGACTAAACCTTTTCGCCCGAAAGAAGTGCTGATAAAAGCTAGGGAAATTCTGGGTTTGACGGCACAGATGTAGCCAGGGCGATATAATCAATTAGCAAGAATAGTTTTGGAGCATCTCAATTTTGCATTTATAGTGCGAGCTTAAGAGCTCGCGTATTGTACTCGCGAGCTCTTAAGCTCGCACTATAATAAAAAAAATGCTTTTTGCAAAACTGAGATGATCCCAATAGTTTTTTGTTTTGAGTCGTTAGTACCCGCCCCAAAAAGGATACTTGACTTTCCTACACCAGTCGTGACTGGGGCTCCCAATTTTAGACTCTTGTTCAACCTCCCAGATTAAATGCTGCAACTAATTCTAAAATCTAAAACTTGTACTGAGCGAAGCCGAAGTATCTAAAATCTAAAATCGATTGACTTGTTAAAAACTAATGACTGCGATCGCATCGCGTATGAATAGCAAAATAAATGGTTCGGATCAATCTCAAAAAATTGATTTCTAAGAAAGATTTGCGGGCGGTTATTAAGGGCGCGAGCGATGTTTTGGACGCTCCGATCGCAATTCGGAATCTTCAAGGAAATATCTTATTTGGCGAAGACTGTCAGACTTCCTTCAATACCTATCCGATCATCCTAGCCGATGAAGTTATCGGTTACGTAACAGGAACTGAAAAAGCAGCATTTATTGCCGATATGCTGAGTTATGCTGCCAGCGCCGACTTGGATACAAGAACTTTGGCTGTTGATACTTTAGAAAAGTACGAAGAAGTGAATTTTCTGTATGATTTTTCTAGCAAAATAGCTACTTGTTTGGGAGTTGCTGAAGTCAATCAACTGGTGGTAACGGAAGCTAAAAAATTGATTGATGCTACTAATATTTCGGTGATGCTGCTCAATAAAAAAACAGATAGACTGGAGATTATTTCGGCGCGCGGTAAAGAGTATAACCGCAAAACAACAATCGGCCCTAATATAGGAATAGCAGGTCATATTCTTGTTTCGGGTAAAGCTGAAATAGTGAATGATGTTTTGTCCGATCCCAGATATGTTCCGGGAAAAAATGAGATGCGTTCTTTAATTTGTGCGCCTCTAACAACGCAGAACGGTACGATCGGTGTAATCAATATTAGTCATCACGAACTTGTCAACTATACGGCACAGGATTTAAAATTATTTACGGCTTTGGCATCGCAAGCGGCGGCGGCGATCGAGAATGCGCTTTTACATGAAAGTAAATTGAAGGAAGAACGGATTAAAAATAATTTGGAAAGATACCTTTCTCCCCAGGTAGTACGAGCAGTTATCGAAGCGAAAGGAGATATTTCTATGAATCCGACTAAGCGCAATCTAACGGTGCTTTTTTCGGATATTAGAGATTTTACTACTAAGTGTGAAGAGCTGCCTGCGGAAAAAATAGTGATGTATTTAAATGAGTATTTTACGGAGATGGTAGAGGTAATTTTTAGTCATGAAGGTACTGTGAATAAGTTTGTGGGAGATATGATTGTGGCAATGTTTGGGGCTCCTTCGGAGGTGGCCGATCGCGAAAGGAAGGCGATCGAAACTGCGATCGATATGCAGCGCCGGATTAGGAGAATGTCGATTTCTTGGATTGCGGATAATTTTCTGACGGGTATTGGGATTAGTTCGGGGGAGGTTGTTGTTGGTAATATTGGTTCGCCGCAGCACATGGACTATACTGCAATAGGGGATGAGGTGAATATTGCATCTAGGTTGCAGTCAATGGCCCAGGGAGGACAAATTTTGGTCAGCGATAGTGTTTACACCGCTACTAAAGATATGTTTGAATTTAGGAAAATTGGCTCTGTGATAGTTAAAGGTAAGAAGAAAGCTGTGGAAACTTTTGAGGTGATTTATCAAAAGTGAATTCATGAGTCATGAGTCATTAGTCATGAGTCATGAGTCATGAGTCATGAGTCATTAGTCATTAGTCATTAGTCATTAGTCATTAGTCATTAGTCATGAGTCATTAGTCATTAGTCATTAGTCAGCAGTCATTAGTCATTAGTCATTAGTCATTAGTATAGTTCTCGATGCAGAACCTAATTATGTAGGGTGCGTATGGTGCACTTTACCGCTTAGTCAACAGTCAGCAGTTATTAGTCAGCAGTTAGGAGTTATTAATCATTAGTCAGATGGCAGAATGAAGAGGGAATAATATCGAGTTTTGCAGTGTTGTCGGTTTATTTGCTAAACTAGAGGTTGCGCTCTGTCAATAAACCTTATATTTATGCACAGGTTATTAACTGGGAAACTGCGGGTAGACTGTTTAACAATACCGATCGCAAATTTTCCAGCAAATCTATCGGGTACTAAAATTGTACAGCTTACTGACTTTCACTATGACGGGGTGCGGCTGTCGGAATGGTTGCTAGAAGAGGCGATTGAGGCGGCTAATGAAGCCGAACCAGACCTGATTTTTTTAACGGGGGATTTTATTACCTACGATCCGGCACCTATTCACGACTTAGTGCAGCGATTGAAAAAGTTGCAAAGTCGGATGGGAATTTACGCGGTTTTGGGGAATCACGATCACTATTACCCAGGGGCAAAAATTAAGGTTGCTAATGCTTTGAATAACGCAGGTATTCGGGTGTTATACAATGAAGCAATTTATCCTTTGGGCTCTGAATTGGCTTTAGTTGGGTTGGCAGATTTTTGGTCTGGCGATTTTGAGCCTGAACCTGTAATGACATCAATAAATCCGGCGATTCCTCGGATTGTATTGTCTCACAATCCTGATACTGCTGAAAAGCTGCAAAAGTGGCGGATTGATTTGCAGTTTTCTGGGCACACTCACGGCGGTCAAATTGTGATTCCTGGTATCGGGCCTTTGTATGCTTGGGTGAGAAGAATTGGCTATTTGATTCCTCAACCAATCCGAAAGTTTATTCCTTTTTTGTCGGCTTGCGATCGAGTAGTTTCTCACTGGGAATGGGCTAGCGGTTTGCATCAAGTTGGGAGTAATTTGCTGTACGTGAATCGCGGTTTGGGAACTTATGCGCCGGGGAGGCTATTTTGTCGGCCGGAGGTGTCAGTTATTACTTTGGTTTGTCAAGACTCGGCGGTTGAAACCGCGTCTACACAGACAAAACCCGCCTCCGCGGGTTGAAGACTGGACGGTTAAAATTAGGTTGTTTTCTTCAGTCCGCGGAGGCGGACTTAGTTTGTGTAGACGCGGTTTCAACCGCCGTCCTATCTTCTCCAAAGCGATAGCCTCTGCCGTAGACTGTGTGAATTAAGACGGATTCGCCTGGGGCTTCTATTTTGCGCCGCAGAAGACTGGGCGGTTGAAACCGCGTCTACACAGACAAAACCCGCCTCCGCGGGTTGAAGATCGGAGGTACGGTTGAAACCGCCGTCTGATCTACGAGATTTTTTGGGCAATTCCTATTATTTAACTGGCTTCTCCAAAGCGATAGCCTCTGCCGTAGACTGTGTGAATTAGGGTGGATTCGCCTGGGGCTTCTATTTTGCGCCGCAGCAGGCGAATTTGAGCTGCTAATACGTTGCTGCTGGGTTTTTCTGCTTCACTCCACAAGTATTGGTGGATTTGTTCGTGTGTTAGTATTTGACCGGGATGCCGCATTAAGTATTCTAATAATTGACATTCTTTTTCTGATAGGTCAATTGTCCGATCGCCCCGATAGGCTATTTGATTGTCGTAGTCTAGCTGTAAATCTGCGACTTGCAGCCGCCCGACAGCCACTTCGGCGTCAAAAGTTGGAGGGCGACGCAGCAAGGCGCGGACTCTGGCTAGGAGCTCTCGCAGTTCAAAGGGTTTGACTAGATAGTCGTCTGCGCCTGCGTCGAGTCCTTGTACGCGATCGTCTATAGTGTCTTTGGCGGTGAGAAATAGGACTGGTGTATTCCGTCCTTGCGATCGCAAATTCTGACAAATTGCCAATCCGGTTTGTCTCGGCAACATCCAATCCAAAATTAGCAAATCGTAATTTCCCTGGATTGCTAAATTGTTGCCAGTCGCTCCGTCAAATGCCACATCAACTGTATAACCTTCGCGGCTTAAAACTCGACTCAAAGGGTCAGTTAACTCAACTTCATCATCAACTAAAAGAATCCGCATTCTGATTTAAGCTTTGAGATTTTAGGTTAAGTAAACTAATTTTTGCTACACCTTAAAATGTGCAAAACTTTCCGATTCGCTGCAAGCTGCTGCTATCCATTCCTGGATTGCTGGCAGTGCCAAAATTGCATCAGCATAAGCTTTTGCTTTTGAATCTAATTTGACTTCGTAGGTGACAAAACGCATGACAACTGGGGCAAACATAGCGTCAACAATTGTGAATTTTCCGAACAGCATATCGCCGCCTGTGCCGAATTTTTGGCGGCATTCGCGCCAAATCGCAAAGATGCGATCGAGCTCTGCTTCGACACCCGGAGTCATGCCTTCTCCGGGATAGCGGTTGCGGCAGTCCATCGGCATATTTTGGCGCAGATTTTGGAAGCCCCCGTGCAATTCAGCGCTGATGGAACGGGCGATCGCCCTTGGCGCGACATCCGCCGGCCACAAATGGTGCGCGTAGCGATCGGCAACGTACTCGCAAATTGCTAAAGATTCCCACACTTTCAAGTCGCCGTCGATTAAAACAGGCACTTTTCCCGAAGGAGAATAGCGTCGAATTTCCTCGTGGGTTGTCGGGCTATCTAGGGGGATTCTCACTTCGGCAAATTCCAGTCCAGCTTGTTTCATCGCCAGCCAAGCACGCAGCGACCAAGAGGAATAATTTTTGTTGCCAATAACAAGTGTCAATTCGGTCATAGTTTAGCTGTCAGCTATCATTTATTTAGCAGACAATCCTTAAGAAAATCCGCTTGAACTCAGCCTCAATACAATATATTATACACAAACACCCTTATTAGCAATACCTAAATTTGTTTTGATTTTTGAACAATTTGTGCTATTGTCGTTGAGGAAAAAGCTGTTTCCGCTCAGGCAGCGCCGATTCCGAATCCAAAATTAAGCAATGTACAATCGCAAATCAATATGATTACTGTTGCACTTCCCAAAGGCGGACTGTTAGGAGATAGCATTCGGCTGTTTAAATCGGTTGGATTAGACTTTAGTGCTTTTCTCGATTCCTCTAACCGACAACTTCAAATTTATGACCCCACCGGAACGGCAAAAGCTTTGCTAGTCAGGACGCACGACGTGCCGGTTTATGTGGAATATGGTCAAGCTGATTTGGGAATTGCGGGTTATGATGTATTGCGGGAAAAAAAGCCGAAAGTTGCTAATTTAATTGATTTAAATTTTGGTAAGTGTCGGCTATCGGTGGCGGTGAAAGAATCTAGTTCCTATCGGCGAAGTGTGGATTTGCCACCTCACGGTAGAGTTGCTTCTAAGTTCGTCAACTGTGCGAGGGAATATTTTCACAATTTGAATTTGCCGGTGGAAATTGTGCCGCTTTACGGTTCTGTGGAGTTGGGGCCGATTACGGGTATGTCGGAGGCTATTGTGGATTTGGTTTCGACTGGGAAAACTTTGCGGGAAAATGGTTTGGTGGAGATTGATGTTTTGTTTGAAAGTTCGGCTTATTTGATCGGTCATCCTTTGAGTTACCGTTTAAATTCTGGGGGTGTTAATGAGTTGATTGGGAAGTTGAGGGAGCAAGTTTTGACGGCGGTTTGATGCGAACTTAAATTAAAGTTTTCTCATGGGTTCGTAGTGAGGATTTTAGTCCTTATTTATGTTATTATAAGAGGACGGTCGTCCTCACTACGAACCGATTTTATTTAGAGCATTTGTGAACTGTTATTTGCCGGGATAAGACCTAATCTTTCCCGGCATCTGTCTATATAAAAACTGACGACTGTATCCGCAGGGTTTTGTTCAATTAGTTGCTGAAAGTATCCCAGGGCGGCGACAAATCTTTCGGATTGCCATCCTTGAATTCCTTTGTCAAATAAAGCCTGGGTAAGCTGCTTTGCTTGGGAGTCTGGACTGGATGCGGGCCAGATTTCGTATATTTCAATAGCTTGCTGCTTGCCGCGCGGGGTTACTCGATCGATCCAGCGATAGTAATAATTGTTGCTGGCTGAATGGCTGTCGGCTGCTTTCGCGTGAGAAGTTGAAATTATACTCTTCCCTGTTTTTGCTTCCAAGTCGCACTTTAATAATAGACTTTCTTTTGAGTTTGAGTTAGGACTTATGTTATTTAGAAATTCTCTCGCATGAACGATCGCATTTTCGCTAACAATAATTTGGCAGCCGTATATTTTAGTTAAATTTTCTAAGCGAGAAGCTGTATTTACTACATCGCCGATGACTGTAGAGTCCATCCGGCGATCGGAGCCCAAGGTGCCGATCATACCGATACCGGTGTTAATTCCTGTACCGATGTTGACGGGATATTTTAAATTGTATTTATGGCGATCTGCATTAAATTCCTGCAAACTTTCTTGCATGGCTACTGCGGCTTCGATCGCATTTATAGCGTGAGAATTCGGCATATCGAATACTGCCATGATGGCATCGCCTAGATATTTGTCAATAAACCCGCCGTGGGAGGTGATGCAATCGTTCATTTTAGTAAAAAAAGCGTTCAACCATTCAAAAGTTTCGCGTGCTGGTTGAGATTCTGCGATCGTCGTAAACCCGCGAATGTCGCAAAATAGAATAGTCAGTTCTTCTTCTGTGACATTTCCCAACTGAATCGATTCTATGCCTTTTGGGGCAATTCGTGCGAGAAGCTGCTCCGGCACAAATAGCTGAAATTTTTCGGAAAGATATTCGTTTGCCTCCCAAGCTGCGGCGATTTGGCGCTGGCTTTGCTCTTTGACTTGCTGGTGGAATTGGGAAGTTACAACTTGCGATCGCATTTGGCTCAACTGCAAAATATTTTTAACTTTTGCCAGCAGCAAGCGACTGTTTAAAGGCTTTGTTAAATAATCATCGGCCATCATTTCTAACCCTCTGAAGCGAGAGGTGTCGTCATCGAGGGCAGTCAAAAAAATCACCGGTACAGTTTGTAAAGCCGTATCCTTCCGCAGGATGTCGCAGACATCAAAACCGTCCATATCCGGCATCATAATATCAAGTAAAATTAAATCTGGTCGAAATGTGCGGGCGAGGGAGAGCGCTTCATCGCCAGATAGCGCTGATACTGTGGTGTATCCTTCCAGTTTCAATAACTCTTGGAGTAAAGTCAGATTATCTGGCTCGTCATCAACCAACATGATGCAGGGCGACTTGTTTGACATGGAATGTGATAGGTAAAGTTTGTCACCGACTGGCAAGGACGAAAAATTGAGGTAGTTAGGGAGGATTGACGGACGCGATCGCCTAGAAATCGGATTTTTTCCGATAATACTGCATCCAGATTTTTAATCGGGTAAAAACCCGATTTTTTGGGTTTAATAGCGTCCAGAACAGATTGTGTTGTATTCTTGACCTTTTCCCCTCGTTCCTGAAAAGAGATGCCCCTGCTCGATCGCCAAAATAGTTGAGTTCGGTTAATATAAATTGATTTTACATTCAATTTAAAATTTCTATACTATTGAGTTTAGCGTTTCACATGATGAAATGTAATAAATTACACCTTGGTGGCAGTGAATCCAGGATTAGTGGTAGTTGGAAAAATTGGACAGCAGTAGCAAATACCAGAGTGCGATCGAAGACAGCCTCGCGTGGGGCTGTTTTCTTTTTCTCTAATAGTCCTAGACGCACGGGTGGCCAGAAACCGGGTTTGATGGACGAAAATCCTCTGCTATAGTCCGCAGATTAGGTAAAAAACCCGGTTTCTTTGTCGGGAGTGCGTAAGTTCTGCCTAAAAAACCGATTCCTACGATCAGTTATCGGTTCTGAGGTGTCAAATCAGTGCGATCGCTCAATTGAACAGAAACAACCCCGGATCGACGTGAAAAAACCTCCCCAAAGCCTCAGCTTGTTTCTTAGTGATTTCTAGCCGATCGTTAATTACCTCAACTACCGCCTCACTCGAACCCATAATTTCTACTAAATCCTCTGCTTCAAGACTCCGAGCATCCATCAAATGCAGCAGCCTTGATTTTGGCGTTGATGTATTAAGTTGATAGTGCCGCTCTTCAAAATCCTCAATCAGTTTTACCAGCAATTCTAATAGCGCATCTTCTTCGGGAGTCAGATTTTGACGAGAGAGTAATTCTTCAACAATCTCCAAAAATATCTCGTTTTCCTCTTCAGTTTTGATAATTCGATCTAAATATTTAGGGCTTGATGAATAAAAGTAGAAAGCTTGCCAGATAAGCGGTTCAAGCTTTTGAAACTCTAACAAGTGCAAGTTATAGGATTATAGATTCTCAAAACCCTTGCACTTTCGTTGTTAGTTTCTGGCTGAATTTGGGAATTTAGCCAGAAACTAACTATTTTTTAAGCTGTGTAGCCTTGTTTTTCCAGTACGTACACTTTTTCAGCAAGCCCTATTTAGAGAGCAAGCTGCTGTAAATATTTAGATCGAAACTCACCATACAATCATCAAACTAATCTACTTGGGAGCGATCGCAATCCGATACCCCAGTGCATCCAGCAACTCAACCAAAGCATAAATTTCAGCACCCTTAGTTTCTGAAAGCATTCGATCGAGTTTTTCGTAGCGCGACTTTACTTCTTCCAAAACAGGATTTATTTGCGCGTGCGCCTCAATTACATCTTTCAACACAGATGATAAATATTCTGGTTCGTCACCTTCTTCTAATTCCAAAAAAGTTTCAATGTAGCCAGCAGCTCTTTCGGGTTCTTTTAGAGATGACATCAGATATTCTCGGTAACTGCTACTCCTCGGTGCTTTGACTTCCATGATCTCTCCAATATTCTTTAGCTTTTTCAATGTCTTGTTCTTGGGTACTTTTATCTCCACCACAGAGAAGGAGAACTATTGTTGACCCGATTTGTCCAAAATAAACGCGATATCCTGGCCCATAGTTAATTCTCAGCTCGCAGACTCCTTCTCCAACAAAGCGAGAGTCGCCCAAATTGCCTGACTCGACGCGCCTCAGCCTCTTTTCAATTTTATCTATAGCTCGCCGATCTCGCAAAGCATCTAGCCATTCTGCAAAAGGGCTTCTTCCGTCTACTGTTAGATAGTTCTGAATTTGTCTTGGTTGAACTTCCACTACTCGATTATAAACGCATCATGGCTTAGTTTACTTGAAAACGATCGCCCCCATCCCACCCTCGCCAAACTAATCTGATGACAATTTGCGGTATGGATTGAATCATTTTGTTTGGTAAATGCTGTTTAAGAGAGAAAAGAACGGATAGTCGCGATCGCCAAATTCAGATCCAGCGGCTTGCTCAAATAACCAGAAGCGCCAGCTTCCAGACATCGATCGCGATCGCCAGCCATCGCCATCGCCGTCAACGCAATCATCGGTACCGACTCCCAGACAGGATTTGCTTTCACTCGGCGCATCAACTCAAAACCGTCAACATCGGGCAACTGAATGTCCATCAAAATCAAATCTGGCAGCAACTCCGGCGCAGTAGAGGCGGCAAGAATTCGATCGACCATCGCCGAACCATCGGCGAGAATTTCTACCCCGTAGCCCTCCAATTCCATCACCTCCGAAATTAACATTTGGTTAAAAGGCTGGTCTTCCACCACCAAAATCCGCTTACTGCCAATTGGTACAATCGCAGAAGCCATAACTAACTTGGAATCCAAGCTACAAGCAGCATAGCTTCCCAACTCTTGACGCATCTCCGTCAAAGGCAGCCAAACGCGGAACAGACTGCCGACATCGCAAACAGATTGAAAAGAAACAGTTCCCCCGTGTAATTCCGCCAGACGCTTCGTCAAAGCCAAACCCAAACCCGTGCCTTCGTGCCGCCTAGTCAGGGAAGAATCCACCTGTTGAAAAGGTCGAAATAGCAAGTGCCAGCGGTCTTCAGGAATGCCGATGCCGGAGTCTTTCACCTCCAAACAAAAATAAGGAGTGCTGGCATTTACAGGAGAACAATCTGGCCGATAGTCGCCGTTGATTTCGCTGCCGTAGGCCAAACGCCCGCTGAGTTTAACTTGTCCCTGTTCCGGCGTAAATTTGATGGCATTGGAAAGTAAATTAATCACAATTTGTCGCACTCGCCGTTCGTCTAGCAAAACTTTAGTAATGCGATAATCGAGTTCTAAAGACAAAGCGATTCGTTTTTTGTCTGCCCGTGGCTGAATCATTTTCAGACAGTCTGTGGCGAGTTCGTGGACGCGAACCGGCTGTAAATTGAGTTCTACTTTCCCTGATTCAATTTTAGAAAGATCGAGAATATCGTTGATTAGTTGCAATAAGTGTTGGCCACTTTTTTCAATTAGTTCTACATAGTTGACTTGTCGATCGCTCAACGGTCCGGCTGTTTGGCGCAGCAGCAAGTCAGAAAAGCCGAGAATGCTGTTGAGAGGCGTCCGCAATTCGTGGGACATCGAGGCTAAAAACTCTGATTTTAACTGAGAAGAATACTCTAATTGTTTGTTAACTTGGCGGAGGTTTTCTTGTGTCTGACCCCGCTCGATCGCGGCCCCCAGCGTCCGACAAGCAGCCTCCAGCACTTCTTGGTGGAGGGAGGCTTGCAATTTTTTGACGTTGCGGGACTCCAGCGTCAGCACTCCGATGATTTGGCCGTCGGTAGAGGCGATCGGAAAAATGCCCAATTGTCCGATTCCCGGATGTCGAAATTGCGGCACAGCATTGGGATGTTGGGCATAATCATCGACAAACAAAGGTTGACCGGTTTCCACCACTTTCCACAGCAAACCGATGCCGTAGGGAATGCCTTTGTCGAGCAATTCTTGCATTCCGGCGGCGACTGGTTCCCCGTAACTAGCCAAAAATTGACCAGAAACTTGGTTGGAAATTGCCGCTGCTTGTCTGTCTCTCCCCGAACCGCTAATCACTTTCACGTCTCCGAAAGCAGCATTCGTCGCCTCAACCAAATAGCTAAGGGCAAACCTACCTATTTCTTGCAAACTGTGAGAGTTTTGCAGGCGTTCGGTTAAACCTAAAAGAAAGCTCAGCCTTCTGACTTCTGCGTTGAGGCTAGCTTGGGATTTTTGGTATACCGTAACGTCTCGAAAGGTAAACAGTCTCCCGCCGCTGTTGGTAATTGTGGCGAAGACTTCCAAACAAACGCCGTTGGATTGCTCGAAATAAAATGATAAACTTTGATCCTGAGATGTTTTCAGTGCTTCCTGAAACTGTTCCCACTGCTGAAGGGACAAGTAACCCCGATCGACAATTTCGGCAAACAGCAACTCGCATTTGGGCTTTGTGGCCAGCCATTCTGGGGACAGTTCCCAAGTATCGGCCAATTTTTGGTTAAACAAAACTAAGCAGTCAGACGAGTCGAACAGAGCGATCGCATTGTCTACTTGGTTGAGAATCAGTTCTTGGTCTGCGCTCAACTGCTGCAAGTCTGTCTCCATTTTTTTTGTGTCTGTAGCGCTTAGTTTTGCGGTCATAACTGTCTGCTGGTCTGCCAATAGTTATTTTATAACTCTTTACTTAATTTGACATAATTTTACGTTTTTTGGCGGTGAGGGCGATCTGCGGGCTTTGTGATCTGAGGCACTTGCTGGTTGCGGAGTCCGATCGCGCGATCGACTTGGAGTGTCTAAAAGTGCCGTGCGATCGTACAATTACATCATTATATTCAGCAAAAATCGCTTTTATATCCCTGACTATTGTGAATAAAAATTAATTTTGGGGCCCGCTTGCAAGGTTTTTTTTAAATTAAATTCAAACTGGATTGCTAATTTATGTTAGTTATAATGGCTGATTGGCGGTTTCTTAGACTTTGCACAATTCCCAGAAACCGGGTTTCTGGCGAGATATCTCGCCACCCAACCTAAATAATCAGAGAAACCCGGTTTCTTAGACTTTGCACAACTCCCAGAAACCGGGTTTCTTGCCAGATATCTCACCACCCAACCTAAATTATCCAAGAAACTCGGTTTCTGACGCTAAAATTAAGGATTATTGGTATTTACTTCCAAATACTCTTGATTGTTAAGATAAGTTTTAATATTCTCCAGTATTTGGCGTAAATACTCTATGACTTCATCCTTAATCTCTAAAAGTTCCTCAATAGCGTTATCTCCCCCCACCTCCTCAAAAGACTTAACTCCGTGGGCTAAATCGTTCCTGTTACTTTTAACAACTACAAGATTTTGCCCATTTTTTGTTTTAGTAAATTCTGTTTTGTATGAAAAACCAGATTTTTCTGCTATTTCTTTAATCAACTTAGCATCCACATTCCCAGAAAATAGTTCTTCGCGGTTAAATGTAGCTGTGATGATGTCTGTAGATATTTGGTTGATTTGTAAATGAATTTTATTAGGCGAACGGTTTTTAAGATTTTGAAGAACAATTATTTTGATTTTTGGTCTAAGTTGGTCGAAAGAAATTGTTTGATTTGTCAACTCATCAAATATGGCTTCAATGGCATTTCGCATTGTCGATTCAACTAAGTTATACAATAATAAAAAGCCATTGGCTTTTAGAGTTTTTTCCAACTCATAATTCAGACTATGTATTTTATATTGTCCCGTACTATCGGCGACAGATAACTTAGTGGTTTGTTTGATTAAGCCCTCTAAAAAAATGAAATAATCATCTACCTCTTGAGCGCGTGTATTGAAATTTAAGAGTACAGTATTCATCTTTAGCCTAGGAGTCGATCGCGGACATACTCAATACGTAAAACTACTTTGTTTTTAGAACTGCTAGCATCAGATTTTGTGTAATCCTTAAACTCTTTTGAAGTTAGCAATTCAGTTGACTTTGGATCAAGATTGCTTCTTTCTCTCAAAGCAAGAGCAACACCTACAGCCAGAGACTCGAATTTAATCCGAGTTGTGGTTCTCGCGTCATTTTTACCTTGGCGAAATCCTTGAGGAAAATATTTTTCTACAAAGTTTAGCATTGACTCGAATTCGACCCGCATTTTTTCGCGATCGAATTTCGGATCGGCATTTACTTGCTTCAGATAGTCATCAAGGAATTTGTTTATCTTGCTATTAAAATTATGATAGTTGTTTAAAAATGCAAAAAAACGCAACACAAATTCTTGCGGTTCGCGGCTGCGAATAGCAGACTCAGAAAAAGCGCATAATTTGCGGAACTTGTCATGTTTGGATAGTTCCTCAATCAGTTCTAGAAACTGGCCTGGCAGTATGCCTCTGCGCTTTTCCATCTCGTTTAGATCGACGCTACCTGTGTTAATGCGTTCAAATAAATCTCTTCGCACTTCCTCATTTGCATTTTCAGTTAATTGAATCATCCGAAGTGTAGCGCGGTTGAAGCGCCTCTGACGGGCAAGGGGCAAATCAGCAAACTTAAATCCATTTAAACTCTGTATGTTATTTAAGTCTGTCAAGGTTAATTCGTTATTGATAAATCTAGTTAGAGTCCGAATGCGTTGTGTACCATCTATTATTTCTAAACGGGCTTCATCGTTTTCATCCTCATGGATGTCAGCAACAAAAATATAAGGTGTTGGCAGCCCCAAAATTATAGACTCAATAAACTTTGACTGCCTTGCTTCATCCCAAGCCATTTCTCGTTGGTAGTCGGGGATGAACAACTCATTGGTATCATCATCCTTTCCTTCCATATATTTTTGAACGAGTATTTCGACTGGATACTGTTTAGTATCGTAATTAACTAGCTGCTGCTTCTCGCGGATTTCGGCTTCAGCAGCATCAACTTTTTTGTGTTGCTCGGTAATTTCTAGTTTCGATCGCATATTCTTAAAAAATAATCGGGTATTGCCGAGTGAATAGACCTATCGGTACTATAATTTTACCATAAAACTGTGGGATTGAGCTCGTACAAGCGATCGCACTTATCGACAAAAGTGCGATCGCCCAAATTGAATCAACTCAAAACAACCGGAACACTACAGTTTATAACCCGCAGGTGAGGGAATTGCGCGATCGGCAAAGGCGCCGATAAACGGTTGCTGTCCCCGCTTAAATCGAAGACAACCTCAAACTGTGCGTGAGGTATAGTTTGACGCAGAAACTTGAAATGCCCGTCTGCATCGGAACGATTGCGGAAGCGGGCAACAATAATCCATTGCTGAGTTGGTAACAAACGGGCGATCGCCCAACAGTGCAAGCGGTCTTTATAAGTCATAATTGAATACACTCCAGTGAATAACGGAGCCAACGCCAGCCCGGAACCTTGGACAGTGAGGGGCTGGCTTTTGGCTTTGTACCGTTTTACGATAACACGTAATAACGTGATATGCTATATAATGACGTATTTAATAGCGATCGGTTTTAACACGAGACAGCGTAAAATAGACTGTGTTGTAACGTTTTGCAGTGCAATAAATGGCTTTACGGGGGCGAGTTACCGCATATCTACCAGAAGAAGTTCAGAAAGCTCTGGAGGAATGGGCAGAAGCAGAAAGCAGATCGATCAGCAGTTTGGCAACTTACCTGCTGACGAAAGCTGTTAAAGAGCGTCAAGAGCCGAAAACAAAGGACTCCGATCGCGATAATTGAGTTATTAAAGTTAGGATTCGCTTGCCAAAAAAACCCGGTTTATACAAAAAATATCGGGTTTGGCAATGGGGAATTTATGCAGAGACTGGGTTTTTCAAGTACCTACCGTGATTTAGAGAAAAAAAGTACACCCAAAATATCAGGTGCGCATTGCGCACCCTACAATTGTTATTCCCAGAAACCGGGTTTCTTCCGAGATATCTCGCCACCCAACCAAGATTATCCGAGAAACCCGGTTTCTGACGCTTTGCGCGATTCCCGGTTTTTTAGCCTGTGCGTGATTAAGAGAAACCGGGTTTCTTGCCAGATATCTCGCCACCAAACCTAAATAATCAGAGAAACCCGGTTTCTTAGCCTCTACCGCAACTCGTATTATTTAGCAGTCACCAACTGGGCTGGTAGCCGCTTAAACGCCAACCTTTCATTCTCGATATCCACAAAAATGGTATCGCCATCGGCAAAATCTCCCCGCAAAATACCCTTCGCCATTTGCGTTTCCAACTCGCGCTGGATTCCCCGCTTCAATGGCCGCGCACCGTACACCGGATCGTAACCAATTTCTGCTAAAAAGTCGATCGCAGATTCCGACAATTTCAGCGACATTTTGCGATCGGCTAAACGTTTTTCCAAGCGCTTAACTTGCAACAGCACAATCTGCCGCAATTCAGCCTTACTCAAACCGTGGAAAATAATCGTTTCATCAATCCGGTTCAAGAATTCCGGGCGGAAAGTTCCCCGCATCGCCTCCATCACCAGACTCCGCATTTTTTCGTTATCTCCCGCCACATCTAAAATGTATTGAGAACCGACATTCGATGTCATAATAATCACAGAATTCTTAAAGTCTACCGTGTGACCTTGAGCATCAGTAACGCGGCCGTCATCCAGAATTTGCAGCATGATGTTGAAGACATCCGGGTGCGCTTTTTCGATTTCATCAAATAGAATTACTGCGTAAGGACGGCGGCGAATTGCTTCAGTTAATTGTCCACCTTCGTCGTAGCCGACGTATCCCGGAGGCGCACCAATTAAGCGCGAAACTGCGTGTTTCTCCATGTATTCCGACATATCAATTCGCACGATCGCCTCTTCGGTATCGAACAGATAAGCCGCTAATGCTTTCGCCAACTCGGTTTTACCTACACCCGTGGGGCCAAGGAAGATAAAACTCGCAACCGGACGATTTGGATCAGCTAAACCCGCGCGCGATCGCTGAATTGCATCTGCAACCGCCGTCACCGCTTCATCCTGTCCAATTACCCGCTGGTGCAGTTCATCTTCCAAGTGCAAAAGTTTCTGCATTTCCGATTCAACTAACTTGCTAATCGGAATTCCCGTCCACTTAGAAATAATCTCAGCAATATCAGATTCGGTGACTTCTTCCCGCAGGAGAGTTTTACCTGTAATTTGACTTGCTGTCAGTTTAGCTTCCGCTTCTTCCAGTTGTTTGTGCAACTCGGTTAATGTGCCGTATTTCAACTCAGCAGCGCGGTTGAGATCGTATTTTAGTTCTGCTTGTTGAATTTCAATGTTAGTCTTATCTATCTGTTCTTTGACTTTTTGAATGCTGTCGATCACACCTTTTTCCGATTGCCACTGAGCATTCAAACCGCTTTGACTTTCCTTGAGATTTGCCAAGTCTTTTTCCAGTCTTTCTAAACGGTCGATCGATGCAGCATTGCTTTCTTTTTGCAGCGACAGTCTTTCCATTTCTAGCTGCAAAACCTTGCGATCGATTTCATCGAGTTCTTCCGGCTTGGAGGTAATCTCCATTTTCAGTTTAGCCGCAGCTTCGTCCATTAAGTCGATCGCTTTGTCAGGAAGGAAGCGATCGCTAATATATCGAGTTGACAAAGTAGCGGCCGCCACTAACGCATTGTCAGAAATTTTAACACCGTGATGAACTTCGTACCGTTCCTTCAAACCTCGCAGAATTGAGATAGTATCTTCAACTGTCGGTTGATCGACATAAACTTGTTGAAAACGGCGTTCTAATGCCGCATCTTTTTCCAGATACTTGCGATATTCATCGAGAGTGGTAGCACCGATACAGCGCAATTCTCCCCTCGCTAACATCGGTTTTAGCAAGTTACCGGCATCCATCGATCCTTGAGTCGCGCCAGCACCGACAACGGTGTGAATTTCATCTATAAATAGGATGACTTTACCGTTGCTGTCCATCACTTCTTTGAGCACCGCTTTCAAGCGTTCTTCAAATTCTCCCCGGAATTTTGCGCCGGCAATTAATGCGCCCATATCTAGGCTAATTAATTGTCGATCTTTGAGAGATTGCGGCACATCTCCGGTGATAATTCGCTGGGCGAGTCCTTCGGCGATCGCAGTTTTGCCTACTCCCGGTTCTCCAATCAGTACGGGGTTGTTCTTAGTGCGGCGGCTCAAAATTTGAATCGTGCGCCGAATTTCGTCATCGCGTCCGATTACTGGATCGAGTTTGCCTTGACGCGCGGCTTCTGTCAAGTCTCGGCCGTATTTTTCCAGCGCTTCATATTTGCCTTCTGGATTTTGATCTGTCACTTTGTTGTTCCCCCGAACTTGGGCGATTATGTCTTTGAGCTTGGCTTCATCTAGTTTAAATTCTTGCAGTAGATTTTTGCCGAAGCGATCGTCCTTAACGTATCCTAAGATCAAATGCTCGATCGAGATAAATTCATCGCCGTACTCTTTACGATCAGCTTCAGCCCTGTCTAGCAGGGTATCCAGGGAACGGCCGAGATAAACGTTACCGCCAGCGCCAGTGATTTTCGGCTGGCGGCTGATAAACTCATCAGTGCGATCGCGCAATTTGGCGACAGACACTCCCGCTTTGTTAAATAAGCTGCTAGCAAGCCCTGATTCTTGTTCCAGCAACGCTTTCATCAAATGTTCGCTTTCTAACTGCTGCTGCTGGGCTGCTTTGACAACTTCTGGGGTGCGCGCGAGGGCTTCCCAGGCTTTTTCTGTAAATTGGTTCGGATTATTCGGTTGCATAAATTTTAATTCCCTGAATTCAAAAAGAGCGATACTGTAGAGGCAATTGCTCGATCGCCCGTATAATAATCATTGTAGGGAGTTAATGGCGGGCGATCGGATCGGTGTTCCCGTATCTGTAGATAGGTATTTCCGCCCTTTGTCGCAGTCCTTCCCAGGCAAAAGGTCAACTGTCGCGCCTAAAAGTTGCACTTTGATGAATTACCAAGTTGAGTTTAAGCCGAAAGCGATCAAAGATTTACAATCTTTGCCAGCGGAGGTACAAAGCCGAGTTTTGACTAAAATTGAGTTGATGCAAAATAATTTGACGGGGGACGTGAAACGTTTAACAAACTATACGCCAGAATATCGCCTGCGGGTAGGAGATTACCGAGTTTTATTTGAAATTGAGGAAGATATTTTGGCGATATACCGCGTCAAACATCGCAAAGATGCTTACAGTTAAACGCTTGGAGGAAATATCTATGATTCCATTACATCCTGAATTTATCACCAAAAACGGCAAAAAAGAATTTGCAGTGATACCTTATGAAGAATTTGAAGCACTGCAAGAATTAATTGCTGACATAGAAGATTTGATTGATTTGAGGGCGGCCAAAGAAGAAGATGCAAATCAGCCTTCTATGCCTTTAGCAGAAGTGAAGAGAATGTTAGGATTACTCGATAATTAATCTATCTAAACCTGTGTTTCCTGCAACTGGGGGGCAACTTGAATCTGCGGCATCGGTTCGAGGGGAGTATTTACGGGTGCGAACCTGCAATAGCACACAACAATTGTCTCAAAGTCACCGCTAGGTAAATCTTCCGAGTAAGTTTGAACTCTGACAACTTCCCAGTCTCCTACTCGGCTGTGCGTGCTCGCAGCGGGAAATTTTGAATCTGCAAACTTTTCTATCCGGTGAAATTCTCGAAATCTGTACCCCGGTTGAGGAATTGGTCGGTTAGAAGAGTCGAAGTGTTCGGCAAGAATGTCGGTGAGCATTCCCGTATGTGCTAGCAGTCTGTTTTCTGCACCTTCTTCCTCAGTCCAATCAGCTCTAAAAACGATGTACTTGCCCATTGTTTATTCCTCCTTGTCGTCCATATAGTCGGGAAACTGAGTTTCGCCTTCAAATACGCAATTGTACTTGAGGGTGTCGTCTCCGGTGCGTTCTATTCCTAGCAACTTCCAACCGTACTTTTCCTGCATCTTCCTACAGCGCCAGCGCTCAGTTACAGCGTGCCGAGAGGTGTTGTCTTCTGGGTTGGGTTCGGAGCGACCGTTAGTCATTTTCGATTTTTCACTTTCTATTTTACTGATTTATGATTGTACGATCGCGCGATCGCATTTCACTGATATCCCTCATGCCTGCATCACCACCCGTTCCGGGAGACTGACAATAAAAGTTGAACCTTTACCGTCCTCGCTTTCAACGCTAATTTCGCCGCCCAAAATTTGACATAAACGCTGGCTAATTGTCAATCCCAAACCCGTACCTCCATACTTGCGGGTAGTCGAAGCATCAGCTTGAGTAAAAGGTTTGAATATCTGCTCTAATTGCTCGTCCGTCATGCCAATCCCAGTGTCACTTACTCGAAAAATTAAAACTTGAGAACTGTAGTTTGAACCAGAGTTAAAATCATTATTTTTATTTCTTTTCGTCGGTTTTGGCTTTTCATTTCTCACTCTTTCGACCCCGATAGTAATGACACCTTTTTCGGTAAATTTGGCAGCGTTGCTGAGCAAGTTTAGGAGAATTTGCCGGACTTTCGGTTGGTCGGCGTACATTGTGCCGAGTTCGCCTTTTGCTCGCAGCGCTAAAGCATTGCCTTTTTTCTCTACTAGCGTTTGAGCCGTAGTCATTACTTCTTCAATCATCGTCGCCACGTCGAAGTTTTCCAAATAAAGCGTCACATGACCTGCTTCTATTTTGGAAATATCGAGGATATCGCTGATCATATCGAGCAAATGTTTGCCTGCGATTTGAATTTTTTCTAAGTCGGGGAGAAAATCTTCGGAACCGGAATCTTGAGCATCTTCTTGCAGCATTTCGCTGTAGTTGATGATGGCATTGAGGGGAGTACGCAGTTCGTGGCTCATGTTGGCGAGAAATGCACTTTTCGAGCGGTTGGCAGCTTCGGCTGCTATTTTTGCTTCCTGCAAGTCTTCTGTGTATTCCGCTACTCTTTGGATCAGTTCGTTGAGGGAAGTTGCTAGCATTCCCACTTCGTCGGAAGTGGTAACGGGTACTTGCAGATCAAAATTCGATTCTTCTGTCACTCGCTGAGCAATCAGGGTGGTTGCTTCTAGTGGGCGGGCGATCGCCCTGCTGGTGTATATTGCAAGTAAGGTGGCGATACCGGCCGATACCAACAGAGAACCAACCAGAATCAGAGTTCCGAGTTGTTCAGCTTTCTCGTAGGTTCTAAATGCCTTGTCTGCTTTGTTCCGAAAATTGCCAGCGAGTTTGGCTGAATCCTGCGAAAACTGTTCGAGTTTAAAAGCATTGCTCCCAGTGGCCAAATTATACAAGTTCCGCTGGAATAGCTGCCGCTGCTGCGGATTCAAACCAGATAACTTCGCATTCCCCAGCAGTTTCTGGACTTGTTGGAAGTAAGCTTCTACTTTCTTGCTGTTGGCTTTGGCGAACTCTTGAATCTCTTGGTAATCTTTGGCAACATCGGAATTAGTAGTCGGTGGCTGGCTTTGCAGTTGTTCTAGCTGTCCGCTCATCTGAGCAACACGAGTCAGAAAATTTGATCGTTCGCGATCGAAAATTTGCGGTTGTCCCATCAGATTCAGCAGCAAGAGCTGGTGAATTCTGACTTCCTGGGCGGTATTATTCAGATTGGTCAGGATTTCGGCTTTATCTCGGTCGATCGCCAGTTTTTCTCTAACTTGCTGCTTATGATAGGATTCTACTCCCCGTCC
>Ga0335397_10001411_pt1 | contig 32794 bp, 22 predicted proteins | sample MAT04_FD_205740 | JGI IMG/M metagenome (GOLD analysis project Ga0335397, IMG submission 205740) | Freshwater microbial communities from Lake Fryxell liftoff mats and glacier meltwater in Antarctica - MAT-04 (spades assembly) (version 2) ... | reverse complement strand
CGGATCCTGCTGCTCGAAGATGAAATGGTCGAATTGGTTCACGAAGACACCGATGGAGCCCGTGACAAAGCCCGCGCGCTTGCGCAGGACGGCGTCGAGACCGAGCGATTGCTCTTTGGACAGGTTCGAGGTCCCGACTTCATAGGCGCCCGTGCCCCCGTGGGGACCGTTGGAAAAGACCTCCTGCGCTACCGGGTTTCGCTGGGAGTACGCCACCGAAAGGCCCAGGGAGTAGTCCTTGGCCGGGTAATAGATCGCCCCCGCCGACAGGCTGACGGCGTGGTCGCGACGGGTCTCGCCGGTGGTCGCGGCGTAGCCGGGATAGAGGGGCAGCAGCGGATCCACCTCGCCGAGCCGGATGCTCTGGAATTCGTACCGCCCGCCCAGCTGCAGGGTGAGGGCGGGATCGACCTTGTACGATTCGAGCACAAAGAGCGCGTGGTTGAGAGTGATGGTCTGCGGCGTCACGACTTCCACGCCGACGGCGGAAAAATCGCTGCGCGAGGTCTGGAAGCCGGCGGTGCCGGACAGGTTGCCTAGGTCCTGTTGCACGAGTTCGGCGCGGCCCTCGTACGCCTTGTTTTGGAAGGTCGTGTTGGGCAGGCCCGTGGTGGTGTCGATTTCCCCATGCGTATAGTCCGCCACGCCAAAGCGCAGCTGGGCGCTCTTGAACGGGCCAAAGGGCTGCGTGCTCTGCCCGCGAAGATCGAGGCGGCGCTGCCGCATGTCGATGTCGATGGGTTCACCCACGGGGACGCCGTAACGGGTGTCGTATTCGCTGACCGCCACGCCAAAATTCCCACCCGAGCCAAAGAACGTGCCCCCGACCGACCCGCTCTTGGTGGAGATGGCGCTGTTGACGAGGGTGCCCTTGTCCGCGGGCTGGGCGGGATCGGCATAGTCGGGAATCGAGACATCGTCCTTCTCGGTGCGGAGGCCGTTGACCTGCAGCGCAAACGCCTGGTTGCCGCTCTGGAGGGCGAGGATACCCGTGCGCTCATCCGCGGCCGAATCGAAACGGGCTTCGGTGCGCCCGCCAATGGGCTGGGTGGGCGCGCTCGACGGGATGCGGTTGTCGATCACGTTTACCACTCCGCCCACGGCGGAGCTGCCGTAGAGAAGGGTCGCGGGTCCGCGCAGGACTTCGATGCGGTCCACCAGCAGCGGTTCGATGCTGAGGTTGTGATCGGGGCTGACATTGGACGCATCGAGTGAGCCCACGCCGTTGTCGAGCATGCGAACCCGGTCGCCTCCGAGGCCGCGGATAATGGGCCGGCTGGCACCGGGCCCATAGTAGGTTGAGTTTACGCCAGGAGTGGAAGACAGGGTTTCACCGAGGGTGCCGGCGGCCCGGAGGAGCAGGTCGTGGCCAGCGAGGATTGACGCACCCTGCGCGAGGTCGAAAGCGGTCTTTGGGTCGGCGCCGCTGCTGACAATGAAAGAGTCGAGGTTTACAATCGGTTCATCATGAACCGCTGGTGATGGAGCCGGTGGGAGGATCTGGGCGCGGAGCAAGACCGCAGAGGAAAGGAGTAAAAGGGAAAGGATTCGAAAGGAGTGCATGGTAAGCCTGAGTTTACGGACGTGAGGGCGCGCACGGGGAACGTGCACGAAAACGCGCGGCCCCAAGCGGGCCCGACGCGGTAGCGACGTGGGACTCAGTTCCCTGGCGGCCCCCGCCCCGGCTGCAGCCGGTAGGGAGGCGACGTCAGGAAATTCTCAAGCGTCTCGGGCCGGCTCAGGGCGATCCATGTCTCCGGCGTGGCGTCGGGGACTGCCGTGTCGAACGGCGCGGACACGCCGTGCGCGAAGAGCATGACGGCGCAGCTGTCCTCGTGTCCGGCGTCGGCCGCGCCGTGGATCAAGCGGTGCAGCTCCGGACTGGAACCCAGCGCCGAGAGGATCAGCACGAGGGCGATGCTGCCCGCGGTGAGCAGGCGGCGGGGAGTCTCGGCGATCAAGAGGGAGCGGCGCAAAGTGGACAAGGCGAGAGGACGGTCGCGATTAAGCCCGTCGCGTCAAGTCCGCCGGCCGCTTTTCACCTTCGGCAGCTCGGGGCGCTTCCACGCAAGCCGAGAGAACGACCTGGGCCCAGGCGAGCACCCGCGACGGAGAGGAGGCCCCCTACGGGGCGGTGGGTGGGAGCGGGGCGGGGGTTTTCTCGCGGCGGGTGAACGCGTCGTTGAAGGCGAGGGCGGGGCCCCACCAGCCGCGTCGGCGGAGCTGGACGGACCAGCGCGCGGGACGGAGCAGCGAGACGAGGGCCATCAGCACAAGGCCCACCGCGAGGAAGCGCAGGGTGAGCCAGAAGATTTTTTCCCACGAGCTGCCGCCGGCGAGCAGGATGCCCGCGACGACCACGAGCGGCAGCCAGAATTTCCAGCGAGTGAGCTCGAGCCAGCGCGCCGCGCGCGCGGCCCCCGGGTTCGCCACCCGCACAGCGCCGGTCGCTTCCTGTTCCAGGATGCGGCGGATGGCCTCCGGTGGCTGCTGCAGCCGCCACGCGATCACGCTGGTCACCGCGCAGATGCTGCCGTGGATGATCGCCCAGCCCCCCACCAGCCAGGGAAGGGTCGGCGCTTGCAGATGCCAGCGGTGCGCGATCCACAGCACCATCGAGTCGTACGCGCGGATCATGTCGCCGCCGAGCATCAGGTATTCGAGGAGAAACCCCTGCAACGCGGCCCACAGTCCCATGAGCAGGCCGCCGAGGGCAATCGCGAGGACGTTCCAACCGAGCACCTGCACGGTCGTGCCGAAGAGAAACCCCTGCATGAAAATCGCGAGCATCGGCCGCAGCCGGCTGCCGGCGGGCGAGAGGGCCTTGAGTCCGGCGGAGATGAAGGACACCCACATCACGCGCCCGGGCTGCGTCAGCCCAAACCCGGCGAAAACCATCATCGCCCCCTGGAGCGATGAGAGAAACGTGCTGCGGAACGGGATCTTGGCGGCATGCAGCGCCGAGCCCAAGCCGGCCTCGGTCATGCCACTCGCGCCGCCAAACAGGCCGATCCGCGTCCACTCGCCGAAGTCGTCGCAGATCCGTTTCAACCGGTCCAGCGCGTCCGGCTCACCGGCGTCAATCCGCTGGTCAAATTTCTGACCCAGTTTTTCCTCGATGGCATCCACCAGCTCGGCCCGCACCGCCATGACAACGATACGGGGACGCTGCGCGCAGAGGACGGGCCACAGCGTCAAGAGCCCCTCGCCGCGAGCCTCGAACTTGGCGAACTCATCCAGCAGCACGAGCGATGTGCCCGGGGTGAGGCGACCGGCCCATTCCTGCAGCCGGAAAAAAGTGATCGGGTCGAAACGGTAGGGCGGAGACAGCGTCTCGTCGCGCACCGCCCACGGCAGCGTCTCACCGCTGGCCAGCATCTTGAGCTGGTAGTCGCCGGCGCCTTCGTCGGGGACGCGACGCGTACCCGCCGCAGCCAGGAACCCCTCCGTCCGCCCGCCCCGCGCCCGCTGGTGCGCGGCCAGCTCCGCGAGGAGGTGCGTTTTGCCGGATCCGGGCATGCCGGTGACGGCAATGAGCAAGCCGGGAGCGGAGGGTGAAGGATGAGACGCGGTCACAGCCCCATCATTGCGGGAACGGCGCCGCGGTCGACAAGGTTTGTTTGTGGGCATCCGCCTGCTGGCTGGCAGAACTGTCTGACATAACGTGGGATTTATGTTTGTGACCGGATGATTTATGAAACCCTTTGATGGGGTATGCGTCGAAGCAGCGTGCTGATGAATTTTTCCAGATGGCAACGATGGCTGGTGGTCGCCCTGTTGGGCGTCTGCGGCTGGCTGGTGGCGACGGTGCCGGCCCGGGGGGAGGCGGAGGTCACGGTGACGGCGGGCAAGCCGGCGGACGCGTCGTCTAATCCGGTCAAGGTTGACGTGCTGGTTTACAATGATGGCGACCGGGTCCGCGGCCGCTTGGTCGACCGCTCGGTGGACTCCTGGCTGTTCGTATCGGAGCGGTTCGGGCTGCTGCGCGTGCCTTTGGCCGATGCCAAGGTGATCCTGGGCACGCCCGAGGCCGCGTCGGCGATCGCCCGGGCGGATGCGGCGGAGGCTCGAATGAAGGCGGAAGAGGCGGAAAACCCCTCGGCCTGGTCGTGGCTCTCGCCCTTCGCGCTGGCCGACAAGCTGCGGGGCTTCTTCGGTCCCTGGCACGGGCGCTTCGCGTTCTCGGCCTCAATTATCAACAACACGAGCGAGACGACCAACGAAACGGTGGGAGCGAACCTGAAGCGCAAATGGACCGAGGACACCGTGGAGCTGAATGCACGCTATGACTTCTCGAACACCAACGACGTCACCACCACGGACATGCTGAAGGGGGATGCGTCCTGGCGGCACGATTTCCCCCACAAGCTGTTTTCGATCTACAGCCCGTCGTTGGAATGGAACCGGGAGTACACAATCAAGGGGGTGCCAAGCAATTATGTGCTGCTGCAGCAGGAAATCGGCGTGGGCGTCAGGCTGTTCGCCAAACCCACCCGGAACCTGCGCGTGGGTATTGCCGAGAATTTATTCGACGTCTGGCAGACCTCGGAGCCGACCTCGCACACGGCGAGCACCGTCGAGTCGCTCTTTGTCGAGGCTGACTGGAAGTTGCCGTGGCGCATGACGCTGACGGAACGTGGTGTGTGGTACTACTCGATCGCCTCCGGGCGCGACGGCTGGGAAAACAAGATCGAGCTGGCGAAGAAACTGACGGAGACCTTCACGATCGGCATTCGCCATGAGGCGCGCCACAACAACCCGGACGCGCGCGTGCAGGACTACACGCTGCTCAAGCTGCTGATGGGGATCGATTTTTAGAGAGCGCTAAGCGGTAAGCGCTAAGCGGAAAGCCGTAGGCTTTAGGCTCATACCAAGGTCCCCTAGCTAATGGACTTTAGGTTGAGGCGCCAGCGTTTGCGCCGTTGAGCAGCCAACCGTCGCCGATCAAGGCGGCGACCCTGGCGGCGTCCGTGCGCCATGGCCGGAGGGCGGCGAGGATGTGATCTTCAAGTTTGCGTAAGGACGGATAGAGGCGGTTGCAGACATGGTCGTTGAAGATATCGCCGAGCTTTTCGACCGGGTTGAGTTCGGGACTGTAGGGCGGCAGCGGCACGAGCCGCACGTTGGCCGGCAGGCGGGGATCTTTGGTCGGGAGGTGAAACCCGGCTTGATCCTGGATGACCACATGCAGCGCTTGCGGATCACTCTGCCCGATTTGCTGGAGGAACAGGGCATGCACGTCTTGATCGATGCACGGGGTAAAGAGCAGTTCGAGCGCGTTGGCCCCGTCGACTTCCATGGCCTCGTGCAGGTAGCCCCACTGATAACGCGTCGCGTAGGGCGCGTGGACCCGCACGCCGCGCACGCCCCAAGCGCGCCGGATGACCGGCAGCAAGCCATAACGATGCTCGTCGAGCATCCAGAGTCGCACCGGCTGACCGGCCCGTGCCGCCGGGCCGGCGATGGTTTCCAGTTTCGCCGGCCACTCGACTTTGAACGCCGCCGCTTTGGCCGGGTCTTTTTTCGCATGACTTTTGCGCGGCACCTTCAATTTACCCCCGAGTCGGCGCAGCACCTTGCGCACCCCACTCTCGGTGAGCGTGCGGCGCGTGCGTTTCTTGATCCACGCCTGGGCATCCTTGGCGCGGCGAAACTTCCCGGCCCGCAGTTTTTCGAGGAACTCCGCCTGCACGGCCCCACGCACCGCCGGCGTGGGGCCGCCCGCATGCCCGCGCCGCAAGAGGCCGGCCACGCCGCCGGCCACCAGTTGGTCACGGTAAGTGAACACCGTCTGGCGGCACACGCCGGCGATGCGCACGATCTCGGCGACCGTGTGCTCGTGCTGCGCGATCAAGCGCACGACCAACAGGCGCTGCCGCGCCCAGTCGGGCTGCGGCTGTTCCCAAGCCGCCTCGATCTCCCTCTTCCGATCCTCGCCCAGCGGGGGTAGTGTTCTCATCGCCACAGTCCAGCCGCAGGTGCGGGCATGTAAAGTCTAGACACGTCAGGACATTGGTATCAGGCAGGCGGTTCTCTATTCCGGGCTTACCGCTAAAAGCTTCTCGCTTAACGCTCCGACCCCTCACCCCTCGCACTTGAGCACGTAGACGGCGCCGTGGGCGGAGCCGATGGCGAGCAACGAATCGTCGGGCGACCACGCGAGTTTGGTCGCGGCGGCGGGCAGGCGCACGGTGGCGCGCTGGGGTTGCTTGCGCTCGGGACTCCAGAGTTGGACCACGCCGTCCAGTGACGCGGTGGCGAGCAGGCCGTGGTTGTGCTGGAAGGCGACGGCACAGACCTTGGCCTCGTGCGGCAGCATGGTGGGCTCGCGTCCCTCGGGTCCCGCGCCGGAGCAATCCCAGACGCAGCACTCGCGCCCGCCGCCGGTCGCGAGCCAGCGGCTGGTGTGGTCGTAGCTCAGTTCCTTCACCTTGCCCTCGTAGCCGCTCATCTGGAGCTCGATGTCCTCGCCGGGGATCCAGAGATGCACGGACGGATCCTGATTGCCGGAAACGAGCCAGCGACTGTCCGGCGACCAGACCAGCGCGTGGATGCCGTTCGCGTAGGGAAATTCCTTTTGCGGGATAAAATCGTCGGCGTCCCAGAGGCTCACGCCACCGAAATACGCGACTGCCACACACCCGCCGGCCGGCTGCCACGCGAGGGCTGAAAGCGTCTTCGGCGCAGGTTTAAATACATGCACCACCGAGCCATCGGGCCGCAGCGCGGTGAGATTTTTCCCGGAGGCGGCGAGGAGTAAGGAAGAAGAAAGAGGGAAGAGGGAAGAAGACCGGCCGGCCATTTCCGACGTCTGAACCTCTTCTTCCTTCCCGATCGGCTGCCACGCCAGATGCTCGACCCAGGCCGACCCGAGGCTGGCTGTCGCGGTGTGCTGTCCGGCGGTGGCATCCCAGAATTTGACGGAGCCATCCTGTCCGCCGGTGGCGAGGAGAAGGCCCGGGCCAGAGGTCAGGGGTGAGAGGTCAGAGGTCAGAGGACCGGAAGCCGGAAGGTCGGAACTGACTTCTTCCTTCTTACCTCTTCCTTCCAACTTCTGCCCGCTGGGCTGCCAAGCGAGGCAGTTGGTCCCATTTTCATGCCCGGGCAGCTCGTGGCGACGCGCGCCGTCCGCCGCGGCGAACAGCGTGACGGGGCCGCTGGTGGACGCGGCCGCGAGCAGCTGACCGTCGGGGGACCACGCGAGGTCGATGACGTAGTCCTCGAGGAGGGCGGCCCAGTGTTTGGTGAGTTGCATCAGCTAAGGGAAGCTCAAGGCAATGCCCGGACCGGGGGATGGCAAGTCCGAGGGACGAAAGGAGTGTCATTCTGAACGTGGCCAAGGATCCCTTGAGCGGCTTCGGCCCGATCCAATTGGATTGTTCGCCAGGGTAAAAATGATTGGACGACGCCGGATTATTTTTGATGGCGCCGCGTGATCCGGCTCTGTCAGGTTGACGCCCGCCCTTTCGGAACGCCCGCCCCCGCCGCCTCTTGAAACGAAGCTTTCTCATTTCCCTCGCCCTGTTGTCCCTCGCAAGCGCGCTGCTTTATTGGACAGTGCCGGGCAAGCGCACCGACATTCCCGTACTCTACTGGATCACGCAGGACGATGAGAACAAGCGCGCGACCGTGGCCGCGTTCCACCAATGGCTGGCCGACGAGCACCTGCCGCCGGTGGAGCTGCGGATTGACAACACGAACGGAGAGGCGACCAAGAAACTCGTGCAGGGCCTGTCGGGCGTGGGGTCGGACATCATGGATCTCTATGGCTACGAGGCGGACCTTTTTCCGGCGACCGGTATGATTTTAGATGTGACGGAAGACGCGAAGCGGTTGGGGTTTCCCCCTGCCGCGACATATCCCGCGCTGAAACCCGACTTCATCATCAACGGGCGCCAATATGGCTTCCCCCGCAATGCCGGGGTGGCGCTCAACTGGATCAACCGCGGGACTTTTGCCAAATATCATGTGCCGGAGCCCCCGATGCACTGGACACTGGACGAGTTCGAGGCGCTCGGGAAAAAGTTTGTCGCGGCGGCCAACCCGCCGGGCATTCGCGAGCGGGTTTATTTCGTCAACCTCGTGCCCCGTGAGCAGCTGCGTCGCGGACTTGGCCTCGCCAACTACAACGAGACGGACACCCGCTGCACACTGGACGATCCGCGCAACGTGCAGATCCTTGAGCGGGTGCGACGCTGGACGTTGGAGGACCGCCTGATGCCGAGCCGGGAGGAAGGGGAGGCGATGTCGGCCGATATCAGTGGCGATGGCAGCATGTTCTCGCACTTCACCTCGGGTCGCTTTGCGATGGTCTACGTCGGGCAATGGGCCCTGATCATCCTCCGCCCACGTGGCACGTTCCAGCTCCGCGCCGTGGAGCCGGCCATGGATGGTTTCGTCAACACGGATCTCGGCGGCGGCTCGGTGGGCGTGTATGCCCGCACCCAGCACCGCAAGGAATCCGTCCGGTTCCTGCAGTTTCTCGCGAGCGCCCCGTTCAACAACCTGATCGTACGGATCGCGGACGGGCTGCCGCCCGTGCCGAAGTATGCTGAGACGGAGGAGTTTCTGCGTCCGTCCGACCATCCCAATGAATGGGGCACGGCCGCGGCGTTCGCGGAGGCGGCACGCGATACGGGGATCACGATGAGCAAGAGTCCGTTTGTGCTGCACTCGATCTTCTACCGGGTGGAGAAAGAACTGACGGAGGCCATGATCTCGGGCCGGATGACAGCGGCGCAAACGGCCAAGGCCATGGGCGACCGGCTCAACCAGGAGATCGCGCTGCGTATCGACCGCGACCCGGCGCTGCGGAAACTTTACGACGAGCGCGTCAGGGTCCAGCAGCTGATTGACGCCCGCCGTGCCGCCGGCAAACCCGTGCCCGCCGCCTGGATCAATGACCCTTTCCACCTCGCGTACTATCGTGCCAAAGGCTGGCTGGAACCGGAGGCGAGGCCATGAGCGGCCTGGGCCATCGTGGTTCCCCCCGTCGCCGCCTGTTGTCCGGCATCGGGTTCCTTCTGCCGAACATCCTCGGGTTCGCCGCGTTCACGCTGGTGCCGCTGGTCATGAGCTTCGGAATCGCGTTCACCGACTGGGATACCCTGCGGCACAATATTTTCCGCAATGAGCCGCTGCGCTTTGTCGGCTTCGAGAATTTTTTGTGGCTCTTCCATCACCCGGATTTCATGCATTACCTGGCGAACACGTTTTTCCTGATGCTAGGCCTGCCCTTCGCGATCGCGGGCAGCCTCGGAGCAGCGCTGATGCTCACGCGCGTAAGCCACCGGCCGGTGGCGCGACGTGGCGCCTTCATCCTGGCGACCTTGTTGCTCACCGGTAGCGGGCTTCTCCTGAGGATGGGCGGCATGAGCCAGGTCGGGGTATGGTTCATTTTTGGCGTTCTCGCCGCCATCAGCCTGGTGACCGGGGTAGTGACGGGCGGGTCGGTTTATCGGACGCTTTTTTACCTGCCCAATTTTACCGCGGGCGTGGCGACCTTTGTGCTGTGGAAGAAGCTCTATAACCCGAGCGGCCCGATCAACGCCGCGCTGGCGCCCGTGCTGGACCGGATCGCCGGTTGGGTGCGGTCGGCGCCGGGGGTTTTCAGCTGGGGCCTGCCGCTGACCTGCGGCGTCCTCGCGACGGCGCTGATGGTGTGGCAACTCTGGCGGCTCCGGCAGCATTGGGGGGACGCCAGTGCGGGTTCCGTGGCGGTTGTCACGGGACTCGTGATGCTGGCGCTGCCGGTGGGATTGCAGCTGTACTGGATGGGTCTGCCCGCCCTGACCGCGGTGGGCGGCCCGCTCGGGGTGGTGCTGGTGGGCGCGGTCCTGATCCTGAAACGTCCGCGGCGCTGGGGCCCGGTGTGCGCGCGGGATGCGGGCCTGAGCGCGGAGATAGCGCTCGCGCTCGGATTGGTGCCCTTGCTCTCGTTGCTGGCCGCGGGAGTGATGTGGGGCGCGAGGCTGCCCTCGCTCGCCGCCGTGGGACTGGCGCCGCCGAACTGGCTGGGCGACTACGACTGGGCCAAGCCGGCGATTATGATCATGGGGCTGTGGGCGGCGATCGGTTCGAACAACATGATCCTTTACCTCGCCGGCCTGAGCAGCATCCCGCCCGAGTTGTATGAGGCGGCGGACATGGACGGGGCCTCGCCGCTGCAACGGTTCTGGCACATCACCTGGCCACAGCTCGCGCCGGTCACCTTCTTCATCGGCGTGATGGGAGTGATTTACGGACTGCAAGGCGGTTTTGAGATGGCACGGGTCATGACGAAAGGCGGCCCGGCGGGTGCCACGACTACCCTGAGTTATTTTATCTACATCGAGGGCTTCGAGACGGGGCGGCTGGGTTATGCCTCGGCGGCGGCTTGGGTGCTGTTTGCCCTCGTGTTCATCCTGTCGCTGCTGAACTTCCGCTTCGGCAACCGCTCAGCGAACGACTGAACGATGAATCACCGCGCATGGACCCGACAGAACGCGAATCCCTGAAGACCCATGGCTGAAACCCAAACGCCCTTTCGGAAGAAGACCGTCATCACGGCTGAGCGCTCGGGCCCGGGTCTTTCACTCGTGCTGGCTGCGCTCAGCCTGCTGATGATCGCGCCGTTCGTGTGGATGGCGCTGACGAGTTTCAAGACGCTGAGCGAGTCCTCCGATCCGGAATGGATGCCGGGGGCCTTCCGCTGGAGCAACTACCCCGAGGTGTTCAAGGTCATCCCGTTCCTGCGCTTTGCGGCGAACAGCCTGGTGATGGCGGGGTGGGTGACGATTTTGCAGGTGTTCACCAGTGCGCTCGCCGCCTTCAGCTTTGCACGGCTCGAGTGGCCGGGACGCGACCGCGTGTTCTTCCTGTACCTCGGCACCATGATGCTGCCGGGGCTGGTGACACTCATCCCGACGTTCCAGCTCATGGTGCGGCTGGACTTGGTGGACACGTACCTGGGGCTGGTGCTGCCAGCGGCGTTCGGTGCGTTTGGCACGTTCCTGCTCCGCCAATTCATGATGGGCATCCCGCGCGCGCTCGACGAGGCGGCCGAAATCGACGGCGCGAGCAAGTGGCAGATTTTTTGGGACGTGATCCTGCCGCTGAGCCGGCCCGGGCTGGTGACCCTCGCCATCTTCACCTTCATGGGAAATTTCCAGAGCTTCTTCTGGCCGCTGGTGATGATGAAGACGGTGGACAAGTTCCCGCTGCCGGTGGGCCTGATGTTCTTCGACACGCAGCACGGCCAGGCGACGCACCTACTGATGGCGGCGGTCACAATGTCGGTCATCCCGCTGATCATTATCTTCGTGTTGCTGCAGAAACAGCTGATCCGGGGCATCCAGCTTGGCGGCGTGAAAGGTTGAGGCGGCGCGGGCCCGGCGGCGATTTCAGGCCGGGGCGGCCGGCACCCGGAGCGTGGGGCCGTCAATCCACCGGCCGCTGATCGTCACCGTGCGCGGGTCATCGGGTGGCCCGCGCTCGTTGCGGTGGATTTGTGCCGCCAGCGTCTCAACGGCCACGATGCCGTGCAGTTCCGGGCGCAGGTCGAGTCCCGCGCACGACTGCGTGCGCTCATTCCAATTCAAGTTGAAGAAGCCCAGGTCCCGGGGCACGGCGATCCCGGTCCGTTTGAGCCAGACCAGCACCTGATCCACATGGCCGATGACGAGGTCGGGGCGGTGGGCGCGCTGCCAGACCATGAATTCCGCGCGCGTGATGGCTTCGCGCGTGAGCACCGGCACCGCCCCGATCCCGCCCTGGTTTTTCTGAAACGAACGGAACGCGGCGGACCATTTATGCACGAGCCGCTCATCCTTGTGCCGGGCGATGAAAAGCCCCGCCCGCCGGTAGCCGAGCGCCCGCAGGCGGGCGAGGGCGCTGATCAGGGTGAAATGATGGTCGAGCGACACCGTGTGCTGGACGAGATTGGGCGAGTCATAGTCGATTTGCAGCGAGGCGAAGTGCTCCCAGGGAAATCCGGCGGTCGTGTCGTTGGAATTGGGTTGGAGAAAAATCACGCCCAGCACCCCGCGCGCCCGCAGCACCCGGCCCAGTGCGGCCGGGGCGGCGCCGCCAGCCCCCAGGCTGAAGGTATCGATTTGGAAGCCCAGTTCGCGGGCGCGATCCGCCGCACCCTTGATGATGCGCTGCTGCATGGGCAGGATGTTGGGCTGTTTGGGCGAGGGGACGTGGACGACGGCGAGGTTGCCGATGAAGTGGCTCGTACGATCACCCCGCACATGCGCCATCAGGGCGCTCACCAATTGGTTGCGCGTATAGCCGCGCTCCCGGGCCAGGGTAACCACGCGCTCGCGGACGCCGGGCCGGACGTTGGGATGCCCTGAAAGGGCGCGCGAGGCGGTGGCGGAGGAGACGCCGCACAGTTCGGCGAGGGAGCGGAGGGTGATTTTAGCCGTCGATTGCAACGCTTCCAATACAGGGAAAGCGACAACCCGCAACAAGCCCATACTTCTTTAACCGACCAGCCGCCCCCGGCCCGTTTACCCCCTTCCCGACCCGCTGCCGCTGAGGCAGTCCCACCCCTTTCCGCTTCGTTGTCCGCCATCGGACTCAGGCTGGAGAATACCAACACCATGAACCCAAAACCAACCCACCTCACGTACAGGACCAAACACCGCTTGGCCGCCTGCATTGCGGTCTTGTTTGCGCTGACCGTCTCCCTCGGAGCGGCCGCGGATGATAGTCCCAAAACACTCCAACAGGATAACGAGGCGCTCCGTCAGGAGAATGCCGACCTTCGCCAGCGTCTTGCCGATATCGAGGCCCGCCTCGCGGCGAAGCCGGCTCCGGCTCCGGTGACCGACACCGCGGCTTCCGCCCCGGCCCCGGCCTATGCGGAATCCGCGGCCCCTGCGGCCCAGACTGATCCCTCCGTCGTGGTGCTTTCCCCCTTCGAGGTTAAGAGCGACAAGGACTTCGGCTACCTGAAGACCAACGCCGCCACGGCCACCCGGATCAACATGGAGATCCAGAAAGTGCCGCTGGCCGTCTCGGTGATCTCGCGCGAGTTTATCGACGACACGAATGCCCGCTCGCTGATGGACGTCCTCCGCTACACGGCTTCGGCCTCGGGCGACACCCGCTATGTGATGCGCCGGCCCGGCAACGAGGCGACGGCCCAGGGTGCGTTCACGCTGCGCGGCTTCTCCGTCAATACGATCATGCGCAATGGCATCTTTCGCTATATCTCCTACAACATGGACAGTGTGGACCGCATCGAGATCGTGAAGGGCCCTGCTGCCGTCTTCTTTGGCCAGGGGTTTCCCGGTGGCGTCATCAACTACATCTCGAAGCAGCCGTCGTTCGTGAAGATCCCGGACACCTTTAAATACTCGATCAACAATGACAGCGGCCAAAAGGTCGTAGCGGACATCAATGTCGTGCTCAACAAGAAGGCGGCATTCCGCGTGGTGGGCGGTTGGGAAGACGCGCAGGGCGACCGTCGCTTTGAGTTCCGCAAGAACATCAACCTCACGCCCAGTCTGACGGTCGTGCCCTTCGACAGCGGCAAACTGAAGATCAACGCCGATCTCGAATATCTCCAGGAGAGCTTCAACCAGAACGACTATGACTGGATCTATAGCGACTTCGCCGGCTGGAAGGCCGCCGCCGTCGGCGGCGCCAAGGTCGCCAACTCCATCAACACCCCAAGCCTCGCCTACGGGACCTACATCAACAGCAAGCGCACCTCGTCCGGCAACTACTCGCTGCCGGCCTACACGAAAGTGGAGCGCGGCGCGTATTATACCGACGCCAGCGGCAAGTTTATCCACGACGAGGCGTTCAACTACACCAGCCGCGGCGCGCGCACGATGAACGACGTCAATGTCTTCACGACGACGGTCGATTTCGCGCCGTTCGACTGGCTCGACGGCCGCTATGTTTATCAGAGGGACAACAGTCGCTTCAATAACATCGAAGGCATCACGACGCCCTATGCCGACGGCATCCACTGGAACGTCGGTGCTGGCGCCACGTCGGGTTACTACCGGAATACCACAGCCCACCAGCTCGACTTGATCTTCAAGTTCGAACTCGCGGGCGTGAAGAGCAAGGTGCTGACGGGCTTCAATCGGTCGAAATACCTGCAGAATTACCTGGGCAACGATAACAAGTTTACGCCCTATTATGGCCATGTCCCTGGGTCGACAAATCCCATTGCCAACCCGGGCTATGGCACAACGGGCGGCACCCAAGTGGCGGATAACCTCGTAGGCGAAGGCCGCGGCCACGACACGGGCGTCCCGACCGTCAACCAGGTGGTGCGCGACCGCAACGGCGTCATCAAGCTGGTGAAGGCCGTCTACAGTGACTTCGATCCCGGCGCTGAAATCTATCCGACGATCGACAAGCTCTTCCCGCTCGATCGCGTCTGGCTCGATGGCTACAAGCCCATCAACGAGGCCGCGTATATCAACTATCAGGCCGCGCTGCTGGATGATCGCCTCAATGTGATTGCGGGCTTCCGCCGGCAGTCGCTGCAGGAAAAAAGCCAGTATCTGGTGTCCAACTATCCCTGGTTTGTCGTGCCGGAGAACGCCTATCTGGATCCGGTGACCTATCCGCCTGATGTGTGGGGCTACGGCGCCAATTACATCAAGACCCAGCGGGTCTACAAAAAATATGGCAACGCATGGATGGGCGGCGCGTCTTTCGCCGTCACGAAGGCGATCAATATCTATGCCTCAGTGTCCAAGACCTTCCAGTTCAACGTGAGTAACGTGGGCGGAGTTTTTGTCGGCAATGAGCGCCCGGTCGTCCAAAGTGCCCTCGATCAGAATGGCGGTTCCTTCCAGTATCTGGGCAACACGGTCACCTCGGTGAATCAGTTCGTGGCCCTCGAGCAAGCCCGGGGCGCGTACGACCCGGTCAAGGATGAGAACGGCAAGAACTGGGAAATCGGAGCCAAGATGTCGACCGCTGATGACAAGATCGTCGGCACGATCTCGCTCTTCCGCGGCGAACGCACGAACCAGATGCTCGACGACCCGGCCAAGCAGTCGAACTTGGAAGAGCCGATCAACTTCAATACCACGCTCTTCGCGCCCGGCACCATCGGCTATAACACCCGCGTATTCCGCTGGCGCACGACCGACCTGAAGAATCGCATCGAAGGCACGGAAGGCGAAGTTATCTGGTCGCCGACTTCGAACTTCCAGGCCGTGATCAACGGTTCCTGGCTGTGGACCGCGAAAACGGTTTACGACAAGACCCGCGCGAAGCCCGGCAGCGCGGCGTACAGCGCCCTCAGCGCGGCCGCCAAGGTCGCGTCCGACATCTATTACGGCGCACGCATCGAGAACGTGCCGGAATTCAAGTTCACGGTGTTCGGCAAATACACCTTCCGGGATGGCGTGGTGCGCGGTCTCGGCCTCGGGGCCGGCATGCGCTACATCACCGAGACGGTGGTCAGCCGCAGCGTGGACTGGAATCCGTTGGCCGGTGGTTATCAGGCCGGCGACACCGCGGTGTTTGACCTCACGGCCAGCTACCCGTGGGCTGCGGGGGGCTTCAGGTTCAATACGATGCTCGGCGTCTACAACGTGACCGACGCGGATTATTCGGAAGGTTCGTTCGTGCGGTCACCGGCGCGTAACTGGGTCCTTTCGACCACGCTTCAGTTCTAAGCCGCTTTGTAGTGGTTTGAAAATGGTTTATTCAGGGCGGGGTCCTCCGGGACCCCGCCCTTTTTTGTGTGGGGATCTTCCCGGCCCGCGGACAAAAAATGCCGCGCAACAATCTTCGGAAGTCAGGAGAGTCACGGAGGTCTTTCCCATGCGGCAAGTGGCGGGCTCGCTCGGACAGATTCTACTGCTGAGTCGGCCGGGATTCGGGATGCGGGCGAATTCACCTCCAGGGGAAATTGCAGGGCTCCTTCCGGCGTTGGTGATGATCAAGACCTTTTTACCACGCGCCACACGGCAAGGGGGTGCACCGGCTGAGGCTGGCGGTGATGATTCCATGGTCCCGAGGAGCATCATCTGCGTGCTGCTGAAGCCGCTGATCCGCAGCCTCCCGCCCGACGGATCAAGGGATGGACCCAAACCCGGTTGACAGAATATTCCGTGAGACTTATTGGTGAGACATGAAAACCGCCTCCGTCCGGCAAATCCGCAACGCTTTTCCTGCCGTCCTGCAGCTGGTGAGGAACGGTCACACGGTGGCAATTACGTCCCGCCGCAAGATAGTGGCCACACTCACGCCCCCTCCCCAGGCTGCCCGGTCCGGGCGGAAGCCTTGGGCGGAGGCCGAGAAGCATTTTGCCGCGGTGATGGCCCGGCCAGCGTTGAAGATGACGGGAGCCGCTTTGATCGCCGGGGATCGGGACCGGTATTGAGCGATGACGGCCTACGCCGATACCTCGTTCCTCTTTGCCGTTTACCTGCCGGAAGCCAATACGCCGGCTGCGCGCGACTACCTGTTGGGCCACCGGCAAGCACTGGCCTTCACCGGGCTGCAGCGATATGAGCTACGCAATGCGTTCCGGCTGGCACTCTTTCGGCGACTCATGGATGCGGCTGCGGTCGGAGCGGTACTGGCCCAAGTGGAACAGCACCGTGAAACCGGTGAGCTGGAAGACACCCCCCTGATCTGGCCGGATGTGCTGCAAATCGCGGACGAACTGGGCGAGAAACACACGCGCACCTTGGGCGTCCGCGCGCTGGACCTGCTGCACGTGGGAGCGGCACGGGCCCTCGGCGCCAAGGTCTTCCTGACGTTTGATCTTCGCCAGCATGCGCTGGCGAAAGCCGCTGGTCTGCGCGTAGGACCGTGAATGAGACGCCTGAAATGAAACCAAAAACAATTCCACAGGATACTCCCGTGTGGTTCGCGACATCGCTCGACCGCGATCCGCTTTTCTTTGTGCAGGCGGAGGGGCCGGTGGCGGCGTCGGCCCGGCTGCTGTTCATGCCCAAGGCGATGCCGCAGCTGACGAAGGCGACGGGTGACGTGGTTTACGAGGCTGGCCGTGATTTCACGTGGCAAACGGGGGGACGCGAGATCGTGCTCACGCCGCAGAGCCGGATTCCGTTTCGGACGCAGGTGCTGCTTCCGCCGGGTTCGCCCGACTCGATTGCGGCGAGCCGCGATGGGAAAAAGCACCTGCTGTATGGCGAGGGGCATTTTTTCCACGACCAGCAGGTGATCGCGGCCTATGAGCCCGCGGAATCGTGGGCGGGCCCGGTGCCTGAGTCGGATGAGGGCGGGATTGCGCAGGTGTTGGAGCGGCTCAGGGCGAAAAAACCCGTGAAGATCGTCATGTTGGGTGACAGTATTTCCACTGGCTGTAACGCCTCGGGGGTGGAAGGCGCGCTGCCGGGCCAGATGGGTTATCCGAACCTGGTGGTGGAAGGACTCAGCCAGCGGTTCGGCGGGCCGGTTACGCTGGTGAACCTCTCCGTCGGCGGGATGAACGCGCCTTGGGGCGTGGAGCAAATGACGGTGGCCGTCGGGGAGCAGCCGGATCTCTTCCTGATCGCGTTCGGGATGAACGACGCGTCGGGGCGGTATTCGCCGTCCAAATATCGCAAGGACATCGCGCGGATGGCCGACGTGATGCGGGCGGCGTGTCCGCACTGCGATGTGATCTGCGTGGCAACGATGACAGCTAACGAGTCCTGGCAGCATGCCGCGCCGGATCTTTATCCCGCGTATCTCGAACAGTTGCTGGCGCTGCGCGAACCGGGCCTCGCGGTGGCGGATGTCACGTCGGTGTGGTCGTGGATTGTGGGGCGAAAAAAATTCCTCGACCTCGCCGGCAACGGCGTGAACCACCCGAACGACTTCGGCCACCGGCTCTACGCGGACGTGGTGCTGGCGCTGTTTCCGTGAAGCTTTCGGACAAAAAGCGGGGTGGAGCGGTTTGCGGTAGGTCGGGCAATTGGGGGCACGATATCCGGTGCCCCATATCGGGCGTGAATCCCGACCTACGGAGCCGTGCGCGACGCTGAACGCCAAAGAAACCCGGCCAGTTTGCAGGACCTATGGCCGATCGCCCATCACCCGTGGTCGGCCGGCGCCGATCACAGCTTCTTCGCGCGGACGACCTCGTCCCAGTCATACACCCCCTCGACGGCCGAGGTGGGCGGAACGACGAGATATTCCTTCGCGTCCCAGTTGCCGCCGATGAGGCCCTCGATGAGGCGGATGTCGCCCGGCAGCTGGACGGCCTGCTTGCCGGCCTCGGTGGCCTTGGCCTTGAATTTTTCCGCGTAACCGAGGTGGCTGGTCTGCGGGAGATCAATGAAAACCGCCTTGTCGTTGCCATGGTCGGGATTCATTTCCGCCCAGATGTACTTCGCGTCCTCCTCGCCGTATTTCTCCACGAGCGCCTTGAAGGCATCGCCGGCCTGCACGTTCGGCTCGCTGCCGTCGCTGGTGCGGAGGAAATAATTGCCGCGCTCAATGTAGCCGGCGGAGGAAAACGGCGTGCTGGGGGCGGCGCCGAAATGCTCGGAGAACTTCGCGCGCGAACCCAGCAGGATGGTGCAGCAGTCATGCGCGCGCGGCATGACGAGCTGCGTGCGGCGGGCCTGGAGCCCGACGGTGGCGTTGCCGCAGAGACCAAAGAGGATGAGGATGGCGTCGTAGGCCTTCCCGGAGGCCTCGGTTGCGTCGATCTTCGACTGGATGAGCGAGCGCAACCCTGCGCTGCGGGCGTGCTCGCCGAGCTCGGTATACTCCGCGTCAATGACATGCGGCGAACGCGCCCTGCACCAGGAAGCCTCGCGCTGGAAGACATTGCAGGAAATCAGCTTCAAATGCATGGGGTGGGAAGGGGTTCGAAGCCGTGACCCTACTGGAATGCGCGGCACGCGTCGCCGCATATCTTGCGATAAACGCCGCAACGCGTGCGGCCCAGACGATCTCATCACGGCGAGGGAAAACGGGGCCACGGAGGGACCGCGCGGCAGCGGGCGCAGGCGCCCAGCATCGGTCCGGGTAGATCGGTTATGTGGCGGACGGATGGAACCTGCGCGCTCACCCCCGTGACAGTAGGATAACCCCTCTCGCCCATGAACCTGACTGATGAACTGCGGAAGCTGGCCGACCTGAAAGCGGAGGGGCTTCTATCCGAGGAGGAGTTTGTGAACGCGAAACGAAAGCTGCTCGCCCAGAATCCGGCCGGATCACCGGCGGTTGGCCCGGGCCTCGCAGCTCAGCCCATGGTGGGCGCCCAGCCCCGGGTGGTGGACAAGACCTACTGGTCCAGCCGCTGGTCGGGCGGAAATATGTTTTTCAGAGACTCGGTCACGCTGGCGAGCGACGGCATCGTGTTCCGCAAAGGAAAGATGCTGGGCTCGCAGGAAGAGCGCATTAATTACCACGCGATTGCCTCCATCCGGGGCACCAACGGCCTTTTTCTTGCCAACATCTCGGTGGAGACCACCGGCGGCAGCCAGCCGATTTTCATCAATGGCCTCTGGAAATCCGACGCGAAGCAGATCCAGGACGCGGTGCGGGTGTTTCAGCAGCGAGGCTGAAGTCTGGTTGGAGGGCGGGGTCGCCGAACCGCGCTGACCGTCACAGACGTTTGCGGTGGATTTCACGGATCAACGCGGCTGAATACCGGCTATCCGCGTCAATCAGCGTGATCTGCGGAAACGGATGCAGGGATAAAGGCGGGGTTCGGCGACCCCTCCCTCCAACTTATGCCTTGGACGCCCGGACCGGCTTCTGGCGCTTAATGGGGCGGATGAGCGGAGCGTAGGTATCGGGGCGGCGGTCGTTTTGCATGTCGATCTTCCAGACCCAGTCGCCGTTTCTGGTGAAGCATTGGGCTACGCGCGGTGAGGCGAGGTCGATTGTCGTGAGGGCGATGCCGGGGTGGCGGCCGGCATCGGCGAGGATGGTGGCGTCGGGGCCGATGATGCTGCTTCGGCCTAAGAGCATGCCGGGCATCCAGGACTTTTCCGGCGGGCAGCCGAAGCAGACCGGCGCGAAATGCACCCCATTGTGGATCGCCGGGGCGCGCAGGAGGATGTCCATGAACTCGCCGCCCCAACCGCTCATGACGTGCGGCCAGAAGATAATCTCCGCACCGTTCATCGTGAGGCAGCGCGCGCTCTCGGGAAATGAGGTGTCGTGACAGATCTGGATGCCGACCTTGGCGCCGGCGAGTTTGAAGACCGGCCAGGTATCTCCGGGCACGACACCGTAGGCCCGCTCGGCCTCGGTGCAGTGCACTTTGTGGTACAGGCCGACGACGCGGCCCTTTTGGTCGAACACGACGGCGACGTTGCGCACCAAGCCGTCAATCAGGGCGAGGATCGGTACGATAACCGCCATTTTGTGACGGCGCGCGATGGGCGCGAAGCGGCCGGTGGTTTCGGCCAGCGCGCCGCGAACGAGTGCGGGGACATTACGCTTGGTGAGCTTGGCGCCCATCACGTTGAAGGTCTCGCCGATGCAGGCGATGTCGGCGCCGCGCTTGCCGGCGTTATTGAGCCAGGTTCCGGCGAGCGCAAAATTGGCGCGCTGCCGGGCGGCGTTGGACTTGCCGGGAGCCGAGGAGGGTAGCTGGACGGCGGCGAGAGTGAGCGGGCGTTTCATCAGAAGAATTCAACCACTGATTTCACGGGCGGACACGGATCACTCTTAAGGCTGTCTTGGGATTGATCCGTGTCTGCGAGTGTCATCCGTGGTAAAATGGTTTGGAGAGCAGATGATTATTTTCGGCAGGCTAGCGGTCACTTTTGCAACTGGAGCAGCTCCAAACTGTGGTCGTCGCGGCAGATCAGCAACCGTCCGCCCCCGAGGGGGAGCATCCGGCGCACAGTTTGTGCGAAGGTGCTGCGCGGCGACCACGTGGCGTCGAGTATCTGCACGCTGGTGCGGGTGGCGACGATGAGATCGCCGGAAGCCGTCTGCGCGACGCCGACGACCGGCGCGCCGGCGTGCCAGCTGCGGACGACGCGCCCATCGGCGAGACCGACGGCCGTCACAAAACCGTCCGCGCCGGCGGTGAGCGCAACGGGCCGCTTGTCGAGGCGGCCGGTGCAGCAGGCGTTGAGACTCATTCCGCCCTCGAGTTTCCAGAGCCAGTCCTTCCGCGTGGTGGACAGCACGCCGCACCCCAGCTCGGTCGCTGCGAAGATCGCCCCACCGGGCTCACCGGCGGCTTCCACCCATTCGTAGGCGAGCGAGCGGCCGTTGAGGAAGGGGATCACCCGCGCCAGTTTGCGAAACATCGGCTGCATGAAGCCGCCAAAGCTGTGGACGACCCCGCTGGGACCGGCGCCGGGCGCGCCCTCGTAATATTGGATCCCGTGGTTCCAGCCGCAGCGCACGTAGAGGTCGCCGGCGCCGGCCCGGGACTCGGGCGCCACGAGGATGTCGTAGTTCCACGGGCCATCGGAAAACGCGTGCCCGGCGATCCGGCCGTCCGCGTCGAGAAAAACCACAATGGCGTAGCCGCCGATGACGAGGCAGCCGCGGCCATCCGCGCCACGGTGCCAAATCGCGAGGGTGTGGATCGCGTTGAACCAACCCATGAGGCAGTCGGTGCGTTGGCGGAACTCCTCCGCGAGCCGCAGCGCCTGTCGAACCGAGCCATCGGGCTTGAGCAAGTGCAGTTCGCCGCCGAGGAGACCCACGCAGAGCACGGGCGGGCCCGAGGCGTCAAGTGGCTGGGCGGAAATGTGCGTGACCGGGACGGGAAACGTGCGGCGCCAGAGTTCGCGGCCCTCGGCGTCGAGGACGAAGAGCTCATTCACGACGTTGACGGCCACAATCTCGGGTCGGCCGTCGCCGTTGAGATCCGCGCTGAGCCAGTGCAGGAGAGCGGGGGCCACCGAGCGGTCGCTGAGCACCTCGAGCCGGTGGAGAACGAATGGCCGGCCATCGGGCGGCGCGGGCACGCGGACATGCAGGACGCGGGTGGTTTCGCCGACCGGTGCGCTGCGAACCTCGAGGCGGTTTTCGGCGTCGCGGTAGCGTTTGTAATAGCGGTCCGGCGCGGGAGTGGCGGGGATGGCGCGGCGGGCGCCGGTGGCGGTTTCCACCTCGACGGTGATGCCGTCGGGCAGCGGGTTGAAGACGCGCAGCGAAGGATCATCGATGCAGTCACCGAGGATGTTAAGCGCGGTGACCGCGCGCGGCGCGGGAAATGTCAGCGTGAGCTCGTAGTGATCGGCCTTGGGCCACTGGATCCAGATTTCGCGCGAGTAACCATCGGGCAGGACCGGGTCGAGCAGCTGGTCGGGCGAAGCGTCCACCGGCAGGGGGTTGGCGGTGACGCAGACGTTACGCACGCACTCCGGCCGGCGGGTGCCCGAATCGTAGGTCCAAGCGCGGGTCCAGCCCGTGCCGGGCTTCGCGACCGCCAGGGCCGCGGGTGGGGCTGAAACCGGGCGGAGCGTCGCCAGCCACGCGGTGATAGCGCCCTGCAAGGTGGCGCACGCTGCCGTGGGGAGCGGGACGGTGAGGGTGTCGGTCAGCGCGACCTTGCGGACCTCGCTGCCCAGCGTGAGCGAGACCTCGGCCGCAGTGGCGGCGGGGGAGTCGAGGCGGACGGTCAGTGTGGCGGCGGTCAGATCGAGGAATAGCGCGACCGGTTGGTCGCTACGGATCTGCCAGCCCGTGGCGGCGAGGACCACGGACGTTGCGCCGGCGAAAGCGAGCGAGGTGGCTTCGAGCCAGGCGCTGGCAGCCCGGGCATTGGCGCCCGTCAGACACGAGGCGCCGGCGGCGATCTCGATCCCGCACCAGGCGACGGGAGCGCCATTGCGCAGCACGACGGCGCACCGTTCGTCGAGCCGTTGGAGGTCAAGCGTCTCAGTGCTGCCCTGGCTGCGGACGTAGAAGAGATTCTGGAACGTCGCCTCGTCCCCGGCGCGGTGGCTGCCCGCGCGCCGCTGGCGCAGCACATACGGTTCGCAGGCGCCCTGGTCGGAATCCACCTCACAGGTGGCGGCCACGTTGCTGCTGGCAACGAGCGTGAAGCGATGCTGGCCCTGGTCGCTATGCCAGCGGCGGTCATGCAACTCGGCAAAACCGGGGGTGCGCCAAGAGCAGGTAAGCGAGTAAGGGCCGTCAGCCTGGAAGGCCGTGCGGTCAATCACGACGAAACAGCCGTCGCCGGCCTTCGACCAGAAAATGTGCCGCGTCCAGACGGTGTGATGATAGTCGGAGAGCCGGGTAACGGTCAGCCCGACGGCCGGAAAATCCGCGAGCGCGACCCGTTCCGCGATGGGCGGCAACGGCGTGTCGTTGCGGCCATCGCTGATGAAGAGGCCGTTCTTGTCGTGATAGGAGTGACGCGAGGTGTTCTGGACCAGGAACACGTGTCCGGCCTGAAAGAAGCGCACGACGCAATTCGCCGCCTGCATGTGGCCCTGCCACCGGAAGCCCCCTTGGTAACCTTGGATGATCAGGTAGGCGTCACTGCGCTGGTAGCCACCGCGCAGGACGAGCTTGTCGAAGCCGCGCGCCTGCGGCAGCCGGTTGAGGGCGATGGCCTCGGCGAGCTGCCAAGTCTCGGGGGCGTTGACCATGTGGCCGGCGGGCTCGAGATGCTCCGGGGGGTGATTGCTGATGGCGAACTGGTGGTCGGTGACGGGCAGGCACTCGAGGTTGCGGCCGGCCGCCGGAGGCACGGGGGTGAGTTCCGGGCCGGTGTCGAATTTCTGGAGGAAGACGGGCGCAAAATGCAGGAATGGGTAGCGCTGCGGCACGGCGAGGTTGGGCATCTGGTGAAGGATCCACTTCAGCCCGCCGTCGCCGTAATAAAACGCGCTCGCTGCCGTCTGGATCGTCGCTTCCTGCTGCAAATACATGCCCTGACTCTCGCCATAACCGCCCTGGCCGGCGCCGTTGCCATTGTTGTCGTGCAGCGCGAGGCAGCGCTCAGCGACGCGGCGGGCATTGCCGCTGGTGAAGAACGCGTGCCGCTCCTGGCCGAGCGCATAGCGGAAGATCGTGGCGATGTTATTGAGGCAACTTTCGTCGTCCTGGTCGTCAACGCGGGCGGCGGCGAGGGCGTCGAGAAAAGTGCAGCACTCGGCGATCCAGCGGTCACAAAGGGTGCGCAGGGCGGGCGTGGGCTGCGCCTGGTCGCGGAGGTAGCGCGCGATGAGCAGGAATTCATACGTGCCCTTGCCCTGATGGCGGTGCCCGAGGGGCGGGGTGCCGAGGCGGTTGCGCCACCATTCGTCCTGGTTGCCCAGCGCGGTGAGCATCAGCAGGTGGTCGGTGCGGTGGATGTCGGCGTCCGTCAGGAATCCACCCGCCACGAGCAGGGGAATCGCACGCATGAAGCGCTCGGCGAGATAATGCCAGTCACCATAGCCGTCGGTCATGCGCTCGTTCAGCGCGCGCAACTGGTCGCGGGCGACGTGGGCATAACGTTCATCGGCGGTCCAGGACCACATCAGCGTATAGGCGCCGATGAGCCGGATGGGCTCGGTGATGAACATGAGGCCGCGCGAACGTGAGGCTTGGAGCGCGGAGGAGTCGGCGAGTGAGGTATACGGCCAGTCGGCGAGTTGGGCGGCGAGCGCCGGGTCCAGTTCCACTTGGAGAATGAAGGACAGCGAGACCGACGCGTCGGCAGCGGCGATGGCGGCGAGCAGTCGCTCGACCGCCCGCTCGACGCCGCGAAGATTGCTGCCGCCGGCGAGAATGACGTTCGTGCCGGTGCCGTAGGGATTAACGAGGGTCCGGAGATCATAGCCATCGCCCCCCGGGTAGGTGGCGTCGGTCGAGCACAGGTAATCGGCGTAGAGCGGCTGCAGGGCGCGGTTCGTGTTGAGATTGCCGAGCAACACGAGCGGACGTTGCCGAGAGGCGACTGGGAGCGGGGTGCTCCGTTCGGGGATGAGGGCCGTGTCGGCGAAGCACTCCGGCGCCACTCCACCGCGCGCGATGATTGCGGCGCTGATTTGCTCCGCGAGCGCGCGGTAACGAGAATCCGTTGCGGGGAAAATGATCGCCGCCTGACGCCCGAGAGGGGTGATGCGTGTAGGTGTGCGAGGCAAAACGTCGACGGAAGGATCGCGAGTGGGGTGCATGGAGCGGGAGCGGGGGTTGGCGCAGCTAAGCGGCCGCGCAAGGGTGCGACCACTCTAAAAACAATGATCGGAGATAGGAGATGGGAGATCGCAGATCGGTGGAAGGCTGGCTGCGTCGAGATTGGTTTGGGTAGGGCAGGTCTCAGACCTGCCTTAGGCGACGGGAACGCGCCAAGGCGGGTCGGAGGTACTGCTACTTGAAGCCGGTGCCGAAGGATACGGCCGTGACTCGCGGTTTGACCACGGTCGGCCGCTCTGACCTGATGGGCAGGTGTTTATGAAAAAATTATTGCGGATATGCTCGTGCGCCGGCGCCGTGGTCGTGGCTGGTCCAGTCATGGGTTTTGAGAATCCCACCCTGGTGCTCGACACCCCGTCGGCGCGAGCGGCTTACCGCGTCGACGATCCCGCGATCCGCGCGCTGGCGCTCGACCTCCTTGCGACGCCGGATGCGGTGGTGACGGACTTGGTCATGCCCAATCCGCACGCCGGCGCGGCGTGGTGGAAAACGGCGGGGTTAGGGTTGTTCCTGCACTGGGGCTTTCACAGCGTGGAACGGCTGCAGCCGTCATGGGCGTCGATCCGCCGCTATCCCTATGGCGGGGAGGACCCGCGCTGGAACGGCATGGACTATTTTCGCCTCGCCGACCGCTTTCATCCGACGCGTTGGGATCCAGCCGCGTGGGCGCCGGGGGCACGGGCGGCGGGTTTCCGCTACGTAGTCCTGACCACGAAACACGGCGACGGCTTTGCGCTCTGGCCGAGTCGATGGGGAAATTTCTCGACGCGGCAATACTGCGGTGGCGAGGACTTCCTCCGCCCTTACGTGGCGGGCTTGCGGGCGGCCGGGCTGAAGGTGGGGTTTTATTTCTCGCCGCAGGACTGGCATTACCCCGGCTATCCGCTGGCGGATGTGAATTTCGACTTCAAGCAGCGCGGACATTACCCGCCGGTGGTGGATCCGGGGGCCGACGCCGAGCGCGCCCGGGAGTTTTTCATCTACACGATCGCGCAGCTCCACGAGCTCCTCACGAACTATGGTCCGATCGACGAGCTCTGGTTCGATGGCCTGGCGTGGCCGGGCCAAACGTTTCCGACCAAGGCGGTCTATCGGTGGATCCGCACGCTGCAGCCCCAGATCGTGATCAACGACCGCTGGGGCCGGGTGCGGCCGCCGGATGCGACCGAGGAAACCGGGGAGAAGTTCGGCGACTTCACGACGCATGAGTGGACCGACCTGAAGGCAAGTCCCGGCGGGTGGTGGGAATATTGCCGCGGCTGGTATGGGCACTGGGGCTACTCCGGTCCCTTTGCCGGTAACGTTGAGCTGGAGCTCGAACGACTCGGCCGACTCCGGGCTTGGGACGGAAACTACCTGCTCAATCTCGGGCCGCAGCCCGATGGACGGCTGCCCGAGGGCACGGATGAGGCCTGGCGATCGATGCAGGTATGGATGGCGGCCAACGGCGAGGCGATCCATGGCACGCGGGGCGGGGAAGACGGCTGGGCCAATGTCCCGGTGACCCGTCGCGAGGGCGTTGTCTACCTGCACCTCTTTGCGGCGTGGCACCAGCCCGTCACACTACGGCGCCTGGGCGCGATACGTTCCGTGCACCTGTTGGGCAATTCCGCCGACGTGCCTTACGAGATCGTGGGAGACCAAATTCAAATCCCGGACGTCGGCACCGGCTACCGCATCCTCAGGGTGGAATGGAAATAGGGCCGATCGGAAGAAAATGGGCCGCGCTGCTAAGATAGGAGATGGGAGATTGGAGATGGCAGATGGGGGAAGACGCGCTGAATTGTGATTGATGGGGTAGGGCAGGTCTCTGACCTGCTTCCTCTCTGGCCGACGATTGAGGGTGGAACGCGTTGTCGCCGGTTTGGACCAGACACAAGGGTCCGCAATGCGTTGATTGGCTCCGTCGAGGCGGGACTTGGACTGGGCTGCTCAGAGAGCTGGGGGCAACGCGCTCCACCTTTCGGATATGGCGGGTCAGAGACCCGCCCTACTTCGATTCAGCTCCGACCCGATCTCCCATCTCCAATCTGCCATCTCCGAAGCTGCGTCGTCTGACGCAGCTTCAGGCCAGACAGGCTTGGAACGCGGCGGTCAGGGCGGCGCGGTCGAGATTCTTGCCGATGAAGACGAGCGTGTTGGTGCGCGGGTCTTTGCCCCACTCGCGGTCGAACTTGGCGTCGAAGAGCATGTGCACGCCCTGGAAAACGAGCCGCTTCGTCGTGCCCTTGATGCTGAGCACGCCCTTCATGCGGTAGATGTCGCCTCCTTTGGTGCGGAGCAGGTCACTGATCCAGTCGTTGAGCTTCTTGCCGTCGAGATCACCGGGCGTGCTGATGCCAACGGAGGTGACGGCGTCGTTGTGCGTGTGGGCGGCATGGAAATCCTGCTGCCAGCCGGGCTTCACCGGCTCGCCCTTCACTTGGATGTGCAATGGATCGTGTCCGCAGGACTCGAACACAATGAAAGTGCCGTCTTCCCCGATCTTGAGCGGGTAGGTGCCATTGCCCTCGGTCAGCAGCAGGCGCTGGAGCGTAGGACCGGGAACCACGGTGTCGCCGGCCTTGAGCCGCGTTTCCCAGTCGGCAAACACGCGCACTGCCATCTCGCGGGCGGCGGCAAGGGCGGGCTCGCTGAGGTCTTTTACTTGCAGGATGACTACGTCGAGTTCGTTGGGGTTGCCGTGGTGATGATGGTCGTGGTCACCGTGGCCCTCCTTCGCCGAGGCTTCCCCCTCCGCTGAAGCTTCGGCGGACACGTCGGAGGGCGCGTCGTCTCCATGATCATGGCTCTCGTGGGAGTGGTCATGGCCTTCATGGTCATGTTCGTCGTCGCCGTGACCGATGACCAATTCATGCGTCCCGGCGGTCAGCGCATAGGCGCCGGCCCATTCGAAGGGATACTCGGGCTCGAGAAACTTGGGATCGAGCTCCGTGGCGCGGCTGAGGTTGAAGCCACCGACGTCGAGCACCTGGTTAAGGGGCACGTCGCAGTTTTTGCTGCGGTGGATTTTCGCGACGGCGTTGATGCGGCGGATGCGCGTCTCGAGCGCATCGAGATCGGCGGCGCTCACGAGGTCGGACTTGTTGAGCAGGATGACATCGGCGAACGCCAGCTGCTTCATGGCCTCGTCATCCTTGTCGAGATGCTGGAGCACGTGTTTCGCGTCCACCACGGTGACGATGGCATCGAGCCGGTAGTTCTGCTTCATCTCGTCGTCCGTGAAGAACGTCTGCGCGACCGGCGCGGGGTTGGCCAGGCCGGTGGTCTCGATCAGGATGCCGTCGAGCCGGTCCTTGCGCTTGTTCAGCCGGCCAAGGATGCGGATGAGGTCACCGCGCACGGTGCAGCAGATGCAGCCGTTGTTCATCTCGAAAAGCTCCTCGTCGCTGGAGATGACGAGCTGGTTGTCCACGCCCACCTCGCCAAACTCATTCTCGATGACCGCGAGTTTCTTGCCGTGCTGTTCGGTGAGGATGCGGTTGAGGAGGGTGGTCTTGCCGGCGCCGAGGAAGCCGGTGAGGACGGTGACAGGAATGGGGCCGGAGGTCATGAAAGGCGCCAAGTAGAGCCAGGAAACGGCGCGTGGCAAACCGGGAGGTGCGGGTGGACGCGGGTGCTGGCGGATGGTAATCGCGAGGAGCGCGAAGCGCGCCGTGGCGATCCAGCTGGATTGCTTCGTCGTCCCGCGCTGCAGTACTCCTTGTCATGACCAATCGGGCCCCCCCTTGACGACTTTGCTATAGTTCAGCCCTACTGCTGCCGACCGTGCCCCACCATATCCTGCGTTTCCGTCAGCTCACTGTCCGCTACGGCGCCACCCCGGCGCTGTCTGACTTGACGCTGGACATCCCGTGCGGGAGCTCGACAGCCATCCTCGGGCCCAACGGCGCGGGCAAGAGCACGCTGCTGCGCGCCATCCTCGGCTGGCAGGTGCTCGCCGCCGGGGAAATCCGGCTGGGCGATGCCCACCCGCAGCACGCGCTGCCCCGGCTGGCCTACCTCCCACAGCGGCAGGCGGTGGACTGGGACTTCCCCATCACCGTGCGCGGGGTGGTGGAGCAAGGGCGCTACGCTGTGCTGAAACTGTTTTCGCGGCTGAGCGCGGACGATCTCCGGCACGTGGAACGCGCCTTGGAGGAATTGGGCCTGACCGAGTTGGCGGAGCGGCAAATCCGGATGCTGTCCGGCGGTCAGCAGCAACGCGTCTTCCTCGCCCGTGCGCTCGCACAGGGGGCGGACATCTTCCTGCTCGACGAGCCCTTTGCCGGCCTCGACCTCTTTGCGTGCGAGGAACTCACCCACATCCTGCGGGCGTGGGAACAGCAGGGCCGCACCGTACTCGCCGCGATGCACGACCTTGAGCTGGCGCGGCGGACGTTCACCCACGGCGTCCTGCTCGACACCACGCTGGTGGCGTCCGGGCCGATCGCGGACGTGCTCTCACCTGCGAACATCGACCGCGCCTTCCGCCACGGGCATTGCGTGCACCGGTCGCAGCTCATCCCGCCCATGCCTACGGAGGGTTTGCCATGAGCCTCCACGATTTATTGGTCGCCCCGTTCGACTACGAGTTCATGCGGCGCGGGCTGCTGTCTGCCGCCGTGCTGAGCCTGAGCGGGGGGCTGCTCGGCTGCATTCTCGTGCTGCGCCGGCTCGCGCTGATGGGTGACGCGCTTTCGCATTCGCTGCTCCCGGGTATCGCGCTGGCGTGGCTGCTGTTTGGTCCGAGCACGACGGCATTGTTCGTCGGGGCGCTCGTGGCGGGTTTACTGACGGCGCTCGGCAGCGCGCTGCTGAGCCGGCTGACGCGCGTGAAGGAGGACGCCGCCTTCGGCTCGCTGTTTATCGTCTTCTTCGGCGCGGGCATCGCCCTCGTGAGCAAGCTGCCGACGCGGTTGAACCTGACGCACTTCCTCTTTGGCAACGTGCTCGGCGTGAGCGCGACCGACGTGGGCCTGACCGCGATCATCAGCGGGATGACGGTCCTGATTTTCGTGATCTTTTACCGGGCGATCCTGCTGGAGACGTTTGACCCGGTGTTTCACCGCGCGATCGGCGGACACGGCGGAGTGGTGCATTTTGGCTTTCTCGCGCTGACGGTGCTCAACCTCGTCGCGGCGCTGCAGACCATGGGCATCGTGCTGGCGCTCGGGCTGTTCCTCCTGCCGGCGGTGAGCGCCTACCTGTGGTGCGATCATTTTTCCCGGATGCTCGTGCTGTCGGTCGCGTTTGCCCTCGTCTGCGCGGTCGCGGGCATCTTGCTGAGCTATCACGCCGGACTGGCGAGCGGCGCGGCCATCGTGCTGTGCCTCGGTGCGGTCTTCCTGGGGTCGGCGCTGTTCAGCCCGCAGTACGGCTTGCTCCACCGCATCCGGCAGTTCCTCCGCGAAAAACGCGGGGTGCTGAAATTCCCCGACTGACATGACGATGAAAGCCATAATGCCGCGCCTATTCCTTTGCCTGCTCCTCGGGGGGGCTGCGGGCTTGCCGTCGCTGGCGGCGGCGGCGCGGCCGCTGCGCGTGGTCGCGTTGAACACGGTGCTTGCGGAAATCGCGCGCGAAGTCGGCGGCGGTCAGATCGAGCTGAACGGGCTGCTCCACCCCGGCGTGGATCCCCACACGTTTGATCCCTCGGCGGCGGATCTGCGGGCGATGGTGGACGCGGACCTCGTGCTGGCCTCGGGCCTGCAGCTGGAGTCCTACCTCGAACGCCTGATGACCCGGATTGTCCCTGCCGGCCGGGTGGTGGTCGTTGGCGATGCGTTACCCTCGGTCCTGACTCTGGCCGGCGGGGAGAAGGATCCCCATTGGTGGCACAGCATCGATAACGTGATCTTTGCGATCGACCTGGTTCGGAAGGAGCTGGCGAGATTGCGGCCCGCGAACGCCGACGCCTTTGCCTTGAACGCGCAAGCTTACACGCAGCGGCTGCTGACGTTGAAGACCTGGGTGGCCGGCGAAATGGCCACGCTGCCGCCGGCGCGGCGGCACCTCGTCACGTCGCACGATGCGTTCGGTTATTTTGCCCGCGACCATGGGTTCACGGTGCACGCCATTGCCGGGCTTTCGACAGATGGAGAACCCGACGCCCGGCATCTGGCGAGGCTGATTGACCTGTTGCGGCGCGAACACATCCGCGCGGTCTTTGCCGAGAGCAGCGTGAACTCCGCCCTGGTCGCAAATCTGCTCGCGGAAACGCACGTGCACCTCGGGGGCACGCTCTACGCCGATGGGCTGGGGTCGGCGAACAGCGACGCCGCGACCTACGAGGCGATGGTCCGGCACAATGTCCGCACCATCGTCGAGGCTCTCAGGTAAATCGGATCGGATTTGTCACCACAAAGAACACGAAGGCCACGAAGAGAAGCCTGATGCCCGGCAAACTCCGGATTGCGGCTCGGGCTTCGTGATCTTCGTGCGTTTCGTGGTCAAATTTCATCCTCGTTTGATCCACTTCGCTGGACGACGAATAGGCGGAGACCGCGTTCACAGTTTCGATCAAGGGACAGCCAGGGTCGCTGCACGCCAGTTCGCTGACCGTGACGACGGCTTCATCGTCGAGTTTCAGAAACTCGCGCGTCCATCGCTTCACGGCGAGCCCGTGCGCGGGCACCGGGACGCGCGGATTGAAATCAGGCACGTCGTCGGAGGAGAAGGCGGGAATGGAACGGTGTCCGCTCATGACAGCGCGCGGGGTATTTGGGATGAATGATGATGCAGCAGCGGCCGAGACTCCGCCGGGTTCACCACCATCGAGAAGCGCGCCTCAAAACTGAACGGCTCGGCATCGAGTTCAAAACGGAAGCAGTAGATGCCGCTGATCACTTCGAGCCCGGCGGGCAGCTGTTGGGTGTGGACGGTCTGTTCGTGCAGCATCACCTGTAACGCGCGACGTTTCGCCAGCTGTTCAAAATAGGAGCGCCGCGCGGTCGGCGTGCGGATCGCGAGCGGCGAGAAAGTGGCCAGCAAGACCGCATCTCTGGTATAGAGAGCGAGCACCTTGTCCACCCGGCCCTCGTTTACGCCGCGCAACCAAGCGCGGAGCGTGGCGTCGGCGGCTTCCACGCCTTCTTCGGGCGCTTTTTCGAGGAGTTCTCGGGCGCGCGCGAGCGAGGCGGGTTCAGGCCCCAGGAAGCACTCGGGCTCACGACCTTTGTCGTTCAGGTAAAGCAGGCCGGCGCGGTAGCGCATGAGCGGCGAGCCGTTGCGGGCCGCCGCATGGAGGAAATTGTTGGCCTGAAAACGGTCCTGCACGAGCGTCTCGGCGTCGCGGGTTCCGGCCCCGTGGTAGAGCCCGAGATAGACGATTTTCGTGAACCAGAGCACCGCCGGGAAATCGCCGGCTTCGGCGGCGGTTTCGAGCAGTGAGAGCACGTCCTGGCTGCGCTCGCTGGCGTCTTTCACGGTGCCTTCGCCGCGAAACCGCATGAGCGCGAGCTCGCGTTGGGCGGCCGCGTTGCCCGCCTCCGCGAGCGGGCAGAGGCGGGCGAAGCGCGCGGCGGGCGCGATCGATGAAGCGGGTGCGTTGAGCCCGAGCGCGGCGAGTTCGCGCTCGGCCAGGGTGGAGACAGCGTCCTTGTCGCCGGCGAGGGCGAGGTTTTTGAAGGCTTCGCCCGCTTTTTGAGGCGAGCCCAGGCCGCCCAAGTTTTCGTGGTAGATGGCGTAGAGCGAGCGGAGCGCGCCTTCGTCGCCGGTTTTCCAAGCGGCTTCGAGCCAGGCGGCGGCTTCGGCGAACTGGTCGCGCAAG